>Ga0255343_1002284_pt1 | contig 22833 bp, 27 predicted proteins | sample wastewater_treat_4_FD_192413 | JGI IMG/M metagenome (GOLD analysis project Ga0255343, IMG submission 192413) | Wastewater microbial communities from Lulu Island WWTP, Vancouver, Canada - plant16 | ecosystem: Engineered > WWTP > Wastewater > Unclassified | place: Canada: Vancouver, British... | reverse complement strand
GGCAAAACAGAGCCTCAGCTTCTTCACGACAAAGCAAAAGAGTGGAGAAAGATGCTTGATAACGGTACAACACCTAATCAGCTTCTCAACCAGTGCACAAAGCTCACAGGAAAACTCAAGACATACGTCGGTACAAAGGTCAGATAGTCTAAACTATCACAATCTTTAAATCGATTAAGCAACAACAAAGAGAGCTTCCGTTTATCGGGAGCTCTCTTTTTATATTCTCTACTTATTTATTATATTTATTGTATGACAGCACTATTCCCTGTTCCTGATTTGAATTTAACAAGATATAAAATATTTAATCTTTCATCGACTACTGTGAAAAGTAGGTATTTAAATAAAGTTGGCATTTAATTTTTGAAAGATTTAGAAGACGAGAATCTAAGCAGTATTAAGCATCCGGAAAATAATCTCATCCAGTCTATTCTTAAAGCGAAGATCATCGTCACTGTCTCTTTTTTTAGGTCCTTTTGTTCTTCCACCGCTCTTACGATATTTTGCTTTTATAGCTCTTTCTTCCAGCATGAAATCAATTTTTTCTTGTAAATATTCGATGCCAATTGGATTGAGAGCATACGCATTTTTAGAGAGTATCATAGCGGCTAAGCCCCAATCTTGTGTTATTACTAAGTCCCCAGCCTCAGTTAAATTCATTACTTTGATATCCGCTTCTTGCGAGCTGTCTCCAACCGTGATGTGCCGATCTGACTCAATGTTATGATTGTAGCTTGCTACGGTAACGACGTGGATGCCTTCCCTTTTTCCGCTTTGAATAGTGTACAGAAGAGAGTTTTTGGGACAAGAGTCGGCATCAATAATTATTTTCATTTCGATGTGATTTTCTTTTATACTACGAATTTAGACAGTCGCAGATTTCACTATTTGGCAAATCGCAACTCTCAGCCTTTATACTTTTAATTTTTATATGTCCCTGCCTATGAAGGGTTAGAGCTAAAGAGATGATGGTTGCCTGATCCACGCCAATTTTCTTAGCGACAATTTCAGGATCTATTTCTCCTTTTTCCGATACTTCTCGTTCTATTTCATCTCCCAAGCAGTTTATCCACTCTTGAAAAAGTTTTTGCATTTCCGGTGTGGTTGAACTGGCCGTTTGGCTCAATGTGAGAAGGGACTGAAAAACTCTGGCAGAAATGAGTTCTAGCGAACGAATTAAATCCGTCATATTCTGTTTTGGCAAGTTGTCCTTATTAATATCCATTTTTATCTCCATTTAATTAATTCTCCTCCATTTAAAGACTCGTAATTTGCTTATATTATGATATTATAAGCTATCTTTTCGTACTTTTACCCTATTATTTTTTGTCTTTTGTTGTAGTAATATATACATATGTTTATTTAATTGAACGTTTATGAGGAGTGGAATATAGATGTCTTCAAAATTACAGGAAAAGGGAAAACTCGGAATACTTTCCGATACACATGGTAGCTTGCCCGCTTGGCAAGCTGCACTCTCTATTTTTAAAGACGTAGATGCTATATTGCATGCAGGAGACGTAATCTATCATGGACCGAGAAATATGCTACCGGCAGATTACACTCCGGCCGATTTGGCAGATGCTATTAGAGATTATAAGGGAACACTGCTTATTTCAAGAGGCAATTGCGACTCAGACGCAGATTTAATGATGATGGACAAGCCTGTTCCGCAGTATATCTATACTTGGTGGAACGGTAAAAAAATATTCATGATGCATGGAGACAATTTCCCCCTCTTCCGTCAAATTGCACTGGATGGTTCTGTTGATTTGGCCATATCCGGACATACACACATTGCATCAATAATAAGAGAGGGCAATACTATCTTTTTAAATCCTGGCTCTACAACTATACCAAAGGGTAAGGACCCTGCTTCTGTGGCTGTTGTAGATATGAATGCCATAAATATTATTTCTTTAGCAGGAGAGGTTCTACACTGTGAACAGTGGTAACAAGCAACTCCAAGACTTATTTAGAAAGAAAAAGTTTTGGCCTCAGTTTATCTGGCTTGCAGTGATGCTTCTTTCCGTTTTTGTAAGCTCCTATCTTAACTCCCCACCGCTTTTCGTGGCGTCTATACTTATCCCTTTTCTTGGTCTTAATGAGTCGGGCAGATGGTCTTATAAAACGAATTTGATTATTTGCCTAATAGTGGCCGTGATAGGAACGTTGGGCGGGGTTTTTTCTTGGCTTGAGATGCTATCGCTTTTAATTCTCCTTTTTACAGTTGGTGGATTTATGCTTTACTACAAAGAGAAATCAACCAGACTGCTGCCGATAATGAATAATTTGGGAGCAAAGGTCTCCAAAGGAAAGAACCTTACTGAAGTAATTGACCTCTCTCTCGAACAGATTGGAAAGATATTCCCTGAATGTGAAGTTGTGATTGCCATTGAAGACATCTACGGCCGGTTATATCTGCCGGAAAGTGAAGGTTCTCCTGAAACGAAGCTAAAGAGAAACGGTTCTTCAATGTGGAAAGTTTTTGCTTCAGGCAGAGCGTATTTCACAGGGAACGTAGATGTTTCAAGAGATTTGCCTCTTTGGCGCAACACTTGTTCCATGATGGTGGTTCCCCTTGAATCAAGGGGAGATAAATTTGGGGTGTTGGGGATAGAATCTCCCAATACGAATGACTTTTCAGCAGTCAACCTCTTGCATTTGCAATCCATAGCTTTCGTGATTGCACAGTTAATATACCCTCATTCGCCGACTTCCGAATCTGAAAAAGGAGACGACTAGTACAAATGATTACAATTGATATGCATATACACAGCACCCATTCAGACGGAAGTTACTCAGTCGAAGAGATAGTTAAGGCCGCTAAAAAGAGAGGCCTTTCGTTGATAAGTCTGACAGACCACGATACCACATCAGGAGTTGCTTCGTTTATGAAAGAGTGCAAAAAACAGGGTGTGAACGCTTTAAGCGGAATAGAACTTTCTGCCGATGAAAGCTTTATGCTTCATATATTAGGGTATCGAATAGATATTGAGTCTGATGCATTCGAAAGCTCGTTAAAAGAAATAAGAGTAAATAGAGATGAGAGAAATGCCCAAATTTGTAAAAAATTACAAAACCTGGGAATGGATATAGAATTAAAAGATGTGAAAATAGTTTCAGGCGGAGAGGTCGTTGCCCGTCCCCACATAGTTACTGTTATGATGCAACGTGGCTATGTATCATCGCGAGCCGAGGCTTTTTCAAAATATCTGGGACGAGGCGGAGTAGCATTTGTGCCTCGCAAACGGCTCTCTCCCGAAAAATGTATTGAGCTCATTCATAACGCTGGCGGTGTAGCCGTGCTAGCTCACCCTTTTCACACAAGGTTGGATGATGAAGAGCTGAAAAAGCTTTTAAAAAGATTAAAAGATGCCGGCCTATGGGGAGTTGAGTCAATATATACGGGGAACACTCCGGAAGAAACCTACAAATGTCTTGCATGGGCAAACGAATTTGACCTATATTCCACGGCCGGATCAGACTTTCATGGGGCGACAAGACCGAGCGCGACTTTGGGACATGTGGTAACAGAAGATTTTTTACCATGGGCAAGGCTCGGAGTATCAATTTAACAAGTAGTCGAAAGCTAGTCAAAAAACATATAGTTTAACTTCAATCTGTTAAAAAAGAGGAGAGCTGTCATGCAGAAAATAATTGACCTTCGCAGCGATACAGTCACAAAGCCTACGGAAGAAATGAGACAAGTCATTGCATCCGCTTCCGTGGGAGATGACATATACGGAGATGATCCCTCTGCGAATGCTCTTTCGGAATATTCGGCCAAGCTCGTTGGCAAAGAAAATGCTCTTTATACCTCTTCCGGAACTATGGCAAATCTAATAGCTTTTCTTGCTATAGGTCGTCCGGGCGAAAGCTTATTGGCCGGAAAATCTTCTCATATCTGGTATTCAGAGGCAGGTTCCTTTTCAGCCGTTGCTGGATTATGCCCTTATCCTCTGGACGATGACTGTGGAATTCCTAAAGTAGAAGACATAGAAAAAACGAGTCGTATCTCCGGTAACATACATCAACCTCAGACAACCATACTCGCACTGGAAAACACACACAATTATGCCGGCGGAATTGCGACAGCTCCCGCTGATTTTGCAGAAGTTGCAAGAGAGGGGAAACGGCTGGGGCTGCATGTACATCTTGACGGAGCCAGGATTTTCAACGCATCCACTCTTCACTCTGTTGATGTAAAAGAATATACAAAAGAAGTGGATAGTATACAATTTTGTCTTTCTAAGGGTTTGGGTGCCCCTATGGGCTCTATGCTGTGCGGGACATCCGAATTTATCGCAAATGCGAAAAAATGGCGCAAGCGTTTGGGCGGAGCTCAGAGGCAGGTCGGCATAGCCGCTGCGGCCGGACTTTTCGCTCTTCAAAATAATATTCAAAGATTGAATGATGATCATAAAAATGCTAAAACCCTGTTCGAACTTCTTGCCGAGAAGGGGATAGAAGTTGAAAGAGTGGAAAATATGACAAATATGATATTTTTTAGACTCCCCAAAAACAGACTTAGTTCTGATGAATTTATTTTTAAATGTTCTCAAAAGGGGCTTCTCTTAAATGCTATGAGTAAGGATAGAATCCGACTTGTCACTCATCTTGACGTAAATGAAGAAGACGTAGAAATAGCTTCATCAATAATAGCGGGAGTACTCTCCATATGAAAAAATTTCCCAGAAACAGTGAAATAGAGGCACTCTCCTCCTGGATATTGGATGAATCAAAAAAACAGGGTGTCTCAGGTGCTGATGTTCTTTATGTGCAGGGACGTTCTACCCAGCTTTCCTTAATGGATGGAGAGGTAGAAGAATCTCTTTCCGGGACATCCGTAGGAATAGGCATTAGAACTATCATGTCGGATGGCAGGCAGGGGATTTCATATGGAAATTCTATGGATCGTTTTTCTGTCAAAGAACTTCTCGAATGGAGCATTGCGAACTGTCGTAATTCTGAACCGGAAGAGGGGATTTCTCTTTACAGTGGCAAGCTGGTTAACGACCCTTCTCTCTTTCTTGAAGATCCTAGAATATACGACATAACTTCTGAAGATAGAATGAACTACTGCTTAGAGATGAACAATCATGCCAAGTCGATGGATAAAAGGATTATCTCCGTGAGAAGTGCAGGTTGGCAGGACGGATATGGCTCCTCTTTTTACTGTACCACAACAGGACTTTCCGGTTGGGAGAGTGCAACAAGGGCTAGCTGTGGGGTAGCTCTTCTCGTAAGTGATGGAACTTCTACGGAAATGGGTGCTTATGGAGAAAGTTCAAGAAAACTTGATGAACTGGATATAAGATACTCTGCCGCAGAATCAGTTAGAAAAGCCATCTCTTATTTGGGTGCATCCACGATTAAAACGGGGACATATTCCGTTGTTTTGGATCAGGAAACAACCGCATCCTTAATTGACATAGTAGCAGATCTGTTTTGCGCACCTGAAATTCACAAAGGACGCTCTATGATGAAGGGACAGCTCGGCAATAAGGTGGCATCACCTTGCATTACACTGATAGATAACGGTAGAATAGCATGGAAGAGCGGCAGTTCCAGCTGGGATTCTGAAGGAGTTCCCACAGGAGAAACTTTATTGATAGAAAATGGTATCGCCTCTTCATATTTATATAACCTTCAATATGCATGGAAAGATGGGGTACAATCTACGGGAAATGCCAGTAGAGGTCTCTCCTCTCTGCCTGATGTAGACACTACAAATATAATTTTAAAACCAGGAACAGAGAGCGGAGAGGACATTATATCAAGTATTAAAAAGGGTCTTTACATTACGGAATTTATGGGACTTCATACAGTAGACAGCATAAGCGGCAATTTTTCTATCGGGGCAAAAGGCCTTATGATAGAGAACGGCGAACTCACTCATGCCGTTAGCGGAGTTACCATAGCATCAAATTTATTGGACTTTATAAAAAGGATTACAGTTGTAGGATCAGATTTAAAATATTTCGGCTCTGTTGCGACGCCGACAGTGGTGGTGGAAGGTATTGTTATTGCAGGCGACTAAAAATATATTTAAATTATTGCTTCTTTCTTTTTTTATTATTGCCGTGGCGGCAGTTTCGGTTTCAGCGGAGACAAAGGAGCTTTATTACGGTGAGATTAAAAAAGGGGATATCTCCACCCGCAAAAATTCACATGGAGGTCAAGATGTCGCAATAGAAGAGGTAATCAAATCGCTTGGAATGGCTAGAACTTCTAATCCTCAAGCAGTTGTGGTTCTTTTTGACGGTAAAAAGATGGAGTTTTGGAGTGGTGCTACTGTCGTAAGGAGTGCGGGGACACTTGTCAGTTTGCCTTCGCCCATTGCCATCTCAGACAGCCATTGGTGGGTAGATTCAAAATCAATGTTGCATATTTTAAATCAATTTTATGCTTCTATAGGGAAAAAGGCAGAAATAAGCTGGGATAAACCTTTTGAGTCATCAGCATCGACAGAGAACAAACCTTATGTATCCCCTGCGGCTACGGCGATATCCGAAGCTACAAAAGGATCGGGCAAAAACGAAAAAAAGGTAGCGGCTGCTCCTGTCGTAAGTAAAACTGGGAACAGTGCGACTGCAACGATTCCGCCTGCCGCACAGCCAGCAACGCCGAGCTTGTCTGCAGATGCAACTTCAGTTGCACCTAGATCTGGCGGCAAACCCATTGTTGTAATAGACGCAGGCCATGGTGGACATGACCCCGGTGCAGTAGCGAATGGAGTCAGAGAAAAGGATATAAATCTAAGAGCCACACTTTTATTGGGCTCACTTTTGGAGAAAAAGGGAATGGACGTTCGTTACACGAGAAAAACAGACGTCTATCTAAAGTTGGCACAACGCACCGCTTTTGCAAATGAAAACCAGGCTGATGTTTTTGTTAGCATGCATTGCAATGCTATGCCTAAAGGGAAAAAAGCAGCTGGGCTTGAATTCTATATCATGGCTCTTCCATCGGACAAAGATGCAATGCAGTTGGCAATATACGAAAACAGAGAGCTTTCCGGTGGCAGCGAGAGCGCAGCTGACGTGGCAGCAAAAGCCGACAAAAGAACACAGCTACTATTAAAAATTTTGGGAGATATGCAGCAAAACGATAAAATAGGAGAAAGCACAAGATTGATAGAAGTTATGCATAACTATGCAAAAAACACAGGACTTCCGATGAGGAAGGTTGCTCAAGCACCATTTTTCGTTTTGAGAGGAGCGGGAATGCCCGCAGTGCTAATTGAAATGGGTTATCTCACGGATGCAAATGAGGCACAAAAATTAAAGACGGAGAGCTACCTTAATGCACTTACATCAAGTTTTGCTGATAGTATAGTCTCATATGTAAATAGCAATCCCGTAGTATCACGTTAGGTTTTTGTAGGAGGAGTATTAATGAGAGATTTGGACGACGACAGAAGTAAATACAGAGAAAGAGAAATAGAGGGTCGTGCTTTAGATGAGCCTGCGGTAAGACGCAGAAGCTCCGCCTCTCGTTCTTCGCAGCGAAGAAGAGAGGATGTTGATGATGAGAAATTTGTACAAAATGATGATATTTCTCAAAGATATCCGAAAGAAGATTCATTCCAGAAACAGTTAAGACGTAGAGCCATAGATAGAGGTGGCTACCAGGACAATTACGAAGATTACGATGACGAATACGAGGATGATTTCGAAAGAGCTCCCCTTCTTGTCAGGATTTCTGCTTGGGTTGCCGTTCTTATAATATTTTTTGCGACCGGATATATGGGTGCAAACTATTTTTTCAAGTGGGCTGACAGGAAAAATGATGGTCGAATGGTTGGAGACGTGGTCGGAAGCGGAACAGAAGTAAATCAAATAAAAAAAGAGCAGCTTCCTCAGATAATAGACGAAGGTGCAAACTATGTAATATATATTCCTGAAGATGGGAAATTTAGAGAACGAACTACAGATATTAAAAAAGGTCTCAAGGAAGAAGATGCCAAGAAAATAATATCTATGTATATAGATACATTAAAAGAGCTCAATATATTAAATAATGACGTACGCCTTATAAGCGTTTTTTTTAGCGGAGATTGGGCTTACGTAGATGTGTCTAAGGAGTTTATGACATCTCTTAAAAGTTTGGGGAAAAAGGACGCACCGGTGGTTCCTACCGGCATGCTAAAAACCGTAGCCAAGAACTTCCCCCCTGTCAAAAAAATAAAGTTTTATTTAGACAGCAATGAAATCAAAGATAAAACAACTATAGATCTTTCAAAACCATGGGAAACGATGAATTAAGATGAGTACATTGAGATTAAACGGAAGAGGAAATAACGAATTACGCCCGATAAAAATTGAACGTTTTTGCAATCGATATGCGGAGGGGTCCTCTTTTATAAAATGGGGGAACACGGAGGTAATCTGTACTGCAACTGTAGAAGAAAAAGTCCCTCCATTTTTACGTGGTTTGGGTACAGGCTGGATAACTGGTGAGTATTCAATGCTCCCTCGTGCCACACATCAGAGAGTGATGAGGGATGTAAATAAAGGCAAATTAAATGGAAGAACCAGTGAAATACAGCGCCTTGTCGGACGTTCCCTTCGTGCTGCTGTTGACATGACAAGGCTTGGTGAGAGAATGATAACCATTGATTGCGATGTAATCCAAGCTGACGGGGGTACGAGGACTGCTTCAATCACCGCCGGTTTTATCGCTCTTTTTGATTCATTACGCTGGCTTTTCGATAATGAACTACTTACAGAAATCCCGATAAAGACTCAAATTGCAGCAGTAAGTGTCGGCAAAGTCGGCGGAGTACCGATGTTAGATCTTTGCTACGAAGAGGACTCGACCGCTGAGGTTGACTCCAATCTTATTATGACCTCAAAAGGTGACTTTGTAGAATTTCAAGGCACCGGAGAAAGCGGAGTTTTTTCTCGCTCGGAGCTCAATGAGATATTGGATCTCGGCTGGAGCGGGATAAAGCAGTTGCACGCCATACAGCGTGAGACGCTCAATCTTACAGAAAAAGAAAATAAACTTTTCGAAATATGAAAATAGTTCTGGCAAGTGGAAATAAAAATAAGTTTTATGAGATAAAAGAAGTTTTGGAAAAAATTCAAGCAGAGCTTCTCTTTGGTGGTGACTTCCCCAATTATTCTGAGGTTCAAGAGACGGAAGACAGTTATTACGGGAATGCTCTTCTAAAAGCTCGGTCTTGGGCAAGGGTTACAGGGCTTCCCGCCATGGCCGATGACAGTGGAATCGAAGTCTCTGCTCTTGACGGGGCTCCGGGGATACATTCTGCCCGTATCGTTCCAGGCAGCGACGAGGACAGAGTTGAATGGCTGCTTAATTCATTAAAGGATAAAGAAGATAGAAGTGCCAAATTTGTTTGCTGTATAGTAGTCTTTTTCCCAGAGACCGAAAGAATAATTGTATCTGAAAAAAGTTGTACAGGTCTCATTACTTCCTTCTCTAAAGGATCTGCCGGATTTGGCTATGACCCTATTTTCATGCCGACTGGATACGATAAAACTTTCGCAGAACTTGGCGATGAGGTAAAAAGAAAAATTTCTCATAGGGCACTAGCAATAAAAGATATAGCCGAAAGGCTTATACCTGTGATACAATATGATACTGTATGAAAAACGAACTTTTAATGTGTTATAATACCTTTTTACTTTAACAAAAGTTAATTTATAGATATTTTGGAGGTGTGGTTTGTGAAAATCCTACTTGGAGTTCTTCACTTACTCGTAAGTTTTTCTCTTTTGGGTGTAGTTCTCTCACAGCATAGAAAAGAAGGCGGTTTTACAGGTGCTTTTGGAGCTGGTGGAGCTCAGCTTGATAAGAGCAGCACATGGCAGAGAATGACCCCTGTAACAAAGATTACTTGGGGATTGCTTGTCGCTTTTATAATATTGTCCATATTGCAAGTAGTCGCAAGATAAATAGGGTAGAGATATATGTCTCTCAAGCGTTTAGACAAACAGAAAGATATCGCCGAATATAAAGAGATAAAAGATCGTCTATTCTCCGCAACTCATGAAGAAATTCTGAGTGGTTGGACAACAGACATATATTTTATCAAAAGCAGAGATGTCTTAAGAGCTTCCGGCCTTCTTGAGACCGAAGTCGTTGCGGAAATATTCGCCAGGCAAGAGGGAATTTTTGCCGGAGTTGAAGAGGCATTGAGACTTTTACGTACTCTTCCGAATCCTCCAAAGGTTGAGGCTCTTTCTGAAGGAGAGCCTTTTGCACCTAAAGAAGTTGTAATGCGCATAACAGGGAGCTATGAATCTTTCGGCATGTATGAGACTGTACTTATTGGCATGCTGGCTTCATCCACCGGTTGGGCTACTGCCGCTAAGAATTGTGTAGATGCCGCAGATGGTTGCGATGTTCTCTGTTTTGGTGCACGCCACGTACATCCGGCAGTTGCATCAGTAATGGAGAGATCTGCAAGAATAGCTGGATGCAAGGGAATAAGCTGTATATTGGCTGCAAAATTATGTGGTCAAGAGCCTCAAGGTACTGTACCTCACGCTGCAGTGTTGCTCATGGGCGATACTGTTAAGCTTGCAAAAGTGTACGATCAAACGGTTCCCGAAAATGAACCGAGAATAGTTATAGTAGACACATTCAAGGATGAAGTTGAAGAAACTCTCCGAGTGGCGGACTGTCTTGGGGATAAATTAAGCGGAGTCAGGCTTGATACTCCTGGAGAAAGAGGCGGAGTTACCCCCGACCTTGTAAGAGAAGTTCGTTGGACTCTTGATAAAGCAGGATTTTCTAAAGTCAAAGTTATAGCAACGGGCGGTCTATCGCCGGAACGCATAAAGCTTCTGAAAGAAGCAGGAGCAGAAGTATTTGGTGTGGGCAGCTACATAGCTCACGCAGTAAACAGAGATATGACTATGGATATAAAAATGGTGGACGGAAACCCCATAGCAAAGAGAGGGCGTCTGCCGGGAATAATCCCTAATCCGAGGCTTAAACGCGTACTCTAGTCAGTTGACTGCATTCCCCCGAACGCAGACAACGTTCCGTCAAAAGATGTGAACTTCGCACACATATGACTTTGACGAGGACAGTAGAGATGCTTTGAGAATATATATTAAATTAAAAGAATAAGATTCAAACATTATTAGGAGGAATATCCATGATTGGCACACGTTCATTCATGGCCAAAGGTGAAACGGTAGAACGTAAATGGTACGTCATAGACGCAACAGATAAACACCTAGGCCGTCTTGCAGTTCAGATAGCCCGTATTCTTTCGGGAAAACACAAACCAACATATACACCCCACGTCGATACGGGAGATTTTGTCGTGGTAACAAATGCGGCAAAGGTTGGGCTCACAGGCAAAAAACTTACACAGTCAACAATTAGCACATACAGCGGTTACCAGGGTGGGCTCAGAACACTCACCTACGAACAAATTCTTGACCGCCGTCCAGAGCGACTTATAGAGAGAGTTGTCTGGGGAATGCTTCCCAAGACAAAGCTTGGCAGAGCAATGTATCGCAAACTTAAAGTATATCCCGGCTCGAGCCATCCACATGCAGCTCAGAAGCCTGAACAGCTAGACTAAAGGATAGGGGGGAAATCAATAATGGCTAAAGCAGCAGATAAAGAAGATATGACAGTAGAGGAAACAGCAGCAAAAGAAGTCAAAGCTAAAGCTACTAAGGAAACGGCAGTGAAAAAAGAAGCTGCACCCAAAAAAGAAGCAGCTAAAAAGGAGACTGTCAAAAAAGAAGCTCCTAAAAAAGAAACAGTAAAAAAAGCTGATGCTCCCAAAGTCGCGAAAGTGGCAAGACCTAAAGTAAAAGCCAAACCCAATACAGTATTTACATGGGGTACAGGCAGAAGAAAGAATGCCATTGCCCGTGTTCGCATCTGTGAAGGTGACGGAAAGTTCCTTATAAATAATCGTGAAGTGGAAGAATATCTTCCCCGCTACTACTGGTCATCACAGGCAGTAGAAGCTTTGGAAGTGGCAGGAGTTCAGGGCAAAATTGACGTTTTTGTAAACGCACATGGTGGCGGTCTTACAGGCCAGGCAGGAGCAATCCGCCTTGGTGTTGCAAGAGCAATTCAAAAACTCTACCCCAACACTCGTCCCGCTCTTAAGAAAGCCGGATTCTTGACGAGAGACCCGAGAATGGTCGAACGTATGAAAGTTGGAATGAAGGGCGCAAGAGCAAGCAAACAGTTCTCAAAACGTTAATATTAAATACAATAATAAATATCGCATTTCAGCGAAAAAAGAACATCCCTACTTGTTTAAGTGGGGATGTTCTTTTTTTGTCAGACAAAGTCCATGTAGGTTTTATCTATTAAGAAAAAGGAATTTTAAACTACAGAATTAAAAGAAGTATAATAGACAAAAGTCTGAATGGGGGGACATCATTTTGAAAAAATATTATATTTATGATTTCGATGTCATCGGGAAACTCACTATTACAGAGGAAAATGACTTTATCACAAACATTGACTTCGAGGGAACTTACGAAGAAAACAAGAATGCAATTTTAGAAGAATCTAAACTTATCAGAAAAGCTTATTCCCAGCTTAAAGAATATTTTGAAGGAAGCAGAAAAAAATTTGATCTGCCTATTAAGGCGGATGGAACAGCTTTTCAATCCTCCTGTTGGAATGAGTTCATAAAAATACCTTACGGCAATACTCGGAGCTACAAGCAAATAGCTGAGAGCGTGGGAAGCCCTAAAGCATGCCGTGCCGTCGGGATGGCGGCAAACAGAAATCCAATTGGAATAATCATTCCATGTCATCGCATTTTGGGAGCAGACGGTGCACTCGTGGGTTTCGGAGGTGGACTAAAAATAAAAGAATATCTCCTTTCTTTGGAAAAAAATAACTAAGAGTGAGAAAATAGTATATATCTATAATGTTTAGGTAAAATCATATTTGATATCTGTTTTCTAAAAAGGCAAATAACGTCGCCAAGCTCTATACAACCCAAACACTTGAAAAATAATAACAACTGTGATATATTGACTTGACCAAATAGTAAAGCTATTAAAGCTTTTATAGAAAGGAGCTCCCAATGGCTAAGACTAAGACAACAAAACGTTTCTCTGTAAAAGACAAGAAAAATGAAATAAGTGTAGGTGTATCTCTGATCAACAAATTAACCGAAGCTCGGGAAGCCTGTGGTTTTACTCAGGAGGGACTGGCTACACATGTAGGCATGAAACAGTCAGCCATAGCTCGACTTGAAAATAAAAGCTCAATGCCTCGTATAGATACAATGCTGAAGCTTCTGGAACCTTTGGGCTATACGTTGGCAATTGTCCCGGAGGGCACCCCCACAACAGAGATAGTTGCTAAAGTAAAAGCTAAAACGGTTAAACCGAAAGAGCCAAAGCCCGCAGTTGAAAAACGTGAAGAACGAAAAGTTACAAGACAGAAAGGTACACCTCCGCTTAAGAGACAGCATGATGATTATTCACAAGGACCTACACGCTTGATAAATGTCTCCGGAGACATGTTCGACTAATATATAAAATTAATAATATTAATAATAAAAAAGTCGCTTAATCAATTTGATTAAGCGACTTTTTATATACTGTCGTAATTTTTAAAATGCAGGAACTATTCCTTTTGGCACAAGATTTTCTGTTATGTAATCTTTCACTTCTTTTGAGTTGACTGCCTTTATAAGAGCTTTAATCTCCGGATTTTCTTTGTCCGCTTCGCGTACTGCTACAACATTCGCATATGGAGAATCCTTGCCTTCAATTACGATGGCATCCTTTGATGGTACTAAATTAGCCTCGACTGCGAAGTTCGTGTTTATAACGGCAGCGGTAACGTCTTTTAAGGTACGTGGGAGTTGTGCTGCATCCAATTCACGGAACTTGAGTTTTTTGGGGTTGCTAGTTATGTCCTTCGCCGTAATCAACTCTCCCTCTTTTACCTTTATCAAGCCATTCTTTTCAAGAAGTCTCAACGCTCTGGCACAGTTTGTAGCATCGTTTGGGATGGCAATTTTTGCTCTATTCTTAATTTCTGAAATATCTTTGATTTTCTTTGAATAAAGTCCTAACGGCTCAATGTGAACCTTTGCAACCCAAGTGAGATTTAGTTTTTTTTCTTTAATAGTGTTTTCCAAATAGGGAATGTGTTGGAAAAAGTTTGCGTTGAGGCTCTTCTCTGCAAGTGCCGTGTTGGGAGTCACATAATCCGTAAATTCTTTTATAACTAAATTGTATCCTTCTTTTGCAAGGAGATCCTTTACAACAATCATAATGTCCTTGTGGGGAAATGGAGTAACTCCGACAGTAATGGTCTTTGTTCCCGCAAAGGAGGAGGTTGCTATTATCAAAGTAGCAAAAACTGCCAATATTATTTTTTTCATTTTTCTCTCCTCTTTCTTTAGTAAATAGAATAATAAAATATTGTTAATTTATAACTTAATCGGGGCTTTTATCGTATCTTCTCATATATCATGTTCCCCACTGTTTGTATAATTTGAACCATGACTATGAGTATTGCGACAGAATAAATCATGACGTCAGTTTGAAAACGGTTATAGCCATACTTTATCGCGAGGTCTCCAAGACCTCCTCCTCCGACAGCACCGGCCATTGCCGAATAGCCGAGAAGGTTTATTGCAACGACAGCCCAATTTAAGATGATTGACGGCATTGCTTCTTTTATCATTACTCCGAATATTATCTGTCTATCTTTGGCCCCAAAAGAGCGCGCTGCTTCTACAACGCCATGATCTACTTCCAAAAGGCTCCCCTCCATTATGCGCGCCACGAAAGGCGTGGCGGCTATGGTAAGAGGAACAATAGCGGCAGTGCTTCCAATAGATGTTCCAACAATTAATCTTGTCAGAGGAATGATGGCTATCATAAGAATGATGAAAGGGAATGAGCGAAGAAGATTAACAACGAAATCCAAAACAGAATAAAGAGTTTTGTTTGGTCGAAGCCCGTTGCTTCCCGTCAATACCATAACGATTGCCAGAAAAAAACCGAAGATTCCGGAAAAAAACGTTGATAGGACAACCATGTATGTCGTTTCCCAAAGAGCAAAAAGGAGTTCACCCAACATATTACATTACCTCCCAATACATCTTGTTGTCTCTCAGCCATTGAATCACTTTGTCGAAACTTTCATCTGCGACGTTTATGATGAGAAAGCCCATTACGTTCTCTCTATATCTTTCAATTTTGCCTCCTACAACGGAAAAATCTGTATCAAGTTCTCTTGCCATTTTTGTAATTATACTTTCATTTGCTATCTCGCGAGGGAACATGAGTCTTATATTTTTCCCTGAGGGAATAACGGCATAATCATCGCTTATTAATTTTTTGAGGTCTTCTCCCGGGCATAGGAAAAGGTTGTCAGTTTCTCCCGACGTGACAATTTTGCCGGCATCCAGTACTGTCGCTCTGTTGCATATCATTTTCACTACTTCCATCTGGTGAGTAACCACAATAATCGTCACTCCCAACTCTCTGTTGATGTCCATTAAAAGCTCAAGTATGGAGATAGTAGTTTTTGGATCTAAAGCAGAAGTCGCTTCATCACAGAGAAGGATTTTGGGCTTCAAAGCTAAAGCCCTTGCTATACCGACTCGCTGTTTCTGTCCACCGCTTAAATTGCGAATTTTCTCATCTTTTTTTTCACTGAGCCCGACGAGTTTGAGTAGCTCTTCCACTCTTTGTGCGGCTTCCTTTTTTGGAATGCCCCAAACTTCAAGCGGGAAGAGAATATTTTCAAAAACGTTTTTTCTATTCATGAGATTGAAATTCTGAAATATCATACCCATGTTGCGTCGAAGCTCTTTTAGCTCATCTGGATTAAGCTCTTGTACTTCTTTCCCCATTACCCTTACAGAGCCCTCTTGATATGATTCTAGCCCATTTAAACACCTAAGAAGTGTTGATTTACCTGCTCCCGAGTGTCCGACGATTCCGAAGATATCGCCCTCCTGAATACTCATAGAAAGATCGCTCAAAACCTTTATCTCTCCAAAGTATTTGTGTAGATTTCTAATCTCTATCATCTATTTACCCCTTTTGTAACTTAATTGTAATAAAAATTTTAAATATAAGAAGCGTTTAGTCGAGTGAGTTTTCAAAATAAAATAATATTTGCGTGGAAAAAAGAGTATACAATCAAAAAAAGTATAAGGAGTACAGCTTGAATTATAATGGTGCGACTAAATTAGTCAACAACAAGAAAGATATAAGAAAAATACAGCAAATATGTATTGTGGTTTTAGATAATAAAAAAGCCTCGAAAAGAGAGGCTGAGTAGCAAATAAAATCTAAATATATTTCTTTGTTATAGGGATGAATCTATAGCTTCATCTGAGAGATTATCCGCAAGCGTGTTTTCCTCTCTCGGTATCCATTTGTACGAGACATTCATATCTTTTGTTATGTCCCATACTTTTTCTGCCAAAGCACGCAGATGAGGTAAGTTAATCTTCCACTGTTTGGAAACCTGACAGATGACAAGCTTGCTGTCGCCATAGACATCAAGTCGCATTATATCTCGTTCTTTTGCCGCTTTTAGCAGTAAGATAAGAGCTGAATATTCTGCTTCGTTGTTGGTCTTGGTTCCAAGAGAGCGAGCTGTCTCCCATATGATATTATCGTTGTCATCTATCAAAAGCGCACCTGCACCAGCAGGGCCGGGATTCCCGCGAGCAGCACCGTCAAAATATCCTTTCATAAAATACCCTCTTCCCTTGTATGAATATTGCACTATAGTAATATTATATGTAAGAGAAGGGAATGACAATATTGACTCATAAAAAGACCAATGCGGTAAGGATAATGGAAGGTTATAAAGTGCCGTTTGAACTGATTGAATACGAGATAGATGAAGTCGAGCTTTCTGCAGAAGATGCAGCTGCCAAAACCCATGTTCCGGAGGAACAGACTTTTAAAACACTCTGCGTTCGCGGGGACAAAAGCGGAGTTATTATGGTGTGTGTCCCAGGCGGGAGAGAGCTTGACTTAAAAGCTCTGGCTCATATAAGCGCCAACAAAAGAACCGAGCTTGTTAAACTAAGTGAAGTTACAAAATTGACCGGATATGTCAGAGGGGGTTGCTCCCCGATTGGAGCGAAAAAAAACTATCCAATTTACATTGATAAAAGCGCGTTAAACTTTGATTTTATTTTAATTAACGCGGGGGAGAGGGGCTTGCTTTTTAAGCTTAACCCGAATGATTTTATAAATGCGTCAAAAGCGATAGTCTCTGACATCATTAGATAGAAAAACAGGCGAGCCAAATAAAAGCTCGCCTGTTTTTTTAAAATATATAGTAGAAGTGTTGCTGATTAAGCTTTGTATTTAGAACAGCCGTATCCTATCAACAGGAAGCTTATTCCTCCAAAAAGAAGGTTGACTCCAAAAACAATGCCTATCATGGAAGCAGCAGTTATTAGATTATTCCACATGGCAAAAGCAAGAAAGAGTGCAATTATGCCGGAGAAAAGCATCCAAATAGAGCCGTAAATTTTTCTTAAGGCGAAATACTCCAGTAGCTTGAAAATTCCCTCCAAGAAGAAGTAAAACGAAAGAAGGAATGCTATTGTCAGAGCTCCCGCCATTGGTTTGGCGAGGAATATAAAACCTGCTACAAAAGCGATTATCGTCATAATTACTTCCTGCCAAGGTTTGTCTCCATCAGCAAAGCCCCTATATGAGGCTATTGCCTGAGAGAGAGCCGTAACCATAAGAATGATTCCTATCAAGGTTTCTATTGCAAAAGAGACTAAAAGAGGCATTGCAAGAGCAATGATTCCAAGAAGAGTCATCAGCCCACCGATGAAGTAGAAGCGTTTTTTGCTTTTTCTAATATTGTCTTCGTCCAGACCATAAATAAAAAACATTTACTCTCCCTCCTCAGTGTCATTATTTTTGTTTCTTACTCTTGTGTTAAATTGTTCAATCAACCACTTAACTATTGCAGCAACTGCTACAAAGGGAAGCACAAGAAGTCAGGGAGGACATCCTCCCGGTCTACGTCTATACATGCTTTTGTCCTCTCTTTCCTTTTCAATAATTATATTATATCTTAATTATATATAAATAAACAAAGGTAGTATTGCAGATAAGCTGTTTCAGTAGTTTGTCTTACTTCACTTTTCCGGAGCGAAATGAGATTTCCACAAAATTGAAAAACTTGACATAGACTGAGATGAAGTGTATAAAGTTTCTTATGGAGAGAGATAGCTCTTTTCATAACAGACTAGAATAAGATAAGTTAGATTAGGGAAGAGGAGAAAGAATTATTATATATTCAAATCCCTGTCCTTTTGCGACGGGGATTTTTTGTTTATAGCAGTAGGAGGAAGAAAAATGACTGAAAGAATTATTATGGGCAACGAAGCTATAGCACTCGGAGCAATAGCAGCCGGAGTTAAAGTCGTTTCCGGCTATCCCGGAACACCGTCCACAGAGATAGTGGAAGCACTCTTAAAAGAAAAAGATCACGACGTAAAAGTTCAGTGGTCTACAAATGAAAAAGTGGCTATGGAAGTAGCTGCAGGAGTTGCTTATACAGGTGCGCGCGCCATGGTAACCATGAAACAAGTCGGGTTGAACGTGGCAAGTGACCCTCTAATGTGCCTTTCCTATATAGGAGTTGAGGGTGGCTTGGTAGTTGCTGTCGCAGACGATCCCGGGCCCTGGTCCTCACAGACAGAGCAAGATACAAGGAGTTTCGCAAGACATGCGAACCTTCCTGTTTTTGATCCATCTTCGCCGGAAGAAGCATATGAGATGGTTCAAGCTGCTTTCGAACTGTCAGAAGAATTTAAACTGCCTGTGCTGCTGCGCCCCACAACACGAGTCTGCCATGCAAGCTCCACAGTAATACTGAAAGAAGAAATAAAAGAAATTTCCCCCTCCGGTTTTGAGAAAAAACCTGACTGGTGTATCTTCCCTGCTCTCTCATATGTAAAACATGGAGAGCTTGAAATAAAACAAAAAACTCTGTCAGATAAATTTGACGGAAGTGTATTCAATGAGATTATTTCCGGAGGCAGAAAGGGAATTGCCGTTTCCGGAGTTTCTTACCTTTATGTTAAAGAGCTATTGAAGGAATTTAATTTAGATGTTTCTCTCTTCAAGATAGGGACTCCTTATCCGCTACCTAAAGGACTGGCGGAGAAGCTTGTTTCATCAGTGGAATCTATCTTGGTCATTGAAGAGCTAGATCCGATAGTTGAAGAGCAGCTGCTCATACTTGCCGGTGGACGAATTCCTATATATGGCAAGAATACCGGACATACTGCTTATAACGGAGAGTTTAGCTTTGATAGTGTAAAAAAATCAATTTTTAAATACCTGGGAATAGAAATTGAAGAAAGGGACAAAGTTTTGGAAGAACTGCCCCAGCTTCCGGTCAGACCGCCAGTTCTTTGCGGAGGCTGTCCTCACAGAGCTTCTTTTTATGCCGCAAAGATTGCCACAAAAAATTTGAAAAAAGTGGTCTACTGCGGCGATATAGGCTGCTATACCCTGGGCAATGCAGCTCCCTTAAATATGGTAGACACCTGTCTCTGTATGGGAGCCGGAATTACAATAGCGCAGGGGCTTTCACTAGCCGAACCTGAGACAAAATGTCTTGCTTTCATAGGAGACTCAACTTTTTTTCATACCGGTATCCCCGGAGTTGTTAATGCAGTTTACGAGAACAGCAATATAACTATCGTAGTACTGGACAACCTCACAACCGCCATGACGGGGTGCCAGCCTCATCCGGGAACGGGAGAGACTGCTATGGGCACTCCATCCAAAAACATTGACATTGAAGGCATGTTAAGAGCTTGCGGAGTCGAACATATTTATAAAGTAAACCCATTTGATTTCAAAGAGTCCGTGGAGGTCTTTAAAAAGGCTATTACCCATAATGAGCCATCTGCTGTTATAGCTGTTGCTCCCTGTATTGCACTTATAAAAACCCCTCCCACTGTTCATCGTGTAGATGAAAATTGCATAGCCTGTCTAAGATGTATCAATGAACTGGGCTGTCCCGCAATGACTCCGGATGAAAATGGATTTGTCGTTATAAATGAGCCGACATGTACTGATTGCGGCCTTTGTGCAAATGTTTGCCCTGTGAATGCAATCAAAAGAGGTGATCGATATGTCTAAAAGCATCGTAATTTCTGGAGTGGGTGGTCAGGGAACTCTTTTTGCATCCAAGATAATATCCTGTGCCGCACAAAGTAGAGGACTTTTTGTAAGAACTTCCGAAACAATAGGAATGGCGCAAAGAGGCGGCTCTGTCTGCGGCCACATACGAATCGATGCAGAAAATTTGGCTCCAGTCATACCATCTTCACATGCAGATATACTGATTGCTTTCGAACTTGCAGAAGCGGTTCGCTATCTGTCTAAACTTAGAGACAGTGCTATTTGTGTCGTAAATACAGATACAATTATTCCGACTAACGTAGCTTTGAAAAAGGGTAAATATCTCGTAGAAGAGTATTTACAGCTGCTAAAAACTCGCTTCCCAAACGGAGTTTTTATAAGCGGCAGGAAGCTAGCTCTTCAAGCCGGAGACATCAGAACCCTTAATGTTGTGCTTTTAGGCGCGGCTGTAGCTGCAAAGGCGCTCCCCTTTACAGAAGAGGAAATAGAGGGCGCTATTGTGAACTGTCTGAGACCTAAGCTTGTTGAGATGAATCTAAAAGCGTTTCGGCTTGGAATGGAAGAAGCTGGAAAGCTTTTAAACAATATAAAACAAAATGATAGTAGAGATGGGAGAGTAGAAAGATGAACGATTTGTCGATTATAAGCAGCTGTTTAGAACAGGTCAGAAATGTTGCAAAAAATAGCCCTATGTATAAAGAAAAATTTAAGGGGCTGCCGGTTGAAACAATGATGACGAAGGAGCAATTTGAAACCTTGCCTTTCACGACGAAAGAAGACCTTCGCAACGCATATCCGATGAATATGTGCGCGGTTCCAAGAGAGAGAGTTGTACGCATTCATTCCTCTTCTGGGACAACGGGTGCGCCCGTCATGATGCCATATACCGCACAAGATGTCGAGGATTGGGCCGTTATGATGGAGCGTTGTTATCAATTTGCCGGAGTGACTACTCACGACACGGTTCAGATAACTCCCGGATATGGTCTCTGGACTGCCGGACTAGGATTCCAGGCAGGTGCGGAGCGGTTAGGTGCCATGGCAATCCCAACGGGGCCTGGTAATACTTTGCGGCAGATACAGATAATGTGCAACTTAGAGACCACAGTTTTAATAGGGACTTCTTCATATGGACTCGCTCTTGCCGAAGAAGTAGAAGCAAGAGGTTTGAGGGATAAAATACACCTCAAGAAGGGAATCTTCGGTTCAGAGCGTTGGGGTGACAAAATACGCGATAGAATATTTAACTCCTTAAATATAGAATTCTTTGACATCTACGGTCTTACCGAAATATATGGGCCTGGGATAGGAATAGATTGCAGCGAACACTCAGGCATGCACTATTTCAACGATTACATGTATTTTGAGATAATTGACCCCAAAACAGGAAAGGTTCTTCCCGAAGGAGAAGAGGGAGAGCTTGTGGCTACGACATATCGCAAAGAGGGAGCGCCTTTAATTCGTTATCGTACTCACGACATCACAAGAATTATCCCAGGCAGCTGTCCCTGCGGGTCTCCTTTCCCGAGAATAGATCGTATTGTAGGAAGAAGCGACGATATGATTAAGGTCAAAGGCACCAATATATATCCTGCACAGGTGGAAGAGATATTAGCGAAGATAGATGGCTTCTCAAGTGAATACAGAATTATTTTAGAGAATGAAGATCTGCGCGATAAAATGATAATAAAGGCAGAAGCAGAAAAGGGCGCAGACAAAGAGAAACTGGCGGAAGAGCTGGTGCGCGAATGTAAGACGGGAATAGGCATTACGGTCATTCCTGAAGTTGTTGAACTTGGAGATCTACCAAGAAGCGAGAAAAAGACACAGAGAGTAATAGATAACAGAGAATAAAAGAATAAACAAATAAACAGCAGAATAAAACGAGACTCTTAACTAGCTAATCCCCACATTGATTAGTTAAATAAGAGTCTCGTTCGCTTTACAGCGTTTTATAAGTAAACTGGAAGTAGTGTAAGCTATATTTTGTTTGGCTTTTAGAAAAACATCGACCAGTAGACAAAAAGGTCTAAAGCCATCATAAGTCCTGCGATTATAAGGACAACGCCTGAAACAATCTCAATCTTCCTGGCATTTTTCTTAAGCCACTGGAACACTCCCTTTATATTGGTGAAGAACAGCGCTGCCAATATGTAGGGGATGCCAAGTCCCATAGAGAAAATGAATAAATAAAATACTCCTTGAATTACGCTGTTTCCTGTCCCTCCCGCCATCATCAGAGCTGAGCCCAAGAAAGGACCGAGACATGGCGTCCAGCCTAATGAAAATGCTGCGCCAAAGAGAATTGAACCCAGGAAACCCTTGCGCTTTATTTCAACGTTAAGCTTCTTTTCGATATCCAGAAAGCCGATTCTAAACACTCCGAGAAAATGCAGTCCAAATATTGCTATTACGACGCCGCTTAAACGTTGAAGAAGAAGTCTATGCTCATTTAAAAGAGCGCCTATTGCCGTGGCCGAAGCTCCTAGCAACATAAATATAAGTGTGAATCCTAAAACAAAACCTACTGTATTAACTACGCTGGCTTTGCGGCCATGTTTTGTCTCCGCCGCCAGATACATCAGATAAATTGGAAGCATCGGCAGCATACAGGGTGAAATAAAAGCTAAAAGTCCTTCCAAAAAAAGGAAAAACGGAGCTGTCATACTACTTGATGCCTTTCAACATTTTT
>Ga0255343_1002275_pt1 | contig 22883 bp, 20 predicted proteins | sample wastewater_treat_4_FD_192413 | JGI IMG/M metagenome (GOLD analysis project Ga0255343, IMG submission 192413) | Wastewater microbial communities from Lulu Island WWTP, Vancouver, Canada - plant16 | ecosystem: Engineered > WWTP > Wastewater > Unclassified | place: Canada: Vancouver, British... | reverse complement strand
ATAGCAAGTGCTGACATACTCATCAGAGGCAATGCAACCCAGGATGACCTTATCGATGCAATCATGGGTAGCAGAGTGTACATCCCTGCAATCATCGCCGTCAACAAGGTAGATCTCATAGATGTAAATGAACGGAGAAAGATTGAAGAAGACCTGACCGAGAGGTTTGGCGATAAACCGATCATGATCTCAGCTGCAACCGGGTACAACATGGAAATGTTAAAGGATTCCGTGTACGATGCACTTGGGTTTATCAGGATATATCTAAAGCCACAGGCAGGACCAGCCGATCTTGAAGAACCGTTGATCATGAGGACCGGGTCAAAAATCGAGGATGTCTGCAGGAAGCTTCACCGGGACTTTGTCGATAAATTCCGGTATGCAAGGGTATGGGGAGCATCAGTGAAACATGATGCACAACGTGTTGGTATTGCCCATTCGCTGTTGGATGAGGATATTCTGCAGATTATCATCGAACGATAATTATATTGTTTCAGGATATATTGATCATTGGAAAAATGACGTCATCAACAAAGATTAGTACTCCACCATTGTCAGACCCTGAAAATACCGAAGGACCACTATCTTTTGAAAAAGTGTGGCTGATGTTTAAGGAAACTGACAAGAAGTTCCAGGAGACTGATAAAAAACTCAATAAACTTGAAAGATTATTCACGTCACAGTGGGGAAAACTGATCGAATCACTTGTTGATGGAGATATCATTAACATCCTGAACCAGAGGGGAATAGCGGTCACTGATATAATAAAAAGAAGATCCGGAAAACGTGATGGTGTTGATTATGAATTTGACATCATAGCAATTAACGGCACGGATATTGTAATTGTTGAAGTAAAAACCACTCTCCGGCCGGAAAATGTCAGGGATTTTATTAAGAAACTGAAAATGGCAAAAGCATGGATGCCTGAATATTCAGATAAAAAGGTATATGGGGCGGTGGCATTTCTGACAGAGGATACAGGCACAGCATCAATGGCAGAGAAGAAAGGTCTCTTTGTGATAAGGGCAACAGGAGATAGTGCCAGTATCATAAATGACGAGATGTTTATTCCAAAGCCATGGTAACATTTTTCTCTTTTATCTTTCCATCAGAGAAAATCCCTGATAACCTCCAATGGAGCATCAGTCTTGATACCGTACCCGGAGTAATGCACCCTCCCTGCAATGTATCCTTCGTCCCTTAACCGGTTGAGAAGTATATCAACAGGTCCTGGTGAAAGACGGTAATACTTCGCAAGTTTATGATAATTATAACTAAAGGAGATATCAGGCTCATCCCAGCAGGTATTCAGTAGTTTTGTAAGTCCGGACTTATCTCCGGCGATGAACGTTTCAGCATCCTGAATCATTCCAGAAAGTGTATCCTGATCATGTATTGGCCCGGTCCAGAGTGGTCCGGTCGGAGTTAACGAAGTTCCACAGAGAGGGCAGGTATAAACCCCTGGAAAAAACTTCTGTTCTTCCATCCGGTAAGGGCAGACTGGGCACTGGTGAATGTACCCAAGCTGTGCTATGCTTTTGTCTGCGGCGGATGCACTGCTTTTCAGCTGAAGATGGAGCCTGACAAAATGTTCATGTGCATAACAGAAGAGCGGTATGATCCCCTTATCATACACCGCCGCATGCCTTGCAACATTTCCAAGAAGTATACGAAGACCCACTTCGGTATGGTATTCAGTATTGAGAGGTCTTGCCATGTACCTTCTGATACCAGCCTTCAGGTGAGCGCCACATAACGGGGCCGTATCGGTTGCGGTCACTCCAAGATACTTCCCTGACGAGCGTATGGCTGCATCGATAAATGGTGCAGGAGTTCCAAAAGGGTCAAGATCCACAAACCCAAACTTCTCCTCTGACATCAGGCTGTTCGCATCCCGGCAGGTAATCTCTGCCTGTATCCCAAGAGACCTGACATTTTGCGTTATGAGCCTGGTTGCCATCAGGTCACGATCATTCAGGGTAACAGGAACGTCTGTCTCATTACCGACCCTGCAACCACGAATCCCGGACGCGGCCATTGCATCAAGGTACGAATGTGGGGATAACTGCCTTATTACAAGGACTGTGGTATCACGGTTTAGTGCCATCCGGGAGTTATAAAATACCGGCGCTGTGCCGGGCGGAAAGGGAACGAGAGAATTTTGGCAGGGAACTGATATCGTAGTCCTGCCTTCAGTCACTAAGGTAAGGTCCATTTCGCTAAAAGTTGCGTTCGATAATCTTATACCTATCCCTGCACCACATTATAGGGCAGGACGTGTGGCCTAGCACGGATATGGCGTCAGCCTCCTAAGCTGAATGCCGGGGGTTCAAATCCCTCCACGTCCGTACCTTTTTTGAAACAGGTGTGAAATGAACGGCGCAGCCTATATCTCTATCATCCGCCCGGTCAATGCAGTTGTTGCTGGCCTTGCAGGTATCCTTGCTACTATCATCGCAACCGGTTCAGTTCCTGCTGAGTTTTTCTTCATTTTTTTGATAATCCTGACGATAACCGGTGCCGGAAATGTAATCAACGACTATTATGACAGGGAGATAGATGCGATAAACCAGCCGTCCCGCCCGATACCATCAGGGAAGATATCACCAGGACATGCCCGCATATATGCAGTCTTTCTGTTTCTTGCCGGGAATGGGATAGCCATCTGGTTCATGTCCCCACCAATAGCCGCAATAGCAGTTGTTAATTCTATCCTTCTCTGGCTATATGCTGCGTTTTTAAAAACGACGCCACTCTTTGGAAATATCTCTGTCTCTTACCTTGCATCAAGCATCTTCCTTTTCGGCGGAGCAATAAATGGCGTCCCGGGGATAATCTCTGTTTTACCTATTGCAGGGGCCACGTTCGGGGTTATGCTTGCCCGTGAACTGGTCAAGGACTGCGAAGACATGCCTGGTGACATGGAACATGGAGGACGGACATTTCCCCTGCTGTACGGGATTCGTGCTACGCTTATCCTTGGCTTTGCCAGTGCATGTGCAGGGGTTTTCTTATCGCTTCTGCTATTTTACAAGTGGGGAATACTCTACCTTCTTGCGATTATCCCGGTCGGCATCATAATTCTCCATGGAGCTGCACGTGGATTGTCAGCGACCAGCCCGGAAGAGATGATCAGGACGAAAAGTTCAAAAATTTTAAAAACAGGGATGTTTATCTCACTTCTGGTCTTTCTTGTATCGGCAGTTTTTCTTTAATTATTCGAATATTTATTGAGCTCCTCAGGAATTTTTTCAGGAGGAATGCCAAGGATTGCAGTCCTGAACACTTCATCCCAGTCGGCAGATGTCTCAACACAGCCGTCTGAAGTGTTAACAACACCCATCGCTACGATGTCAATCTGGCTGGACATCTCAATTCCTTCTTTCACTTCAATAAGGCAGCCAATTCCGATGATAGCCTTTGGCCTGTACCGTTTTATCATCCGCTTGATAAACGAGGAACCGGGAACGATAAATACCCGGTACCCCAGTAATTCAAGCAGTCTTTTTCCTTCTCCTACTTTACATAGTCCGCATTCACGGCATTTTAGTCCTTCATCATGGAGATGGGCAGGGCATGCATTTGACCGAAGACACTGGGGCATGAAGACCGCACGTTCCTCAACAGGGACTGCCATGAAAGCCTTGCGGTTAAGGGTGTTTTGAAGTGTCACAAGAATTTTCAGGAAGTCATTGTCTTCAAACCCAAAAAGGCGGAACATGCCACGCATCATTCCGTCAAGGAAGAGCAGACCTGCACGCATGAACCTTGGAAAAAGGAGTTTATCTGACCGTATTGAGAGGACGGTCAAGATTAACAGTACAAACCCGAGTATCAGAATGGATAATACTGCAAGGATGGTTAGTTCACCTATCAGCGTGACTACCGGCATATATGGCTGTAAAAAATTCATTACCTGATTACACCTGGATATTTTTCTCTTTTTTTAACTGTTTTATCGTCTCTATATCGCCTGGAAGGGAAAAAATTCCATACTCTGTGATGATCCCGGAGACGAGATGAACCGGGGTTGCGTCAAATGCCGGGTTCCAGACCGGAACATCACCAGGGCTTGTTGCATATCCACGCACTTTTCTCACCTCATCAGGGCTTCTCTCTTCAACCGTGACAAATTCTTCAGAGCTCTCCTCGTCAAAGGTGGAGAGTGGTGCAGCGATGTAAAAGGGGATATTATGAACTTTTGCACAGACCGCATGCATGTATGTCCCGATTTTATTAAACACAGCATCGGAGACTATCCTGTCTGCCCCGACAACTACCACGTCTATCTTTCCTTTCCTCATGAGGACGGCAGCCATGGAATCGGTTATTAGGGTTACATCGATACCGTCCCTCATTAGTTCCCATGTGGTAAGGCGGGCCCCCTGTAATAAGGGCCGGGTTTCACAGGCAAATACTGACACTTTCTTCCCTGCCTCATGTGCAGTGCGGATGACCCCAAGAGCGGTCCCCCACTCGGCACAGGCAAGTGCTCCTGCATTGCAATGGGTCAGTATCCTGGCTCCGTCAGGGATGACAGACAGCCCTGTCTTTCCTATCGCATGGCAGGTTCTGCTGTCTGACCTGATGACCTCCCTTGCAGCATCGACAGCCCTGTTTTTGGCCTCTTCAATGGTAAGGGCACTTTCCACAGCGTTAAGAACAAAATCAACGCCATAAAACAGGTTGACCGCAGTAGGACGGGTACTTTTCAGAATATCTGCATCAGATCTCACTTGTTTTAAGTACGCCGGAAATGAGTCTTCCTTTGTCAGCAGGGCAGACAATGCAACGCCAGATGCACCGGCGCATCCAAGGGCTGGTGCACCCCTGATACCAAGACGGACTATTGCATCAGCAAGGTCGGAGATACACTCTGCCGTCCTTATCTCACAGGTATCTGGCAAAAGAGTCTGTTCGATGTATTCAATCGACGGAACATGGGGATGAAAAATGATTGGGCGTAGTGGTTCCATGATCACCCCTGCATCAGGCTTATTACCGCCTTCATCGCAGCAGCTCCGCCTTCCATAACCGTGTCAGGTATATCCATCGGTTCCCTGCAGGTCCCGGCAATAAAGATGCCAGGTTTCAGGGTTTGTACTGGGCCGCATTTCTCGTCAGAACACTGGAAAAAGCCTGATTCATCACAGGTTATCCCCAGCCGCTCAGCCAGTGCAGACGCATCCCGGGCAGGCCTTATCCCGACCGATAATACGACTAAATCGGCATTGATCTTAAGGATTTCCTGGGTTTCGGTATTTTCGACCTGGACCATTATGGTCCCGTCCATCGCATAGATATCTCCTGGCATTCCCCTGATAAATTTTACACCAAGTTTTACTGCACGCTCATAATACTCCTCGTACCCCTTGCCATATGCCCTGATATCCATGTACAGGATGGTGACATTTATCTCCGGGTTTTTCTCTTTTATCAGCATGGCATTTTTTATGGCATACATGCAGCATACTGCAGAGCAGGAAGTGCAGCCAAGCGGAATGTCACGGGAACCAACGCACTGGATAAACACTATCTCCCGTGGTACTCGTCCGTCAGATATCCTTCTTACCTTTCCACCAGTAGGGCCGCTTGCATTTATCAGACGTTCCAACTCCAGGCTGGTGATTATGTCTGGTATTGAGAGGTACTTGTATGGAGTCTTCTTCCTGGCATCAAAGACATCATAACCTGTTGCCAGAATGATTGTTCCAGCCCTGATGACAAACTCTTCTTCAGAATCTTCATCATCCCTGAGGACCGCCTGTTTTCCACAGATGTCATAACAAAGGCCACAGTCAATGCAATGTTCCCTGTCCCGGATAACAAGGTTTGGAACGACCTGCGGGTGAGCCTTGTAGATGGCCTTTCTTACGCCTACCCCTGCATCGAACCGGTTATAAACCTCGACAGGGCAGACTTCCGTGCAGTCACCACAGCCGGTACATTCAGAAGCCCTGATATATCTTGGATGACGGGTTACATGGACCAGAAAGTCCCCGGCCTTTCCTTCGACCCCGGTAACCTCAGAGCAGGTATGAAGGGTGATATTTGGATGCCTTTCTACCTCTACCATCTTCGGGCTTAAAATACACATGGAACAGTCATTGGTGGGAAAGGTCTTGTCAAGCATCGCCATATGACCGCCAATTGTGGGTTCCCGTTCGATCAGCGAGACATGAATTCCATGGCCGGCGATATCCAGGGCGGCTGTAATCCCTGCAATACCCCCGCCTACAACTACCGCTTCATTCATGGGCATGGATCCGTGCAAGTTTCACGTACTCAGAGGCATTGTTTTTTATCTTTTCAACCTCTTCTTCTGAAATTTTCCTTATTACTTTTCCTGGCAGACCAAGAACCAGGGAACCTGGAGGTATCTCTTTACCTTCCGTGACCACAGCACCTGCACCAATGATGGTATTATCCCCGATTACTGCACCGTTTAGCACGACGGCACCCATTCCTACCAGAACTGTGCTGCCAATGGTGCACCCGTGAAGGATGGCGCCATGACCGACGGATACGTCATCTCCAAGGGTGACAGGATGTCCGGTTGATGTATGAACAACGCAATTATCCTGGATATTGGACCTGTTACCGATAGTAATGCTTTCTTTATCTGCACGGATCACGGCTCCGTACCAGACACTTATCTCACTGCCTGCTTTCACTTCACCAATTATGGTCGAATTTGGTGCAATAAAAGCAGAGTTTTGGATATTCTGATGGATCTGCATAAGACGTTCACAGGTTAATGGCATATTAACCGGACCATGATATGGACTGGTTATCTCATACGTTTAGACTCAGGTGGTATAATAGCATCAGTAATTAGCAGAAGAGTTATCCATCGGTTTCATGCACCAGGCCATGGCCGGGAGAACGGATCTCAATATATTTTATAAAATCGCATGAAACAGTACTTCTATGAAAATTATGGTGGGGGGCACGTTTGATCCTCTGCATGACGGACATAAGCTTCTCATCAGACGCGCCTTTGAACTGGCAACTCCGGAAGGAGCGGTAATAATCGGTCTTACCAGTGACTCTTTTGCAAACCGGAAAAGTCACCCGATTCATCCCTACGATGACCGGTACAGGGAACTTGTCTCCTTTATCTCCTCTTTTAATCCTGAAGCAGAATGGGAGATTGAAGAGCTGCATGATCAGTTTGGGTCTACCCTTGAGGTGGACTTTGATGCCCTGGTGGTGAGCGAAGAGACTTTTCCTGTTGGTCAGAGTATCAACCAGAAAAGGCGGGAACTTGGAAGGTCGTGTGTTGAGATCCACATGATCAGGTGCGTTCTTGCAGAGGACGGAAGATGGATCTCGAGCACCCGGATATGGCGGGGGGAGATAGACATTCACGGAAGGCTGATTCACCAGGATTCATAGACAGAAGAAAAGGGCTTGAAGGGTTATTACCGGAATAATACCGGAACAGTCGGGAGAGAGTTTTTTGGATCAGATGATATGCGACTGGATGTCGGATGATATCACTGCATCGCAATAAGAACAGACTGCTTTCTCCTTGTGCATCTCAAACCGGCTCAGGACAGGTTCATTGGTATTGGTGATACAGCAGGGGTTAGGGCACTTTAATACTCCAAGGAGCACGGGCGGGATTATCACTCCTTTCTTTACTATCACCCTGAAGTCCCGGATGATGTTGATTGTTGCATTCGGAGCAACGAGCGCGATTCTGTCGACTTCCTTCGCCTTCAGCTCGCGGTTTTCAATCTTTACCACATCTTTCTTCTGATGGGCCCTGCTTGTGACATTGGTTGCAACACTCACACATTCGCGTGTGCTTCCTGTTATGCCAAGAATCCGGAGCACGGTCAGGGCTTCGCCGGCTTTTATATGATCGATTACTGTCCCGTTCTCGATGGTGCTGATGACAAGTGTCCGTTTTGGTTCTTCTTCTGTCATAGAATAACCTCGGTAAGCATGGCCATCCTGACCGGGACGCCATTTCTTGCCTGCTCAAAGTAACGGGCATAAGGAAGGCTGTCAACCGCCGGGTCTATCTCATCTACCCGTGGCAGTGGGTGAAGGATTGCAAGGTGTTCCCTGACATCTGATAACAGGGACGGGGTGATCCGGTATTCGGACGAGATGGAAAAGAACTGGGCAGGGTCAGGGAACCGTTCACGCTGAAGTCTTGTGACATAGAGGACATCAAGGTCGGAGATTATATCCTCGACAGAGTCATGTTCGATGACCTCAGATCCACGTTCTTCCAGGTTTTCTTGGATGGAGTCTGGGAGGCCAAGCCCTTTTGGTGCAATGGTATGGATCCTGGCATTATAATGGGTGAGAGCATAGGCAAGGGAGTGGGTAGTTCTGCCGTACATAAGATCGCCGATAAGCCCGATATCGATATTATCAAGGGGCATTGACTGGCGGATGGTATATAGATCTATCAGGGTCTGGGATGGATGCTGCCCGGCACCATCTCCCCCGTTAAGGATTGGAATGTCTGAAAATTCACTTGCAAGCCTTGCAGCTCCAACCTTGGGATGACGTAGCACTATTGCATCAGCATACCCGCTGACTACCCTTATGGTGTCGGCTAATGTCTCCCCCTTGGCCATTGAACTCACTTCTATTCCACCAAGGTTCATGCAGGAGCCTCCAAGCCTGATCATGGCTGATTCAAAGGACATGCGGGTCCTTGTGCTGGGTTCAAAAAAGAGGAGGCCCAGTATTTTTCCTTTTAGTGGTTCCTTTCCCTTAAATTCTGCTTTTACTTCTCCAGCCCTGGACAAAAGCCGGTCTATCTGTTTTCTATCCAGATCATGAATGGAGATGATGTGATTCATGGACGTATGAGTTCTCCTCCGGTACGTAAACTTAGTGGAGTTCAATCTGATAGAATGTTTTGTTATGTCTGAATGGAATCACTTATGATGGCAAGTGCCTCTCTTGACTTTGCACGTATCCCGGAGTCTTCATCATGAAGCCCGCGTGCAAGGATATCCACGCTTGGAGGGCCTATCTTTATGAGGTCTTCAAACTGTTCTTTTGCAAACAGGTAACTCAGCCTGTCGGTTGTATACTTTGGAACCCAGCCAGTATCTTCCAGCAGTTTTGCAACAGCGCTTCGGACTTTACGATCCTTGTCGTCAAGTGTCTGGACCAGCATAAACTGGCCTGGCTCGCCAATTTTGGAGATGCCTTTCAGGGCAGCGGCACGAATTGCCCCGTCCTGGTCTTTTAATGCAGTGATTAACTGGTCGAGAACAGGAAGACCGATATCTCCGAGTGATTCCACAGCGGCTGCACGGACCTCTGGGTCAGGGTCTTCCATCGCATTGGTCAGGGGGCCTAATGCCTCCCGTCCGAACTTTCCAAGCTCTTTTATTGCAACCATCCTGATGTCATGGTCTGGATCTTTTAATGCATCATACAGGACTGGTGCAGAGGCTGGATCTTTTAATATACCAAGAACCTGTAAAAGGGCTATCCTTCGTTTATCTCCAGGCCCTACGGATTTTAAAAGGGTGGTAACGGCTGATTGGGCCGGAGAATGCATTGATGCAATGATGTTAGAGACCATATCAGGGACAGCCTTCTCCTCCATCGTCGCATCAAGAAGGGGAGTTAAGATCTGTTCGCCTTTACTGATGAAGATCCTCTCAAACATTGTTGCCAGTACAGGGTTTTTTATCGTGAACAGGTGCCTGAGGTCATCACGGTTTGAAAGGGTAATCTCAGTAATAAGGGTCATTAATGCAATTCCCCGGCTGCTTCCCTCCTGGCCTGATGACTGGAGGGTCTCAAGTTCCTGGATGAGCTCTGGAAGTGCAGAACCTCCCATTCCGGCCAGTATCCTGCTTATTAAAGGAACAAGGCCTTCGTCTTCCTGCATCAGAGACATAAGAGCTGCTGCCGCTGGCGCTCCAATTCTGGTTAGGGCATGGATTGCATACTGCTGTGCAACCGGGTCTGAACTTTTGAGAAATGGAAGAAGTGCAGGAACAGCAGGCTCGCCTATGGCACTGAGCGCTGCCATTGAATAAGGCGCAATGTCTTCGTCGCCAAGTGCAGCAATAAGTTCAGGGATGGCATCCTCACCGATTTTTATCAGGAAACTGGTTATCTCAAGCTTTCGGTCTTCATCCGACTCATTTTTCAATGCATCGATGAACGGAGGGAGGGCATCTGTTCCAAACCGTGAGAGCAGGTCACCTGCAACAAGGGACCTGGATCCGTCATCTTCCTGGAAGATCTCTATCAGTTCAGGAATAACGGTGCCAGGAGATGAATGTACAATCTCAAACATCAGGCCGGCATCAGGAATCTGACCGGAGAAGAGTTTTGCAATAAACTTCCGTGGGTCCTGGTTAAAGAGCCATGTCAGGTAATTTTTTATCTCTTTCTGAAGTTCAGGCCCGGAATCGGGGACTGCATGAACCAGCGGGATAGTTGCATCGGCGCCTGCCTCCCTGATGAGCGCCATTGCTTCATCATGCCCTTCTTTTTCCGGTTCCATGAACGGGATAAGGTAGGGGATGGCGGCAACCTCATTTTCCCGTAATATCTCCTGGATAAGGGCATGATTTGCACCCATGGGATCTGAAAGTGAGTCTACAAGATGAGGAATTGCTTCCTCTCCATTCTTCACAAGTGCTATCCTGGCCAGATCCACCGCCTCTTCATTTCCAGAGCCCAGGACCTGGACAAGGCGGGGCACAGCGATCTCACCTGAATCAACAAGGTTCGCAAGGGCAGCCTCCCTCACCTCATTGTCAGGATGATAAAGTGCTGTAATCATCGGTTCAATGGACCTGACTGGGTCTATCTTTCTCAGAAGATCAAGGGAAAAGACGGCAGTCTTTCCTCTTTCCCGTTCGGATGCTTCTTCAAGAAATGGAAATGCGATCCGGCCCATCGCAAGGAATGCATCTTTTAGCCCGGAGGTGTCTGCCTGTTCCCGGACAGAGCTTATCAGGGATGGAATGGTCACTGCTCCCATTTTTGACAGGATCTGAACCATCTGCTTTAAGCGATCACCTTTTGACTTATTCAGGCATCTGATAAGATACGGGATAGCAGGCTCACCGATATGTAAAATTACCGAGATTATCTGCTCGCGGTCTGTTTCACTTCGCATTGACATCTCGTCAAGGAGATGGGGGATAATTGGTTCGCCTATCCTGGTAAGGGAGTTTTCAGAGACTTTTCTGATCTCAGGGTCCTTGTCATACAGCCCCGATATGAGGGGCACAATGGCCGACTCACCAAATTCAAGAAAGACTTTCTGGGCCATCGATGAGGTGACCGGGTTTGGATCCTTGAGTGCCTGGTACAAAGAGTCAAGGGCAGGTTTTCCTATCTCACCAATGATGAAAAACTTCAGATCCCTGAGCCATTCGTCGTCCTGCCCGCAAGAACCGAGAAGGTCTCCGACGATCTGGCTGCCAAGGATGATGAGGTATGCAGACAGTCTTGCCCTTATCTCCTCGTTATCATGGCTAAGACCATTGATCAGGGGATGGACTGCTGATCGTCCAAATGTTTCAAAAAGACCCTCGATGAACCGGACTGTTGTCTGATCCTGAGTGCCATATGCATCAATCAGAACTGGCATGATACGGATACCCATTGAGTTCAGAATGTACCCGGCCCTTTCATACCCGATGCCCTGGAGCATATGGATATTGTTTACTATCTCCCTTGCAGCTTTATCACCCATGGACACCAGGGTAGCATGGATCATTCTCCCGGTCTGGTCATCGCTGGTTGAAAGCGCCTTGATCAACGGGTTTATCGCATCAGATCCGATATTCACAAGAGAGCTGGATGCAGCATTCCTGATGCTGTAATCGGTATCAGAAAAGAGATTGATGAGTTCCTCAACCGCTGCCGGAGTCTTCATCCGGCCAAGCGCCAGTATTGCCTCTATCCGTAATGCCGTATCATATTTACCATCCAGTAACCGGAAGAGACCGTTTAAATCCCCTTTAAGTCTCATCCGTTCTGGATTTGGTCTGAAAAGTAACTTCATGTCCCCCTTACATCCATTGGTTTAGGTTCAGGCGCAGAGTTAATTAATTCATCCCGGAATTATATCACGACCAGGAATTATACCATTGTGTATCTCCAGGAATATCCTGATATATCCCGGTCTGAATATCCGAAAAATTAATCGTATTTGCCTTTCAGACCACCCCAGCCAGTGTACCCGCAGTAAATGCACCCGACCCCGTTGCAATGGCGACACATCTTTTCGGGCCATTTCACAGAGACTGTTCCCTTCGTATTACAAAAACAGCATCCGGCACCTTCACAGTGCTGGCATGTGACTTCCACGTATTCTGGTTCTTCACCAGTCATTAGAGAATTCTATGAGGGATAAAGTTAAAAAACCGATTGAAGTTTTCAAAAAAATGAACAACGAGCGGGCCTGAAGGGACTCGAACCCCTGGCCTGCGGATTAAGAGTCCGCCGCTCTACCGACTAAGCTACAGACCCGTTGTGCCATTACATGTTAGATTAACTCACATATATATTTTTCTTACGTCATTTTATCCCCTGTTAATCCAACCTATACCAGAATATGCCTGGATTCAGCCCGGCAGCGTCACCGGGGATCAGAACCTATCTCATTTGCGGCTGTGGGAGCGTGGGATATCTTATCCTTGAAGAATTAAAGAAAGAAGGTGGCAGACTGCTCTGTATGGACAGCAATCCTGAACGCGTTCAGGAACTCAGGGAGCAGAATGTTGAAGCATTTTTACGCGACCTTACAAATCCTGACATGCTTTCTGGAATTGACCCCTTTGATATCGCATTTGTGGTCAGTGATAATCATGAAGCAAATGTTTCTGGCCTGAAGACAGTCAGGAGACAATATCCGCGGGTTCACATTGTTGCCCGTGCGCAGGATCCCATTAATGAAAAACTCCTGATAGAGGAAGGCGCAGATCTTGTGCTCTACCCGCAGTATGTCGTGGCAAGGGCTGCCATTGATCATCTGCACAAGCTTGAAAAACACCATCTGTCCCGGGATCTCTTCACTCTGCTCGCCTCCTGGTCTGGTGTCTTTGGTATCGTGACACATACCAATCCTGACCCTGACGCTATCGCCAGTGCCATGGCACTCTCCGCCATCGCAAAACGGGCGAATCCAAACCTTGAGACCAGAATAATCTATGATGGTATCATCGGCCACCAGGAGAACAGAACACTTGTCAACCTGCTTGATATCAGGATGGAGAAGCTGAGGCCGGAAGTGCTCAATGAATGCACTCACATCGCCCTTGTTGACAGCAAGGGGCCTGGAATTAATAACGGCCTTATCCACTCTATGCCGGTTGACATCATCATAGATCATCACCAGGAAGATGAGGTTCATTCAACCAGGGCGCACTTTACAGATGTCAGGCATGATGTTGGTGCCTGCGCAACCATCCTGACCGAATACCTGAAAGAACTGAATATTGAACCTGATGAGAAGGTGGCAACCGCGCTTTTATACGGTATAAGGGCCGACACAAAACAGTTTAGAAGAAATGTCTCGCCCAGTGATCTTGAATATGCGGCATTTCTTCTCAGGTACAGTGATGCAGACCTTCTTGAAAAGATTATGTCCCCGCAATATTCCCACGAGACCATGGATATTATCGGGGCAGCAATACGGAACCGGAAGACCAGGAACGGGTACCTGTTCTCTAATGTCGGGTATGTCAGGAACCGGGACGCCCTGCCACAGGCCGCTGACCTGCTCATCAACCTTGAAGGGATCAGCACCGCGCTTGTTTATGGCATCACTGATGAGTCTATCATCATGTCAGGGCGAAACCGGGATCTCAGGCTGAACCTTGGCAACGTGATGAGCGAGGCTTTTTCAGATATTGGTGATGCCGGCGGGCATGCCACGATGGCTGCTGCCAGTATACCGCTTCATGTCTTCACCAATGTCAGGGAGAAAGAAGACCTTCTTCACCTTGTAATTGACCCTGTTCTGCAGAATTTTTACCGGCTTGTAGGTCTCATGGAGGATGGGGAGAGTGAGGTATGAAGAATGGGAGCCAGTATACCTTGAAATCTGTGACTATTTCTCTTTTGACCCGGCGGAAGATGAAAGGGCGGCCTGTATTCTTGCCGGCCTTACAAAGCAGGACGCATCAGAACTTCTAAAACGCCTTATAAGAGGAGAGACAGTAACTGTCTGTGGTAATGCGCCCTCGTTAAGCCGTGAACTGGACAGGATCACGGGAGTTGTCATCGCCGCAGATGCCGCGTCAGAGGTCCTCATCCGTCATGGGATTACTCCTGATGTCATCGTCACTGACCTGGACGGTATTGATGATTATGCAGTAGAACTAAACAGGAGAGGGACGATCCTTGTTGTTCATGCCCATGGAGATAATATCCCGCGTATAAAGAGATGGGTCCCGCTCCTTAATGGCCCGCTTCTTCTCACTACGCAGGGAAAGCCCTTTAACCACGTGCACAATTATGGCGGTTTTACTGACGGGGACAGGGCAGTATTCCTGGGCCAGGAGATGGGGGCTTCTGAGATTAAACTTGCAGGTTTTGACCTGGATGATCCTGATGTCACTCCCATGAAGAGAGGAAAGCTGCTGTGGGCCAGGAAGATGCTCTCATTATGTGGCTATGAACTCTGAAGCATGGATTATTGACGGGTATGTTGACGAACCTGCATGCCTTGGTGTTCCTCCCTATATCTCTCCATATATAAGAACGGTGGCCGGGGTACTTCGCGAAATGGAGATCTCGGTCACTTACCATACAATCGACCAGGTAAGGGCTGACCAGGGCCTTTTGCGAGAGGCAAATGCTGCTGACTATGTTGTTATTATCGCCGGCATGACGGTTCCTGGAAAGTATATCGGCGGAACTCCGGCAACATGGCAGGAGATAGAGCAGCTGGGGACTGCTCTTTCAAACCCGCATACTTTTCTTGGAGGGCCGGTCCTTTTTGGTGCTGGGGCGGCCGGGGGCCAGGCTCCGGTGAAAAGAGAAGACTTTCACGTTGACACACTTTTACATGGCTCGCCTGCAGGTGCCCTTAACCGGTGGTTTTCCGGCAGTACTCCTTCGGCCCAGTTTTCATACAGGGATGAAGACAGCTGGGCTGAATTGGGCGCTTTTATCATTACCCGGCATCCCTGTTATCCATATGTCATGTGCGAGATTGAGACCGCACGGGGTTGCAGCAGGGAACTGACCGGTGGCTGCGCCTTCTGCACCGAACCGTTCTATGGTAAACCCAGTCACCGGTCATTAGAAGGGATAAAGGACGAGATATCAGCCCTTGCAAAGTCAGGGGCAGCTCATTTCAGGATAGGCAGACAGCCGGACATTCTGACCTGGCAGGCAGGGAGCGGGGAGTTTCCTGTTCCAAGACCAGAGATGATAGAAAGATTATTCTCCTCGATAAGGGCCTGTGCACCTTCTTTACAGACGCTTCATATCGACAATGTAAACCCGGGCACAATTGCACGCCATCCGCAGGAGGCATATGAGGCTCTTGATGCCATCGTCAGGTACCATACACCAGGGGATGTTGCGGCTTTTGGGATGGAGACTGCGGACCCGGCTGTAATCGAGGAGAATAACCTTAAAGCCACTCCAGAAATGATGATGGATGCGATCAGGATCGTGCAGGACGCAGGAGGCCTTAGGAGAGAGGGAATACCTGAACTTCTGCCCGGACTGAACTTTATTGCCGGCCTTGCAGGGGAAACGGCCAGGACTTATGCCTTAAACCGCGAGTTTCTTGAGAAGGTCCTTCAGAAAGGGTACCTTATCAGGCGGGTAAACATCCGGCAGCTGATGCCATTTGAAGGAACAAGAGCAAGGGATCATAATGCACTTCCTGTCCAGGAGAGATTATTCCGTGATTTTAAAGAATGGACGAGGAGACACTTTGATCTTCCCATGCTTTGCAAGGTTTTTCCAACATATACCATTCTTCGTTCGGTCATAATCGAAGAGGAAGGAGAGGTATCTTTTGGCCGGCAGATGGGATCATACCCTATCCTTGCAGGGATACCACTTCCATTACCGGTGCGGACGGTGCTGGATGTATTTGTCGTGGATCACGGGATGCGATCCCTTACCGCACTTCCATACCCTTTTCAGGTCAATGTCATGCCACACAAGGTGCTGAGGCGGATACCAGGGCTTTCAAAGAAAGGGCTTGCCAAGGTAATTGCAGGACGGCCATTTCATTCTGATGCCGGGTTTACAAAGGCAACAGGGCTGACGCTTCCTGAAGGTATCCTGGACTTTACACTTCCCTGAGCTCTATCACGGTAAAAATATCTGACTTTGTAACGATTCCAAGTATTTTTCCATCCTCGACGACCGGTATTCTGCCAATATCATGCCTTGTCATTATCTGGAGGGCATCCATCACCGGCGCATGAGGGCTTAACACTATTACATCCCTTGTCATCACGTCCCTGACCTGCATGGCATCCCTGTCAATGACAGGTGTTTTTGCCAGGTCTGTCAGAGTGATGATTCCGATAAGGATGTTATGATCTGTAACAGGAAACCCAAGGTGCTTGGTCTGGTACATGAGGGAGAGGATCTCTGTAAGGGGCATACGGGGAGAGACCTCCACGACCGGCCCTGACATTATCTGCCCGATGGTGACGTCTTTTAAAAGGAAGTTGTACCTTGAAACGGTTGACTCCTGACCTGCTCCGATGTAGATGAAAAAGGCGATTAATATCAGTATGGGGGAGAAGAGGAGAAGTCCTACAAGCCCGAATATTATGGCAAACCCCTTCCCGATTGAAGAGGCTATGGCAGTGGCACGATAAAGCGGCATTTTTGTTGCCAGGTATGCACGAAGAACCCGGCCACCGTCCATTGGAAAGGCTGGCAGAAGGTTGAACCCGAATAAAAGAACGTTAAGAATTGCAAGATACCCGAAGACATATATTAATACACCAGCCACCTGCGTTGAATGGACCAGCATCTGGATAGCATATACAATGGCACCCGAGATAAGACCAAGAGCAAGGCTTGTAAGCGGTCCTGCCAGTGCCATTACAAATTCTGTCCCTGGCTCAGGTTCCTGTTCTTCTATCGCCGCAACCCCGCCAAAAAACAGGAGCGTGATATTTGAGATCTCAATTCCTGACCGGAGCGCAACCAGGGAGTGTGCAAGTTCATGTATGAAGACTCCTATAAACAGCCCGATAGCGACGGTTCCGCCAAGTATGTAAGGAACATAACCGGAGAGTATGAGCTGGTCATCAATACTTACATGAAAAATATTTCTGACCATGTTAACAGTAAAGCCAATATCTGAACCGATTACCCAGGCAAATAATGGAATTATCAGGAGAAATGTGAAATGAATCAGGACTGGGATGCCAAAAAGCCGGCCGAGTTTAAATGAGCCATCCATAATTACCAGATATGTTGCGTTGTTGTAACCAGTATATCTATCGAGTACTTTCTATATGATAAATACCGGTCATACCTGGAATAATAAGATAACCTTTTTTATCTATCCGGTATCAATCTCAATGCAGTATGAAGAATCAGATAACTGACCTGATCGGACTTAAAATTTATTCTGAAAACGGGATGTTCATCGGTGAAGTCGATGATATTATTCTCGATATCGATTCAAAAAGGATAGATTCACTTGCAGTGGGAAAATTAAACCCTGAAGTGGTTGAGATTAAGTCACATAAAGGGGTAAAGGTCCCGTACCGGCTGGTTAAAAGTATATCTGATGTGATCGTCATTAGGCACATCCCCCACATGTTCAGAAACGAAGGGGAACTATAATCCCTGGCTCCATGAAAAAGAGGGAGATCTTCTCGGATCTTAGGGCGCTCCCTCCAATAATTGTCCGTCTTGATGGCAGGGCATTTCACCGGCTGACTCAAAGATCAAATTTTTCCGAACCTTTTGATGAAAAATTTGCTGATGCAATGTCATCCGTGACTAAGTCACTGATGGTGGGCGCAGGTTTTGCTCCGGTATTTGGTTATACCTTTTCTGATGAGATAAGTCTTTATTTTACCGAAGATCTCTTTTTGGGGCGGATTGAAAAGATTGATTCTGTGCTGGCTTCATATGCAGCAAGTGCCCTGACTATTGCATTAAACCTGCCAGAACCGGTCTCGTTTGATGCACGGATTATTCCGGTCACCAGGGATCTTGTTATACCCTACCTTGCATGGAGGCAGCAGGAGGCATGGCGTAATCACATGAACGGGTGGAGTCAGAAGCTGCTCAGGGATGAAGGGTATAGCCCGAAAAAAGCTGCCATGATGCTTGACAGGATGAAGGCGCCCGAGCTTCATGAACTGTGCTTTCAGCGCGGGGTAAACCTTGCCGCCACGCCTGCCTGGCAGAGAAGGGGGATCTTTGTGCACAGGACCATCATTACAAAAAAAGGCTTTAACCCTGTTACGAAGGAAAACACCGAGACTACAAGAAGAGTAGTCATTATCGATAAAAATCCCCCCTTGTTTGGCAAACCTGATGGAAAAGAGTTTATTAAACAGGTTCTTTCGAATTAAGACTAACTGCACCACCATGAACTCTCACCCTTTTTTTTCACCTGATAACCGGCTGTATACATCTGCAAGTAAAGAGGTTATTTTGTCCCAGTCATGCCCCCTGACATATTCATTCAGGCAGTTTTTATCAGGAGATTGTGAAAGAAACCGCCTGATTCCAAAGGCGATATCATCAGGGGAAGGCCTGGCACAATATCCGCATCCGGAACGGACATGAGCTGTTCCAGCGTTAAGGGGGCTCTTGATTGTAACAACAGGAAGCCCGCAGGCCATGGCTTCAATAAATACTATCCCAAAGCCTTCTCTCTCACTTGGCAGCACAAAGACACGGGCGGATTTCATCATCCTGATCACCTGATTATGGTCAGCTATAAACCCGGGAAGGCGGATTTTACCTGTTAAACCATACTCCCGGACCTTCTCCTGTATGCTGGTCATCATTGGGCCGTCACCTACCATGGTGCATGTTATATCCGGGTATTCACCGGCGAGGATACGAACTGCTTCAACCACAAGCTCCGGATGCTTCTCAGGGATAAACCTGCCGATAAATATCAGGTCGGTGTTTTCTTCTCCTGGTTCAATTGCCTGGATTGCCCGAAGGTTTATTCCATTAGGGACGATGAACGGGTCTTTTCGGTACCCCTCACACTTCATCCTGGCCGCAGTGTGGTCTGAGACGGCAATTGATGAACCTGATAATAACAGGGCGATCTTTTCAACAAGTCGTCCCACCACTCCTGCAGACCCAAGGTAACTGTACCAGTATGATCCCCATGCCTCATGCCATGTGATAACGCAAGGTTCCCCTTTCAGAAACCCGGCAATACGGGCTACAATCACTGGAAAATATGGAAAGTTCTGGCAGTCTGTGATGTCAATCCTTACCTTCAGGAGGATGGGAAACAGGTGGATGGAGTACCACAATGCCTGAATTACTGACCGTCTGCCAGAGGTGTAAAGCCCCATCGGCCTGCAAACCGGGTGGATGATAAGCCCGTCACGGATTACTGTCTTATCTTTTGGCCAGGCAGACATTGGAAAAAGATGTATTTCATGTCCACGCTCTGCAAGTCTCGTTCCAATCTCAAAAATCCGCTTTTCAACCCCGCCAATAGTCTCCGGGTACAGTACGTCATAAACAAATGCAATCTTCATGAAAGGGTCTTGATATTTCTTCAGGTACATATAGGCACGAGAACAAATGAATGATCCAGATGCGGTGTATCTCGTTTGCCGGTCAGGGCCGGTCTGAAAAGAAGAGATATTGCAGGGAGACCAGCTGCATTGAGACCGATCTTGTTCAGGAAGCAATTTTTCACCTGTATAACCCTGAAGAGATTATCATCTGCCTTTCAGATCCTGTTGCAGCAGGTGTGGTCCCAAAGCTTGAGGGGCGTAATATCCCGGTTCAGAAACTCTGGATTCCGTTCGGAACTGACGAATCCCAGCTATGGGAGATCTTCAGTACTATATGCGGGGCAGTCAGGGACAGGGAAGAGATCCTTTTTGATATCACTGCCGGATGTCATTCGCTTCCCTTTATGACGGTTCTTGCAGCATCATACCTGAGATCGGTCCGCCATGTTACGATTACCGGAGTCATCTATGCACCTGGTACTGGTGATGATGGTTTTTGTCGGTTTGTGGATTTAAAGCCGATGATGGGTATCCTTGACTGGATATCAGGGGTCAGGGCGGTGACAAAGTACGTAGATGCAGAGCCATTGTACTCTCTTTTGAATAAATTCCAGGGGAACATTCACCGGTCAGGAGAAGACCCTGACCCACCGGTAAGGCTGACAGGCTGGGCAAGTCTTCTTAAACAGTTTAGTGATGCGGTAAAGCTGTCACGCCCGGTTGATGCACTGTATGCGGCATCAGGCGCTATCCGGGATATTGAGGAGATTAACAAGGAACTTATAAGGTTTGCACCTTCTCTTATCCCTGTTCTTGCAGCAACCAGGGATCTCTCACACCTTGCCGCTGAGCCTGAAATGGCAAAAGATATGGAGAAGTATGTCAGAAAACAGATAGGGCTTATAGCTTTTCAGCTTGAAAAAGGATTATTTATCCAGGCAGTAACCCTTGGCCGGGAAGTTCTGATAACACTGCTCATGACCTGGATGGGTCTTGACGCTGACTGGAAAGATGCAGATATCCGCCATGATGTCTCACGGACCCTTACCGGAGGTTCACTTGCCATGCAGAGAAGACCATATGATAAGACCTGCTATTCCGATGACCTGACAAATCACCCTGACTGGAGAGAGATGGTTTTAATCTGGACCAGGTTGTCAGATTTAAGAAATAACCTTGCGCACTGCGGGATGAACCAGAGGGATGACAGTGTCAGGTCTATTCGTAAACGGGCATCAGACATCCTTCCTGATATAGAGAGGTTTTTCAACCTCTGCATCCAGGATAAAGATAATCCATAATAACAGCCATGAAACAGCACATTCCAGGGGATGCAATCCAGTACACAAGGCCTGACATCTGCCAGCTTGTAGGGCAGGGTTATCACCCGGTTGACATGCATATTCATACAACCCATTCTGATGGAGTAACAAGGGTTGGAGATCTTCTCAGGTATGCAAAGGCCAGGAAAACCGGGGTTGCAATCACTGATCACAATGAGATTAGTGGTTCTCTTGAGGCATTATCCGGCAACCCGGATGTTCTGATAATCCCGGGTATTGAGCTTGAGACAAAGGAGGGGCCTCACCTTTTATTCTACTTTTATACCCCTGGTGAGATGGAGGACTTTTTCAAAGTCTTTGCAGTAAAAAGGGAAGGGCATACCCCGGGGATTTTCAAAAATCTCCCTGTAGCAGAATGTCTGTATCTTGCCGAACCATTTGACTGCATCAGGGTTGCTGCCCATCCGTTCGGGTATTATGGAATAAACCGGGGTGTTCTGAAATGCGTGGAGAAGCAGATGCTTCCAGGTGTATTGGACCATATCGACGGGATAGAAGTAATCTGTGGTGGAATGATGCATAATCTTAACCTTCGGGCCATTGCCTGGGCAAGAGATAATGATATTGCATTTACCGGTGGATCAGATGCCCATTTACTTTCAGATGTAGGAAATGTTGTAACCGCGGTAAAGGCAGAATCAGCCGAAGAGTTCCTGAACGGGATAAGAAAAAGAGAGAACAAGGTCATCGGAAAGCCGGGTGGATATATTGCAAAGGGAGCTACTGCCGGTGTTATTGCATGGAGCTTTGTTCCTTACTCGGTAACCAGGCTTGGAAGATATTATTCAGTCCATAAATGCAGGGCATCACATATGGTCTCTTCTTACCGAAGGCGGTTTGCAAGGTTTTACCAGGAGAAGGAGGGTGGGAAAGAGGATTGGGAGATATCAGAGGAGCGGTGAGAAAAGCCGTGATACCGACTGTTTCATCTTAATTTTTAACGGAAGGGCTGCCATCCGCTCTGCTGTCAGCTCTGAGCATAGTTTTAGATCCTGCAGGAAGTATTCTTTCAGTTCTTTTGCGGTCTCATGATCGTACATTATCGCATTGGTTTCAAAATTGAGCCTGAAACTCCTGACATCCCAGTTGGCACTTCCCACTGATGCCGCAACTTCGTCGACTACGATAGTTTTTGCATGAATAAACCCCTTGTCATATGTATATGCCCTGACCCCGGCATCGATCAGCTGTTCAATATAAGAGTACCCTGCCCAGTACACGAACCAGTGGTCAGGTTTTGCAGGCATCATTATCCGTACATCTATGCCTGACAGGGCAGCCATCCGAAGAGCATCCATGATACTCTCATCCGGGATAAAGTATGGTGTCTGTATATAGACCGATTCGGAGGCAAGGGTGATGAGTTTCAGGTATGACTCCTTAATCGGGTTCCAGTAGGTATCCGGCCCGCCTGATACGATCTGCATTGGAAGCCAGGCATCCCCTGCTGCCTTGTCTTCTGGAAAATAACGTGGATCATACTCTATTTTGTCTTCTTTTGAGGCATAGTTCCAGTCAAGGATGAACCTTATCTGCATGGCAAGGGCCGCATGACCATTAACCACGATTGCCGTGTCACGCCATGGTGCCCATTCAGCAACCCTGCCAAGGTAATCATCACCAATATTAAAGCCGCCGACAAAGCCGGTTTTTCCATCAATTATGGCAATTTTCCGGTGATTCCTGTAATTCAGCCTGGGGTGAGAGATGTTCATCAGAGACGGGAAAAAGAAAGCAAGTTTTCCACCTGCTGCCAGGTATGGTTCATAAAAGGCTCTCCGGGGACCAGCCGATCCAAGTCCGTCTCCAAGGAACCTGACCTTTACTCCGGCTTGTGCCTGCCTGGTAAGTGCTGCAAAGATCTCGT
>Ga0255343_1002269_pt1 | contig 22940 bp, 23 predicted proteins | sample wastewater_treat_4_FD_192413 | JGI IMG/M metagenome (GOLD analysis project Ga0255343, IMG submission 192413) | Wastewater microbial communities from Lulu Island WWTP, Vancouver, Canada - plant16 | ecosystem: Engineered > WWTP > Wastewater > Unclassified | place: Canada: Vancouver, British... | reverse complement strand
CCACTGCTCCATACGCTGTTACTCCATCGTGAGAGGAAACACCTTGCCAGTATCGCGAGCCTGCCGAAGTTAGTGCTGTCCAGGTTTCTCCACCATCTGTGGACTTGTAGATATAATTGTTATACGCTGCACCATACACTGTTACTCCATCGTGAGAGGAAACACCTCGCCAGTTTCGCGAGCCTGCCGAAGTTAATGGTTGAGGTGTTGCATAATCAAATGTTAAATATCCTCCATACAACCCATCCTCTCTCAGCTCCACACCCCTCACATCATCTATAGGGTATATAAAATTAAGGTGCTGATAGAAATACCATACTTCTCCTGTTGCCACGCCGGGCACAGCTTGTGCTTCCACCTTCCAAAAAGTTGTTTGGTTCACATAATCTGTATAGTCTAAGAGATTCACAGTAAGACTTGTATTTGTAGTACTAGCAATTTGGGATAAATTAGTATAAGTGGAACCCAGATAGAACAAATAGTTTGTGGTGTCTGGTAAGTAAGATTCCCATTCGAAAGTCGTGATGAAATTCGTGGTGTCGTGAGAGGCTATCGTGGGAGAGATCGGTGAGAGATGTAGGGGGCTTGGGGGTTCTTCTGTTAATAAAGTGCGAAGAATGACTATCCCTGAACCCCCAGCGCCACTATTTTGGTTGTTATCACCAGTCGCACCACCACCACCACCAGTATTAGGTTTACCCGCAGTTACATCATGATTAGTATATCTGCTTCCTTTACCGCCCCCACCTTTACCTCCTAAACCAATACGATTACTTTGATAATCTGTTCCGCCTCCACCGCCTGCAAACCATCCATCATCACCTAAGGATAACCCGCAAAGCCATTCAGTACCATCCCAGCCATCGCCACCATTACCACCACGAACTGGTGCAATTGCTATACCATCTTCTCCCTGTTGACTATATCCACCGCCGCCACCGGTCCTATAGTCTCCATTAAATATTCCACCAGGATTACCTTGACTATTTGTACTAGATGATCTTGTAGTATTAGCTGATCCACCACCAGATCCACCACTTCTACCGTTACGGTCATCCCATGCACCTCCACCACCACCACCATAAGCAATAATGTCACCCCAAAAAGAATTTTCGCCATTAAATCCTGCGCGTCTGTTATTTGTACTTGAAGCTCCACCGGCACCGACATAATTTACATATGTATTACCCTCTACAATATTAGTATGCAGTAATATTAACCCACCAGCTCCACCTCCTCCCCCCAAACCATTACCACCTGAACCACCTCCACCTACTATTAATACTTCTGCGTTTGTTGTAGTAATAGGAGAAACCCACTCATTTGTACCCACTTCTGTCCATACTCGATAAACATACCCACTCACTACATATATATCATAACCATAATCAGGTATATAAACATCAGGCCCATAATCATAATCACTTTGTGGTATAGGGGGTTCAAAAGAAACATTTACACCAGTCTCGTCAACAGCAGTGATCCAACGATTAGTTTCACCCATTACCATATAAGCACCACCGTTGGTTATGAAAGGGTGTAATGGCGCATTTAAGATACCATTGTATACAGGTCTCCAATGAGGAACTGTAATGGAATTTACATTTCCCTTCCAACTCTCATATGTTATCCGATCTTGTGCATTAGTGTTTAAATTCAATACGTTATCAACTTGAACTTTACCTTTATGATAAATACCGCATACTTCACCGGGTACCATAACGCTGTCATTATACCCCATCTGTAATGACATATTCGTTAATGTTAATGTTCTATCTAGTTTACTTAATGGTATATTGCTTAACACAACATCATCAAAGTAACCAACAGCCCAAGGTTTGTCTATTCGACCAATATCTGCACCACTTGGCTCTCTTGGTGCAATGTTTCGTGTATCCTGTGTCAAACCCATAGACACAAAAAGAAATAAAGCTAATAATGTATATAAAAATCTTTTCATTACGGCATCACCCTAGGCATTAAATCACCAAATTCATCATAGACCCACTCTTTACTTGGTACATTATTGGTAGACGGTACTAAATTACCCCAATAATCTATTTCCCATGGAGAAGCACCTCCACCTCCGCCACCAATAACTGTCAATAAATTATTGGATACAGATAATGTATCTTCATCTATATCTAATCTACCAAATATTGGATTTTCTTCATAAAACAATACTGTTGCATCCCCCGCAATACTAGTACCATCTTTTAGAAATTCCACCCAATCTGTACAATTAGTTGGGACACAATTGGATGAATTCTCTGCTTTATTATAATATACAGATGTTAAATATCTTACTATTGCGTTAGATGGATAATTATAATTGCTAACCCAATTTCCATATGGAACTAATGTTGCCCCCGCAGGACCTATAGGACCTTGTATCCCTTGCAAACCTTGCGGTATTGTAAATTCTAACATTGCAATGGATGGATTAGTACTTGTATTAGTTACACTTGCAGGCGTTCCGGGTAATCCTGTAGTTGTAGATGTTATATATAATTCACCCGCATTACCTTTTTCTCCTTGGATTCCTTGTTCACCTTTATCACCGCGCGGTATCTTAAACCTTAATGTTGCAACAGACGGGTTGCCACTAGTTAAATCTTCAACAACTGCATTAGTTCCAGCAGGAAGTGTTTCTGTTGAATGTACTATCACTTCTCCTTTATCTCCTTTATTTCCTTTATATCCATCAGATAAAAACAATTTCCACATACTTGGACTATTAGAAGGCACATTATTAGAATTATTGTCTATTAATGAATAATATACATTAGTAGAATATCTAACTAATTCATTTTCATAATAATTTACATCATTAGTCCAATTTCCGCGTGGAACTAATGTTGCCCCTGCAGGACCTATAGGACCTTGTATGCCTTGTAATCCTTGGGGTATGGTAAATTGTAATCTTGCAATAGAAGAATTAGTGCTTATGTTAGTTACACTTGCAGGCGTTCCGGGTAAACCTGTAGAAGTAGAATCTATATATAATTCCCCAGCGGGGCCCCTTTCACCTTGCGGACCAATTTCACCTTGATCTCCTCTGGGAATTGTAAAATGTAATAAAGCAACAGAAGGGTCTATACTGTCATCCTCAACTTTTGCATCTGTGCCCGGCAATCCAGTAGTTGTAGATGATACAAATATCTCACCTTTATCGCCTTTATCACCTTTATAACCGTCTGATAAAAACAATTGCCATACATGTGGACTATTTGTTGGTATATTATTAGAATTATTATCTACTAATGAATAATACACATTAGTGGTATATCTTACCATCACATTAGAAGAATAATTGTAATTATTAGTCCAATATCCATATGGAATTAGTGCTCCGCCTGGCGGTCCTTCTTTCCCCGGTATTCCAACAGATGGAATAAGTAAAGTCCATGGCCATGTATTTGTGTCCATAGATGTACCAGTAATATTAGTGTCCGTATTCATACGAATTTGTAATGGCTGTTCACCTTTTGGAGTAAACATGTTTGTACCCACTTCATTAGTGACATCTACTGTTAATGTGTACCATGACGACCCTAAACTTACTTCTATTTTGTTTTGATCTATACTACGTACTTTAAATCCTGTTCCTGAATCAAATCTTATTACTGTTGTTCCTGGAAAATTGGTATAACCCGGCAAGTCATCATTGCTGCCTTCAATTGTTAAAGAACCACCAATTTCAGATAATTCTCTACTGTTATTAATATAATAAACCCCGTTATGACCTTCTTCGGTAACTGCTATAATTTGTCCTTCATATCCAGTATTATTCAAATCTGCCGCATAATTAATCGCTTCAGTGTAGTTAGTAAATACAGTACGTGTATCCAATGGAAATTGATCTAAACGTTCATAGCCTTTAGGTAAAGGAATAGGTTGTGTTTGACCTAATACTATAGAGGTCATTAAAACTAAACCTAATAAAATGTTTATAAAATATTTCATGTTAATTTATAGTTACTGTATATGTCGCCATGCTACTAAATGGAATTTTGGGTATATAAGTATATATTCGATATAAGGTACTAAAGCCAGCCGATGCTCCTTCAACTTCAAATTCTGTTTGTTCAAATGTATCTTTAACATCTGCAGATGATCCTTGTAAATAAATTATACTTTGAATATTACCAAAAGATTTAGGAAATGCAATAATTACACGCTTACTTCCTGCTGTTATATTCATGGTAAAAGTAAGAGTACTTGTAGTTAATAATGCTGCTGGAGATTTAGCACGTAATTCTGCAGATGTTGTAATTAAATTTGTGCTTATATCATAAAAAGCCCAATAATATCTTCTAGGTATATATGTTCTAGGGGCAGAAACAACAGTACCTGCCGAATATCCTCCATTTGGATCTGGAAATGCGCCAGGATATGGACTAGGTTCATCAAAATTATCGTATTTAACACTTCCTTGTAAATGTGTTACGGTACTTGTATAACTTACTGAATTTGAACCTAATGTAAAACTATCATTATGTGATACAATACTCCCACTATTTACTAATATAGAATTGTCTTTATATAATTTGTAATTACTAACTTGCCCCGCATCATTTGTAGTAAAAGTTGTAGTTAATGTAGATGAAACCAATGTGCCTATTTCTAAATTATATATACTTGCTGGAGCTGTTGATAATACTATTGTAGGTGCTATATAAGTAGGAAATATTCTGCGTTGCATCATATTTATCAAAATTGTTTCAAAATCTGTTTCTTCAGGAATTACCATACCATTAGTATAACTTCCAATAGGATTGGTTAATCCTTTAACCGTTATATTTGTAGTTGTAGAACTTTTTGAACGGATACTTTTACTATTAGTATCAACAATAAAGGTATGTTCATTCAATTTCCATCTTTGTGGTAAATCTTCATTATTATAAGTTAAAAGAGTTGCATTAGATGCAGATCCTGGAATTCCTTGTGGACCGTCTTTTGTAAAAATTTTCCACACATTAGTATATATTAATGGATCCTGCCCGATAGAAGAATTTATCGTATAATATTGTGCAGTTCCACGTCTAACTAAAGAGTAGCCAGGATATGGATATGTTTCGTCCCAATCTCCATATGGAAATAAATTTGCACCAGGATCACCTTTTTCACCCATAGGTATGTAAAAATCAAAAATTGCAGATGATGCTGTGCCTCGATTGCTGACAATGGCATTTTTATTATAATCTATAGTATATGTATTTCCCGCAGTAACGGTTGCTGCAATACCGGTCGGGCCACGAGCGCCATCGGACAAGAAATAAATCCAAACATTTGAATGTGTTAATGGATCTTCATTAATAGATCCCAAAGCATTAGTTGTATAATATGCATTAGTTCCACGTTTTACCATAGAATATTGTGTATATGGATAATTAGATTGCCAAATTCCATGGGGTGTTAACATGACACCATCCTGGCCGCGTGGAATTGTAAATCTTAATCTTGCCGCTGTGGGGGTAGATCCAGTTGTATCTACATTAGCATCTGTTCCAGGAGCCCCCGTCAATGTTGGTTGAACAATAGTTATTGTACTAGTTGCTCCTGTAGGTCCTGTTGGTCCCACAGCACCAGCAAGTGCAATAGGTGCCCATGCGGCACTACCTACATATGGCTCAGATGCGGTGACCCCACCAGGAGCAATACACACCCAAGTACTATTAGAATGTCTTACAACTTGATTAAGCACATAATTGTTTGTTATATTCCATTGTGTTGTTGGTAATAATGCATATTCTCTAAAATCAGGATCTACTAATGCAGTCCATATAGGTTCACCAATTTTCCATGGTTCTGTATTTGGGCCGGAAATTGTACTATTGCATAAATAAAATTTATTAGATACTATTACAATATCATATGGATCATATATTTCACTGTCTGTCCAACCAACTTTAAATTTATAATTACCGCCGGGCTGTCCATCTTTTCCATCAGCGCCGGCACGAGCAGCTGTACCCCAATAAATATATCCGTCTAAATGATCTGGGGACACATTAGAAAATGTGGCGTCGGTTATTGTTACCCAAGTACTTCCTTTATATAAAACTATTGTACCTTTATTAGTATACACATGATTAGAATTATAATCACCAGCAAACCATAAATTACCGGCTCCATCTGCACCCTGTTGACCATCCTTTCCATCTTTACCATCTTTACCTGGTGCTCCGTCTTTTCCAAAATGAGCTATTTTACCATAATAATTTGTGTCTGTTAATGGAGTCCCTGCGGGAGTATCTTGTTTTACATAATAAACACCATAACTTGGCGAATCTAAATATACAATACCATTAGATACATATGGAATATTATTAGTATATTTGCCATGCCATATAGTATTAGATGTTATAATTGCTTCTGTTCCGTCTACTCCATCTTTACCATCTAACGTAAATAATTTCCACCCCGATACAGGATTAGTTGGATTTTTTCCTTGGGATTCATCAATATTATACCAAGTAGCTCCACTATATCTAACTAAAGAAAATTGTGGATATGTATCAGATGAATTCCAAGTACCACGCGGAATTAATATACCACCAGACGCACCATCTTTTCCTGATTGAGATAATAATACAACTTCACCAGATGCAATATAATTAGTAGGAACACCACTAGTAGGGGTCCATACATTTCCAGGCTTATTGGTTAATACTAACCCGTATGTACCTAAACCCCAAGTAACCCATGAACTATTTGTATATTCTCTACCTAATGTCCATGCACCCGCATACACGCCAAAAGTATTACCATCAGCACCTCTAGGACCAGTTAAACCGCGAAGTCCTTGAGGGCCTGAAATTGCAGGAATTTTTAATGTCCATAACGGTTCACCAGGAATCCATGGATTAGTAGTAACATCCATAGTTATATTAGAAACCGCTGGATTAGTATTCATTATAAGATTGATGGGTTGTTCTCCAGTTGGGGTATAACCGTTTGTATTTCCATCATCTAAATATAACGTATACCATGAAGATCCCAATTCAATTTGAACTTCACCAGGTGATTTGTTGGAAATATAAAACCCTGAATTAGGATAGAATAATATTTTATTAATACTATCATAATCAACAACATTTGTAGACCCTTTGGTTCTACCAGATATAGTTAAATTATTTGTCCCTGGTGGACCCGTTGTAGAATAATTTGTATTAAAAAATATTTTAAGAATATTGTCATTAAATGTTACATAATTGGAATTACCTTCGCTATATAATACATCTTGTATTCCACCAAAAGTCCATGGGTTATCATATTTTATACCGTTCCAAATAATATATCCATTAGTACCAGTAACACCACCAATATTAAATGAATTAAAATATGTATTTGTGCCTTTAAAATACCAGGCGTCTTTTGGAACTATAGTGGTATTAATAGGTATTAATGGCCATGATTGTGCTATTGCTGCACAACATATACCAATAATATATAATACTATAATCCATTTCTTCATTTTAATTAGGTAGGGGGATTACCAGGAAGTGCACTATCCGACTCACCACTGGTAGCGCCGCCACTGGTAGCGCCGCCACTAGCATCGCCACCCTCACCTGCTCCACCAGCTGGACCGAATTCTGGGGGTAATTCACCCTTAGGACCGTCTCCAGAAGGCGGTGCACTGGAACTTCCACCACCCGAAGGTCCACCGGAATCACCAATATCTGACAATGCTTGATCCATATTAGCTAATTGATCTCTCCAATTAGGGCCTTGTGTTCTGATTTGATCCAATTCCCAAGTTAATGCAGCATCTTGTTTTAACCATTCTCTATTCTCTGCAATTTGTGCATCATCCATCTTTAAGAAATAACGTTGACCATAAGTTTTTGCCATCATTTCGTTTTGTGACATATTATTAAAGTTATTCCACATCAATTCCCAAACTTGTTGATCACGAACAACTTGGAAATTAGATGGTGCTGCAAATTCTATTTGTATTTCGTATTCATTAATTTTTAATTTATCCCATAAACCGCGTAATTTTAAATGAGCAATAAAGGTATTTTTAAGACCATTAGCAAATTGTCGTTGAATTCTCATTATAAATCGAGAAAAACGCAATTCTTCGCGCGTAATTTCTGCTCCGTCTTTAAAAGTATCAGCTGGATCCAATCGGGTTTGAGGAACTTTCAATGATTTATATAATTTCTTTTGAAAATACATTAAATCGTCCAACTGACCTAAATTTTGTCCAGTTGGTATCGACTCTACTTTTGTACCATCATTACTAGAACGTTTTGCAAACCAATAATTGTCCAATGTACTTTGTGGATCATATATATTTGTAACACGACCATTTGAAAAACTACGTTTACTACTATATGACTGCATTGCTCTTTTTAAAATAGCCTCAGCTTTAGGAGGTGAAGCGTTTCCTACGTCAATATAAAAAGCCAATCTTTCTGGTGCGCGAACTAATCTGTAAATTACAATACTATCCTCAATTAAACTTAATTGTTTATATGCTCTACGTGAATTTTCAATGTATGGTAAACGAATAGTTGCATCTTCATTCCATATTCCTGAATGAATATATGTGACTTGATTGGCATCTAATGTTATTAATTCTTCTGTTTCTTTAGCCATCGCAGTTCTTTTAGGATTTAACTTTGGCTTACGCAATAAATAACCCTTAATTATCTGATTTTGAACTGTATCATATATGGGGTTTATTAATTCTGTTGGAATAGGAACAACACCAACTATACCTGCATCTTTATGATTACTATGAACTAAATTTTCATAAAATAACTCACCTTCAATAAGGAATCTTCTAAATTGTGCCCAACCCTTATCTGGTAAATCAAATATATTTATAAAATTGCGCCATTCGTCTTTAATTGATTCACGAACACTATTGTCATATCGACCTTTTAATGTAAATTCAACGATATCTCCTTGTTTATTTTCTGTAATACATTCATCACATATTTCATCAATTGCATCAGATAATTCAGCATATGCAGCCATTCTACGATAATCTTGAATTCGACGGATTTTATCTGCGTCTAAGTCCGCGTACATATATTGGTGATATGCTTTATCCAATATATTACCACCCATAAATGTATCATCTTGCTTTTGCAATAATGATAATCTTTGTATCTTGTTTTCCCTACGTTCAGATATATCATGAAATATGTCAAATTTGGGATTTTTTTCTCTTGCATTATCAATAACTCCATATGCATATGGTAGTTTTGATAACAAACTATTCATAAATCTATTTGTACCCTGTGTACTTCTGCCCATATCTGGGCCTAATCCGTCAGCCATATATAATACTCCTAAATTTATTTACCCTATTATGGTGCGGTGTCAATGACAGATATGCCGTTTTCATAAGGAAATCTAAAGCTTGTAATAGTAGGGGCTATACTGCTCGTATCCTTTATTAATTGACCATATCCCGCATCATTTGTTAATATAATATCCATTTTGCCCGTAGATAATGGTGGGGGTATAGTAAATTGTAATGCGGTTCTATCCATAACCCGCCATGAACTTGTCGGAATCATTATACCAGAAAATGGTAAAAATGATCCACTTACCAGTGTACTACTAATACCAGATACTGGAAAATATTCAGATACATTATTAAACATTCCCTCAGTACCGCTTACATATACACTCGACACATAATCCATCATGCTACCTATAACAGTTATTGTTGCCGGTCTGTTTACAGATATTGCATATGGGGCAACTGATTGAATAAAGGGGCGACCCGATACATATAAGGTTTCTGAATTTATACCAGGCTGTTCCATAGATTTCATTAATTGATAGTTATCATAAAGATGTTTAACTGCGGTAAAATTATGTTCAATTCTATAAATAGGACGAACAATATTTTCGGAATTCTTAAACAACCATCCTTTAACGGTAAAAGAAGTATCCGCATTAAACCGTAATGGTGTGGATTTTTCTAATTCTTCCGGATATTCCATAGTAATATCCTCATTCCACATAACCGCGCTTCGAATTTCAAGGGTTTTCCCTGTAATAGGGTCTGGCCAAGGCCAACTAATTATTACATATGGATCAGTATATGGAACAAAATTGGTTATAATTTGATCCATATCTATCTGATACCTAGTCATAATAGATACTTTAAATGTTATATCTACCGGAACCGGTTGTAATAAATGAAAAGCATATTTTTCGGGCGCCAATGCATTAACATAGTGTCCTTCATGCTTATTAAAAACCCTTTCTTTATCGCGCTTAATTCCTCCCATACAAACAGCAATTAAGGGTAAGGTTATGTGCTCTTGTTTATTTATTAAATCATGAAGAACTCGTTGTTTATGACCCCATAATAAAGGAATTTTAATTTTATCTTGTACTTCTCTATTCGCATTAAATCTTTTTATAACAATTTCGTTTAAAAAGTCTTCAAATTGAGCTATTATATTTCTTACTTCCCAGTGGAATGTTTGTTTACGTGGCATATTATAATACTTTCTCAGTATTATTTAGTCCAGTAAACAAATATTAATGTATTCTGTCTTTAAAGAACTTGGGCAATTTTATCCAATTTTCTTTTAATACCCTTAATATTTGCCCATCTAATATAAAAGTATCGGAATGATCATTTGAATGTCTAGTACATCGTCCACACGATTGTATAAGTGTTGTTAGCATTTTATTTTTATACCATACTTTGTCTTTATCAAACAAGGTTTTAATCCTTTTTGACCCTAAAGGTGGATATGGTAATTTTACTACTATTTGAAATCTTCCCAATTCATCTGGTAAATCTGTTCCATATGCTAAACTTGGAGACACTAATACTGTAGGATCTTTTCGATTTTTATGAATTTCTAATAATTTTTCATTATTAATGCCCGCTTCTCTATATATAAACCTTCGGTCTCCTCTAAAAAATTGTCTAAGATATTCATTAATTTTAAAATTATGTGTGTGTATTACACCTTTACTATCTTTATAATGTTCTACTATTTTCTTTATTTGATTTGCTATATGAGGTAAGTTTTTATCTATTTTATTATATCCTAAATCATATTTTGCTGCGCTACAATATATAGGAGATTTCTCATGATCAAATACACTTCCTAATTCTATATAAGCATAATCATCAATGCCTAATTGCTTTGCTAGATGCGCGGGATCTATAATCACCGCTGCCATTAAAATTACATGCCGGGCACGGTCAAATAACATATGCGCTAAATTGTTAACATGTAACGGAACAAACGAAACATCATCACCTGTATGTTCTATTATTATCTGTGATTTAAACCAATTACTTAATAATAAACGTATTTTATTGCTTAATTCATTAAGATATCTGTATCTTTTTAATTCTTTATTAAATTTCTTCGTTCTTTTATTTCTTTTAAGTAATACGTCTTTCTCCAATTGAATTACAATGTATGTAAGATCTTCATTTAACTTAGTGAGCCATTTCATTCCGTCTTTAGGATCTTCACTAAGTAATTTATTTATAGTATTAACCCCCATGGCGGTCATTAATTGTTTATAGTTTATTTCTACTGAAAAATGACCAACTAATTCGTCTTCTAATTCAGATGCCTCATCACAAATTAAAAATTCAGTTTGCATAACGTGATCAGGTAAATGTAATGCCATACTATAATTCATTACAGAAAACTTACTTATAAGAGCTTTATTTCGTGCATTATAATAAGGACAACCGCCCTTTGAATCGCATTCTTGCTTTTCTGTTGAACAAAATGCCATATCACATGTTAACGTGGGCTCTATGATACATTCATAATTGTTTTTTCCTTTTAATATTGCTACATTATCACCAAATAATTCTTTATATTGATCCTGCAATGCTTTAGTTACCGTTAATACACAGCCTCTATGATATCCAGCAGCCACTGCTTTAGAATCATGTATATACCCTTTATGTCCATCTCGTTGAAAAATAGTTTGATCATCCACCATATCAATGAAACGTTTAGGAGGACTTTTACAACTTAATGATACAGATGCTGCAATATGACTTTTTCCACTACCAGTAGGGGCACAAAGAATAATAAACTTTTTATTAGCTCGAATTGCCTCTTCTATTTCGTTTATTGCATCTACTTGTATGGCGCGAGGAACACCAGGAAAATTAGCTATTAAATTCATAATGATATTGTATATTACCTTTAAGATAATGTCAAGTTAAAATACCATATCATTTGTGGTTTTAGGGGTTTCTATAATAATTTCAGATTGATCTAAATCAACAAGGTTTTTAACACACTTACAAGGGGAATAAATTTGAAGTGTTGTATTATAACCAATATACCCTCTTCCGTAACATTTTTTGCAATTATCTGGCGGAGCCTTTATTAGTTTAAGTTGATATCTATCTAAATTTTTTGTCATTGACTCTGGTAATCTATATTTTATTCCAGACAATAAACACATGTACCAATTCTTTTTCATTTTTCTATATAATCTATAATATCATCATTTTTATGAATTGCAACAACACCTTTATCAATTTTGGTTGCACCATTATTTGTTAAAGAATATAAAGTACTTGCAATTTTAAATTTATCTGTTCCCTTTTTTGTAGAACTTACATAAGCTATTACATCTAAAACATATTCATGTGTTATCCATTCCGACAATGATTCTATAAATTGATTATATTCCTTTAAAAGTGTTTTACCCTTATCATTTAGGTCACTGTTACCGCTATTATCCTCTAATTCGTTGGTATTAAATTGTCTATTTAATTCTGTTAATTCTTCAAATTTCATAATACTAAATCCATTTCTATTATTATTTCATTGTTATAAAATTTTGTTTTTTTAGCAGGTGTTATTTTACGTAATTTTTCGTATAATCCTGGATTATTTTTCCCTAAACTACTTATTTTATAGTCAAACAATATATTATTTGAATCAATAAAATTTGACTCAAACGGTATTGGCATGGAATAAATAACAATTTTTTGTTTCTTAGGTGTTATTAAATGTAAATCAATGTTAAAATTATTTTGCTTAAATAAAATAAACTTACCTCTTTTTAAAACTCTTTTACCATTATATATTGTTAAATGTCGTTGCAACATTTGTTTTAATAAATTTTCAAAAGGTGTATTAGATATATCCATATACACCTATTTATGTCAAAACTCATATTTTCCAACCCGTTTTATCATTTGTTCATGAAAACAAGTTTATTATCGGCGCTCATAGATTCTAGATATTTTGTAAAATATTGCCAAAAATTCGCCTGTTCTTCTTTGGTTTTAACCGGAATAACTGTAATAACATCCACCCATTCACAACTTACATTCCTATATTCCTGCCAAAGTATATCCCATACAGTAACCATGTTATGCTGTGCTTCTGAAACAACCGGGGGATGAGTGGGTGGTTTAAAATGTAACGCGATATGTCCTGGTGCACTATTTAAAATATTGGTTGCATTAGTACATAACATTCGACGTGTCGGTTTCCAACCAGGTTTAGGGTGTCTTCTTAGAAATTTAAGCTCTAAGACATTTTGTTTAGATAACATTTTAAGACTCGACCATGTCAATCTCATGTAATTATTTATGTGTCGTCATCTAAAACTTCTACTAATATAGTTTGAATGGTAAAACATTCTGATGAGGGCTCTTTTGGATTATCTGAAGGAGTATTAAATTCATTAGTGTAATAAATTCTACCAGTTTTTGTCGGAGAATTATAAATTTCTATCAATTGACGTTTTATACATCCTAATTGGTATTTTCCGGGTTTACGGCCTATAGATGCATTTTCAGTTATAATCCCGCAATCCTTAACTATGTATTTATATATTTGTTTTAACGTGCCTTTATACCCTTCATCCATACATATCCTATGATTTCGAGTTACGTTTTGGTTTCTTAACAATAGCGAAGATTCTTTCTTCATTTAAGAAAATCAATTTTTTACCCGAAAATGTAATCATAGGAATGCCACGATCTGAAGGAAACATAATTAAAACGCCTGGCTTGACGTTCTCAGAGCACTGTGGACCCATTTTTAATACTTTAGCTACACGCCAAAGTTTATTTGTAATTTCTTGCTTCAACCAAATACCATCACGAAGTACCTCTCCATGTTCATTCTCGTCGACATATTCAGCCATTATGATATCATGTAAGGGTGTTTCTATGTCCCAATCATTTGGTATACGTGTAGATCCTGTTTCATCCATCTTAAATGTTGGTTTAGCACCAACTCGATCTTCACGCGCAGCTTTCAATTGTTCTGTTTGCACTGCTTTAGTTGTTGCCTTATCTGCTTTTACAAAATCTGCTAATCTGCTCATATATATTATTTAATTAATTTGGTTTGTTTTGCAATATCAATATTATGATTATTTATCAATTCTTCTACTTCTCTTGTAGACATTTCATAATTATATGCCAACTGTTTAATTAATTGTATCCTTTCCGGGTTCGCCTTTTTAATTTCTTTATTCTTTTTAATATAACTTATTTTTTTAAATTTTGTTTGTGGCATAATAGTTAAAAACGCCTTATACCACATATCTTTATCATCAAATGCAAGCCATAAACGATTAAATGTTTGGTTTATTAATTTAGACATTGACGTTGAATACATACTAATCCAACGGCATAACATATAAGGTTGAAATTGTGAACTTGCATCACAATCCTGTAACAAATTACCACGTTTCTTATATAAAATATCGTTTATAAATGTAAAAATGTTTGTCATTTTGAAACTGTTATTTTTGTTGTTGCTATGAACATATCACGAGTAACCCAAGTGAAATAATTTTCAACTTCCTTTATGAATTCCATTGCAACTTCTTCACCGAAATTTGTACTGTATGCATGTTCTGGTGCTTTTGACCCGGCGTTAATATTGATTCCGGTGTGACCAATGGCGGCCCCAGGAGCCATATATGTTATGCTAACACTTGCTTTCTTTGGTTCTTGCGATCCATGTATTGCCACCATAATATCATCACCGTCTACCATTACAGCCGACGCAGCAGTTGGTATTTTATTAAGAAGATACTTAGAAAGTATATTGGCAATTCCTGAATTAAATAACCGTTGAAATGCTACAGCTCCAAAGCAATCTGTAATTAATGGTATTTCCCAACAAAAATTAATCATTTTTTCACTATAAATATAATCCTTTGCAAGAATATCTTCTGTATCAATCATACCCGCAGCTTCAACAATTGCTGGCGCAATAAAAGATACTATATCTCCACACGGAGAAGTATTCTTTCTAAAATACTTATATGCAAATCTTTGATGAATAAATGGCCCGTTATATATTGGTTGATCTGTTATAATCATTTTACTCCTAAATTATTTTATAAATCAATTCTGTCAAGTATATCTTTTAATTCAAATATTAATTCATTAATTTTATTAACGTTATCCTTTATAGAATATGCCAATGGTGCAATATTCTCTACGGGTACAGGGGTATTCTGTTCTTTGTCATCTCCGCAATTTATTGGGTTAGTAAGAATACTATTTAATTTTGTTTTCAAAACATTAAAATGTTCACCAAAATTATAAATAGATTTTGTCAATTCATCTATTTGAATTAATATGTTTTTTTTATCTCCATTTTTTACTTGTTCTTTCATATTAGTATAATTAATCATTTCATTTCTCCTTTCAAATTCACAATATTATTACAATATCTTACGAAAGAAAGCCATAGCGCTTTAGCCTATGGATGAATTTCGTAAACCTTTCATACCTATTAATATAAATTATTTTGCTAAAAAAGCAAGAAAATTTAGCTGAATGGCATAAATAATTATAGATACAGGCGTAATATATAATACATTTAATAGATATGAATATAGAAAATAATAAAAATAAGATATATAAATCAGAATATAATATGGTTTATAGTTGCCAGTATCACGTTATATTCTGTCCAAAATACAGGCGGAAGATATTAACCGGAGATATTGAGGATCGCTTAAAGGAACTAATAATAGAGAAGCAGGATGAGTACGGTTATACTATATTAGAAATGGAGGTAATGCCAGATCATATTCATTTGTTAATAGATGTAAATCCCAAGATTGGTGTATATAAGGCTATTTGTAGTATAAAGAGATATACATCAAATATACTTCGTACGGAATTTCGGCAATTAAGATCAAGATTACCTACTTTATGGACTCGTTCCAAATTCATATCCACTGTCGGTTCTGTGAGTCTCGATGTAGTTAAGAAGTATATCGAAGAACAGAAGTCTAAATGAAATCAATTAAGATTAAATTAAAATACCCAAACCAATTAAAGCTCGATAAGCTTAAATCCACTCTTTCTATTCTTCAAGAACTAAATCCTATATATCTTAAAGACAAACTAAGCCAATTAGAGACTAAAAGCTTCAAATCAGCTAAAAACAAAGAAACCTATAAGAAATATAGGGATCTTTATCCTAACATCAATTCTGGTATACTTCAAGCTTATCTAATTAATTTAGATAGAACAGTTAAGAGCTATGTATCTTGGTGTAAAAAGAAGCGCAAATTAGTTGAATTTCCTAAGAATATTAAAGCCTTTATTCCATTAAGAAATGATCTATTCCATTTTGAATATAATAAGCAGAGCAAGAGCTTTGATGCATGGTTTAAGTTTCTTCGTACTTATTATCCATTAAAGCTTTGTAAATATCATCTTAAAGCTCTAGCTGATTTTGAATCAGTATCAGATAGCTCTATTATACTCTATAAGAAAGAGTTATATCTACGATTAATATTTAAAACTAAAGAGAAACCACTTTCTTCTAATAATACTTTAGGAATAGATATTGGTATTGCTAAGCCTATTGTATGCTCTGACGGTAAACAATTCGGTTCTGGTGCTTATATTAAGCATAAAAAGCTCGAATTTAGTAAAAAAAGAGCTCGAAACCAAAAGCTTAAAGACCAAATAACTCAAAAACAATCTAATTGGACAAACGATTTAAATCATAAACTCTCAAGAGAGTTAATTAACTACTGTCTGCTTCAAGGAATAGACGTTCTAGGTCTTGAAGCATTAAGGGGTGGTCATTTAGCGAACAAGAGATTCAGAAGGTATTCATGGGCTTTTAAGGATCTTCTTTCGAAGATTCAATACAAGGCTCAGAATGCTGGACTGAAAGTCATTAATGTGGATCCGGCTTATACATCGCAAAGGTGTCATAAGTGCGGGTCTATATCGAAAGAGAACAGGCAAAGTCAGTCATTATATCGTTGTGGCAAATGCTTTAATACTGCTAATGCCGACATTAACGCAGCTAAAAACATTCAATATCTTACGGTGTTGAATGGGTCTCAATGTGAATCAGACCAGAGTAAAAGCTTTAAACTCGAAGCCGGTGCGCTTTAGCTACTGGTTGTTCACTTTATTATGATGTTCTTTCGTTAATTTCATTTTTTCCCTTTAACATTTCAACTACTTTATCATATCCACCTAATTTTTCAACTTCTTCCCATGCTTCTTTCCAAATCCATGAACTAGTTTTTTCCGAATTAGTGTTCCATTGCGGATGAAATCTCAAACAACCATCATCTTCACTAATAGCCCACTCACCATATTTTCCAAAAATATGATATTTTATTTTATTTGCTTTCATAATTTACTCCTTATTTGTTTTATAACTTAATGGATCTATTTCTCCTATTGTTTTAAATGCCTTTAATCGTTTTTGGCATGCCAAACATTCGCCACAACTTAAAGTATCTCCTAAATAACAAGTATATGACTCATTATAAACATCTATAGAATATCGTTTTATAATCCTTTTTAAGGTTTGTACCTTTGTTTCGTTTATTAATGGTGTATCAATTACAATATCAAGATTTTGTCTTTCATCTTCATGATATGTCATTCTATAAAAATCATCAATAAATACATATTCTTTCCCACGTATTGGTCTGGTTAACCCACATTGTATTGCTAGTTCCATTGCCCTAAAAAATACTGAACGCCCATCTCTATAATTTTCTTTATCTTCTATGCATGAACCAACTGCAATTGTGTCACAATTGTTAACCTGTGCAACTGATGCGGCTAACATAAGAAAAATACCATTCCTCATAGGAACAGCAGTATTTTGATCGTTTGAATTTTTATTATTAATATCAATAGAATAATCGGTTAAACTACTTCCACCTATTTGTCCTAATGGAACATCTAATACTATTCTTTCAATATTGTATTTATAACAAAGTCTTTGTGCCGCCATGTTTTCCATGTTAAAATTGCGCTGGCCATAATTAAATCCTAAAGATAAAATATTTGATGCACCGTAATTCTCGATGTAATCAAGCATAACGGATAAACTATCCATGCCACCAGAATGAAGGACCATTTTTTTCATAATTTTATTCATCTTTAATAAAAACTTTAGTTAATCGATCGTAATCTTCATCTCGTTGTTTTACACTTTTATAAAAAACATTAATCGGTTCCAACCCTTTACCTGTAAGAACAGAAAGTAAAATTGACGAATAATATAATCCATCTTCATACAATGCTTCATGTTGTTGAAACAATATAAGATAATCTGTAGTAATAACAGTTTTGCGGAGATCATTTAACTTTATATTCATTTTTCCTCTTTCGTTTCTATTGGATGTTTACAATTAACTGCGAAAGAAAGCCATAGTGCTTTAGCCTATGGATGAATTTCGCAAACCTTTCATACCTATAATATAAATTATTTTTCAAAAAAAGCAAGAAAAATTTAGATGATTAATATAAATAATTACAGCTACAATGAAATCAATTAAAATCAAACTAAAGCATCAGAACCAATCTAAATTGAATAAGCTTCAATCTACTCTTTCCACTCTTCAAGAACTAACTCCTATCTATTTAAAAGATAAACTAACTCAATTAGAAACTAAAAGCTTCAAATCAGCCAAAAGTAAAGAAACTTATAAGAAATATAGAGATCTTTATCCTAATATCAATTCAGGCATACTTCAAGCCTATTTAATTAAATTAGATCAAACTGTTAAAAGCTATATTGCTTGGTGCAAAAAGAAACATAAGCTGGTTGAGTTTCCTAAAAACATTAAGACGTTTATTCCTTTAAGAAACGATCTGTTTCATTTTGAATTTAATAAAACAAGTAAGAGCTTCAATGCTTGGCTGAAGCTTCTTCGTACCTACTTTCCATTAAAACTATGCAAATATCATCTTAAAGCTCTGGCTGATTTTGAATCTATATCAGATAGCTCTATTATAGTCTATAAGAACGAATTATATCTACGCTTAGTATTTAATACTAAAGAAAAACAACTAAAAACCAATAGTACTTTAGGAATAGATATTGGAATAGTTAAGCCGATAGTCTGTTCTGATGGAAAACAATTTGGCTCTGGTAGGTATATTAAGCATAAAAAGATAGAATTTGGTAAGAAAAGAGCTAGAAATCAAAAACTTAAACTAGAAATAAGTACTAAACAGTCCAATTGGGCGAACGATTTAAATCACAAACTCTCAAGGGAGTTAATTGACTACTGTCTGCAACAAGGAATAGACGTTCTAGGCTTTGAGGCATTAAAGGGTGGTCATTTAGCGAACAAGAGATTCAGAAGGTATTCTTGGGCTTTTAAAGACTTGCTTAGCAAGGTCGCTTACAAGGCTCTAGACGCTGGACTGAAAGTCGTTGAGGTGGATCCTAAGTATACATCGCAAAGATGTCATAAGTGTGGGTCTATATCGAAAAAGAACAGGCAGACGCAAGATAGATTTCATTGTAGCAAATGTTCCTACATTGCCAATGCCGACCTAAACGCAGCTAAAAACATTCAGTATCTTTCGGTACTAAATGGCCTAAATGTGAATCTAGGCAACGGAAGCTTTAAACCGGAAGCCAGTGTGCTTTAGCCACTGGTTGTTCACTCAATATCTATTACAATGTTTCTTTTTCGCGCTGCTGGGGTAGGTGGCAAAGTAATTGTCAATATTCCATTTTCCAATTTACTTTTAATATTATCCACGTCAACATCTTGTAATTTAAATATCTTTGACATTGAGCGATGACTTAATCCTTTTCTAATATATTCTACCCCTTCTTCTTCGGATTTACGTGATTGTTCGATATTGATACACAAATCATCTTTCTCGACTTTAACACATATTTCATTTTTGTCGACTCCAGCTACGGCAAAGACTAATTCGGTTTTAATTAAATTTCCGTCTTTATCCTTTACCGCTTTAACGTCATATGGAAATACATCTGTTGTATAAAATGAATTCCAATCTGGTTCGTCGCGAAATATTTTGCGTGGAAATGCAATATCCAGCACTGATGGAAGATCAAAAAGATCTCTATTAAGTTTAACTATTCCTGTCATATTTATTCTCCTTTCATTTTAGCAAGAATATACTATTATTTCTAATAGTCGCTTACCTAGTTTCTGGCATAAGCTGAAATGAATACACCCGTACTCACTTCTAAATATAATTTACCCTATAATTAAATAAAGGCAACGAAATTTTAATTTAATCTAATTTTATTTGGATTGTATTTATTTGAGTCGTTATAAAAAGGTGGATCATCTGGGTCTTCACCTGTTATTTTTCTTTGTATATAATTACCTGATTTGTCATAATTGCTAGCACCACCTAAAGTACTTGCAATGGCGGCTTGACTAATAATTTTAGGTGATGCCATGCTATTAAAACGGGCCACATCGCTCATGGCGCGCGCAAGTGCCGGTGAAGTTGCTGGTGTATAGCCGCGTAAAATTAAATCCCTAGCAGTTGCTTGTGCTTGTTTTGCCGCGGCTTGATATTGTCCCTTTGCTCCACTAGGAGATAATATTTTAGAAACCCAATTAGTAAAAGTCTTTACAATTTCCCCAGCTACGCGATTTGCTATACTCTCGACAACATTTGGGGGCACACTATTTATACGAAGTAGTAAGATTTGGGTTTCATCAATTCCTAATTTAAACACTCTATTTGCCCATGGTATAAATTTAGGGGCTAATTTGGGTGATTTTATAATTTTAGCAAGTAATTTTGATATTGGGCCGCCAGATTTACCTAACATTGCTGCTTTATTAGCAAGAAAATATAAAGCTTTAGCGGCAGTTCCAATAATAGGTTTTCCGCTATTCATGGTTCTTGCAACCAATCCAGATGGAGAAGCAAGCCCTGGAATTGCACCAATTAACGTTAAGGTCCCCATAATAAATTTTTTACGAATAAAATATACAACAGCATGAGCCAAATTAATTAATCCTGATTGATCAAACGCACCGGCGAAATGAGTTGCTCCATGTATCCAACTCCATGCATCTTCATTTACTAATTCTTGTCTATAACCAAACAGCTCTTTAACAAAATCTTGATCTTGTGATAGTTCATATGCAATTCTAGCACTTTCTTGTAAAATTTCATCGGAAATGTTTTGTCCCTCAAAAATACATTTTACTTTAAGTTCTTCATATATTAAATTTTCTGTTATAAGCGTGTTGTTTGGTTGTATTAATAAACCATATGTAGTTTCAAATTTATTCATATATGTACTCTCTGTATTTATTTACCATATTTATTGTTAAAATGGGTAAATAATTCAAAGGTTATACATATGTTATGAATAGATTTAGAACACAATTTATTAAAATGTTAAAGGAACAAGGACCATTAACAGATTTATCCGGCGGAATACCAGCAGCTCCAGGTAATTTACCTCAAGGTGATCTTGGGGTACAAGGACCAGAACTACAAGCAAGTCTTGATGATACTCAAGCAGCCGGCGATACCCCAGATCCTATTCTAGATGGATTGCCTCAATGGCAACAAACCGCAAAAGAATTACAAGGCACCACCCTTGAATTATTAAAACAGGTAAAAATAGCAGCGGGCAAACCGGGTGCAGGTAAAATTTGGGGAAGGGCTGCAAGTTTATTAAGTGATATTGGATCTAAATTTGCAGCACTGGGAAGTGAATTTGAATCTGCGGGTGTAACATATAGTGCAACAAAAGCAGAATTGGCTAGACAAGGGCAATAATAAAAATGAGTAAATTTGATTCTCAAATAAAAAAATTTATTGATATACAATCATGCCCGGGTTCTTATTATAATATAACAGAAGCAATTCAGAATGATCTCATTGATAACAACACATGGACAGATAATGATACTATGATGTTTTTAAATGCTATAAAAAACGAAGAATGGACAGATGCTTTAAGTATTTTAATGAAAGATCCTACGGTGCCTACTATATTGTCTACTGAAAAACTTGAAAGGATAAGAATTGATACTGAAAACACAATTGCAGATTTTGCAGCAGGATTCAATAACATTAATAATACAACCAATGAAATTGGTAATAACGAAGATAACGCGGTAAATGAAAATAACGGTTCCACGGATAATAATAAATCATATAATGATTTACCCCCAAACCAAGACGAAATTCAAACTACGCTCAATAGAATTAATGATGTCGTAGGAAAAATAAAATATATGACATCAGAAAAAAATTTAATCTTTATGTTTAACAATTTAAAAAAAGCATACGAGGGCAAATATAAAGATAATATGAAAAAATTAGGTACACTTGCCGAAAAAAGTGGCTGGCAAACATGGATACAAAATATTGGAAATGCATTTAAATATGAATTAGGTGGTATTAATAAAATAAAAGAAGAACAATTCAATAAAGTAATGAATAATTATATTAATGAGAATTTAATGATAATTAATGAAAATAAATTATTATCAGCTTTGCATAAGTTTATGGTAATTTTAAAGAAGATTGGATGGGGTGTAGGTATTGCCATAATTATGGGTATTATCAATCTTATTGGTACTATGTGGATGAAATCGGCCCAAATGCCATTTAAAATTTTACTGTTAATTATTAAATATTTAAATAAATACAAACCTTTTCTTTTAAAATTATTATTCCCTGT
>Ga0255343_1002267_pt1 | contig 22943 bp, 21 predicted proteins | sample wastewater_treat_4_FD_192413 | JGI IMG/M metagenome (GOLD analysis project Ga0255343, IMG submission 192413) | Wastewater microbial communities from Lulu Island WWTP, Vancouver, Canada - plant16 | ecosystem: Engineered > WWTP > Wastewater > Unclassified | place: Canada: Vancouver, British... | reverse complement strand
GAGATAATGATGCAGACTGGACGAAAACTATCACCTCTGATTCATTTACAACTACAGAAGATGGATGGATAACGGTAAGTCTTGATCTGGTTGAGTATGAGGCCAACGATGAGGTCTATGTCTGGCCTGAACCAACGATAACGTGAGGATAGATGGCAACTGAGATTAAATGGGCTGACGGACAGGCGATAACGGCGGATTCCACTATCAGGTGGGCTGATGGACAACCATTTGTCTATTATTATGAGGAGGTAGGAGCGGCCCGCACCGTCGAGGCCGTCTTCGATGCACTCATTCAAAAAGGCTACACGAAGACAGCTGCCCTGGACGCGCTCATCAAGCGTACCGCCCTGACAAAGACATCCTCCCTTGATGCTATGCTGCAAAAGGGGTTCACGGAAACAACCGCCATCGATGCCGTTGTTCAAAAGCTCAAGACTGTAATAGCTTCTCTTGATGCCTTACTCCAAATAGATGATCAGGCAAAGACTGCCAGCCTCGACGCGTTAATCCGGAAAACAGGGTTCACGTCCGCGGCTTCCCTGGATGCCCTTGTTCAAAAAGCACTATCCCAGACCCTATCACTCGACGCGATCATCATACCGGCGACTACCTCGGCGGCCCAGGTCATCTATGCAAATAAGAGGATAACGGCAATTATGGCCACCGCCAGAAAAAAGACAGTCCCATAAAGGAGGAAAGAACATGGCAGCAACTATCCAGATTCACGAAATGAGCGCAGCAGATACCGGGGCGGACAAGACGTCAGGGACGGTGAGGTTCAAGGACGCGGACAACGCCACGGTTGACGCGAATAACCCCCTGGTTGTTCCCTCTGCGGACACGATTTACAGCTATACGAAGAAGCTCCGCCCCTACATGGAGGATGCGCCAGATACAAATATTAGCAACCTCAGGTGGTACACGGACGGCAACAACGGATTCGGCACAGGCATCAGCGTGACCGTAAAGAACATCGGTACAACCTGGGGCGCGAACTACAAGACGGCCATGTCCGGGGGCGAAGATCTCTTCGGCAAGACGTCAGGAAGTCCTCTTGACGGAGACGGAACCGACGCAGGGCCGTTTGTCCCGGCAGACAATGACAGCTATATCGGCGACCTGATTGAATTGCAGATGGCAGTGGCCAGCACGGCCAGCAACGGTGCCCTGAGCGCGGAGACACTTACCCTTGCGTATGATGAAATTTGAGAGTTTGCTTATGACGAGCGTACAGAATAATTACAGATGGGAAGCGGAGAAAGCAGATGGCACTATTGTAACGGAAGGCGGCGACCTCACCGGCTGCGTCCGGTTTTCCCTCGTCCCGCAGGTGCCGGGCCTTGTTCGGCACGACATTGTAGGTGTGCCAATGGTGCGGAGGTTCGGGCGCGGGTTCATCCGGGTCATGGGCGACAGTCCACCCGAATACCTCCACTGTCTTGTGTGTCCAGGATACCGGCTCTATGTTCGCTCGTCAGATGGCGGGGCAATGATAACTCCGGAAGACCATGAGGTTTATCTATGAGCACCTTATTGAGCAGCAAGCAACCTTCAGAAGGGATACTACTATATACACTGATTATTTAAAAGCAGCTTAGCGAGGTAATATGAGACAGAAACTTGGAAGTAAACAACCTTATGAAGAGTACTACATATCATTTAACTTTCTATCGTGGCTTGGTAGCGACACTATAAGTTCAGCTACCGTGAGTGCAGTTGATATGGCTGATAACTCAGATGTTGTTAGTACAATAACAGACTCGACTAAGCAATATGAAGTTACACCAAATGTATACGTCTGGATAAGGGCAGGTACGAATGGTCATAGATATCAGATAACTTGTCGTATAGTATCAAGTAGTGGTAGTAAGTATGAGTTAGATGCTATGCTTCAAGTGATACAAGAATAACTTCGGTGAAATTTTCACCATAGGAGGATACAATGGCAGCTGGAACAGCTTACAATATGTTTAAGAAACTTCTTCTGGACGGCAGTATCGACTTCACCAACGATACTTTCAAGATGATACTTCTCCCAGATACTCACACGCCTGATATAGACGCCGATGAATACTATGATGATGTCTCTGGAGATGAGCTTACAACAGCTGGAGGATATACTGCTGGTGGAGCAACTCTCGCTGGAAAGGCTGTAACTGTAGATGATACAGACGACGAAGGCGTCTTTGACTGCACAGATATCTCCTGGACAGCCGATGGTACAGGCTTCACTTGTCGATATGCTATCCTCTACAAAGATACAGGCGACCCAGCTACAAGTCCCCTCATAGCATATTGGGACTTTGGAGTGAATCAGAATCCAGTCTCTATGACTTTCTCCTTAGTCGTGAACGTTGAAGGTTTGATTAATATAGAGTAATCTATGAATGTAGATCTTGACGTTGTAGTTATAACTATATCTCCACAGAAGCTTGAAGTAAGTGGAATCTATCTAGAGACTGTTGTCCTGACAGTTGTCCCTAAGGAATTCTTCTCTGGTACTCTTGTCGTTTATCTAGGAGACTACACAGGAGTTTCAGATCTTGGAGACGCTTATGGAGACCCTGGAGTTTTACTCACAGTAAAGTTTCCAACTATAGCTACTCCACTAGATGGACACGTCCATCTTTCTCCATTAGTTATAACTATCACTCCCATAGACATACAACCTTACCAACCTCGTAGTACCTGCGAACTAACTGGTATGTTAGATCGTCTGAGACTAGATGGATGGGCAGGAGCTGTCTCAGGAGATATGACTTGTGAGCTTTCTTCTCTCTTAAATTTTATGAGAACAGGACTTTCAGAACCTACATATTCTCCACCTATAGAAGTAGTAGCTGATAGAAAACAAGGATTCTGGACTGACTCTAGTGAAATATTTACTTTTACACTTACAGATACAGCATCAAATCATGTACTTATTGTTTTTATTACTTACGATGGAGACAGGACTTGTTCAAGTGTAAAATGGAATGGAGTTGATATGACTTACTGGTCTCATGTTCACCAAGGTATAGGTGGTGGTGGAGATAGATGTATGGATATGTGGACACTTGTTGACCCTGATTTAGGAACTCATGCTCTTGAGATAACAATTCCTAGTAATGATAATGCTGCTGTAGTTACTTTCTTGCATTATACAGGATGTAAGTCTGGAGATCAATTTGGAGATAATCCTGTATCGCAATATAATGGAAGAATAATAGGTTCAATAGGTACTTATGGTGGTTACGATATTACCTGTACTGAAGGTGATTTAGTTATAGACCATGTTTCAGTATCTCCTTCAGCGAGTCTTACTGGAGGACTTGGAGAAGAAACATATGAATATTCTTCATATCTAAACCATATATTTGGTTCTAAAGTTATAGGATCTGCAACATTAAAGTCATCTATTTGGACTAGTGATATAGATACTGATTGGGCTCAGATTCTACTTGTTCTTAAAGGTAATTCAATCGCACCATCAACAACTTATACCCCTGTAGGCGATAGCAACTGTTCTCTATCTGAACTAACTGAGCTTATCCTTACTGAGTACAATGCACCTTCTGTCTCCTCTATAGCCTCACATTATGGAGACGCTGTTCACCTGTCATTCGCAGACAACGATGGTCAGGGTTATGTGAAAGTTGGAGCTGGAGATGATAGGATACTACTAATCTTCGTAGCCTACCATCGTATGGGACTCTATCCTAAGCCTTTTCTCAATAGTGTAACATATGGAGGAACTGCTTTAACTAGGTTAACTAGGGTAGATGGAACTGGTGGAGTAGGTCCTACTGTAGAAGTGTTCTATATGCTAAGTCCACCAGTTGGCACAGCACTAGCTGAGATACTGCTAGCTTATAACTCACAATGGGTATCTGCTACAGCAGTATGGTTCTCTGGAGTTAACCAGAGTAATCCATTTGCTAGTACTACATACAATGCACTAAATAGTGTGCAGGAGATATCCACTATCATTGGCATAGGTACAGGGCAGTATCCTCTAGACTTTGTAGCTTGTCTAGACGCTACTTGCACTATGGCTCCAGATGATGATACACAGACTGTTATAGCGAATGGTGTCGTAGGAAATATCTTGAGAGGAATATCTCATAGAAACGGGCAGACTGGAAATAAGATCTTCCAATGGAAGACACTAAGTGAAATTTTCACCGCTGTAAGTGCTTTTACTCATGTAGCTATATCTCTTTCTCCATCTAGTCTTAGTACTGTTCCTCTGGAAGTAGAAGAACCTACTGACGACTGCGAGCTATCATGGGCTGTCTATGATGTTATAAATGCTATAAGGGGGACTGTACACTGATGGATTATATAGAAGTAAGAGAGAATATGAAGACTGGAGATTGTCTGTTGTTTAGTAGCTTCAGTCCAATAGCTGCAGGTATAAAGTTCTTCACAGGGAGTACTTGGTCACACGCTTCCCTTATCATCAGGCTGTCGGAGTATGAAGGAGAAGAGAGGCATAGGTACTACGTAGAAGCCACGAGTCCTACAGTAAAGCTGACAAGGCTAACAGCCAAGATGATGGATTATACAGGAGTAATCGCTTGGCTACCTCTTCCTAAGTACATGGATAAAGATAGGATACTAATGGGCTGTATGATGCTTCAGCTTATTGATAAGAAGTACGACTATGGTAGCGTTCTGAAACAGATCTTCAGGCGAGTAAGTACAGACGCCGATAGATTCTTCTGCTCTGAACTCTGCGGTTATATCTGGGGTATAGAGTGCGTAGACGGTAAGGCACCGACTCCAGCTGACATACCTGGCTTAAGTATATTCAAAGGAATAGAGCCAGTAATAATCTACGATGGGAGGAACGGACATGAGTAAAGATGGACAGACTAACTTAGCTGGTTTCATAGGTGGCTTAGCTATCATCGCTCAGTGGATAGCTGGAAAATGGGGAATAGACCTCGGCATAACAGCTGATTTCCTAAGTGCTATAGCACTCGTGGCAGGCTTGGTAATCGCCTGGTATGTTGGTAAGACAGGAAATAACACTAAGCCTGAGCAGGACAAAATCTTAGGAGAAGGTAAATAAACTGTGGTGAAATTTTCACATGAGGTGGCTCTTGACTGACCATGTTCTAGCAAATGAGGAGATAGAAGAAATACTAGTAAACTGCTGTGCTTCTACAAGAGTCACTGCACCTACCCTATTCCCAGATCGCTTCTATCTCCCTTTCGCTCCTATTCATAATCCTATCTTTGCTATCCTAGACGATGATACTATAGATAAAGCCGTCATAACAGCCCCTCGAGGTCTCGGCAAGACTAGTATAATAAACCTAGCATATCCTGCTAAGAAGATACTCTTCCGTGAGAAGAAGTTTATTGTTCCTATCAGTAACTCTTCCACACAGGCAGTAATGCAATCGGAGAACTTAAAGCGTGAACTTACGACTAACCATATCATTCGAAGTATCTTTGGACCTATTAAATCCAGCGTACCTAGCGACGCTTTCACAAAAGATATGTGGGTTACTGAAGGAGGCACACTCATCTTTCCTCGTGGAACGGGTCAGCAGGTCAGAGGAATCTTGCACAATGACGAGCGACCAGACCTTATCATTGGAGATGACCTCGAAGACTCCGAAAGTGTTAGATCTGAAGACCAGAGAAAGAAGCTCAAAGAATGGTGGTTCGCAGACGTACTCGGTTCTACGTCTCGCTTCAGGAAGAACTGGAAAATTGTCGTTATCGGCACGCTATTGCACGAAGACTCACTCTTAGCTAATCTAATGGACGACCCTAACTGGGTACATCTGAATATAGATATATGTGATGATAACTATAACAGTCTATGGCCCGACTTTATGTCGAATGAGGATATAAGGAAGCTGGCTGAGACCTATAGAGCACAGGGACTATTGGATACTTTCTTCCGTGAGTATAGAAACAAGGCTATAAGTACAGAAGATGCTACATTCCTACAGTCATACTTTAAGTACTATGACGAGGGAGAATCTAACCTAAGTAAATCGAAGGCTATCGAAAATGTCGTTATCATTGACCCTGCAAAGACTACTAAACTACATAGCGCACATTCCGCTGTCGTTGGTGTGGGTATTAATCTTGGTGCTAACCGTATCTATCTTCGGGACGTATCTGCTGGTATGTTTCATCCTGATAAGTTGTACGACGAAGCCATCAAGATGGCTCAGAGAATTAAAGCAAATGTTATAGCAATCGAAGTTACCTCTCTAAACGAGTTCATAACATATCCACTGAGGAATGAGTTGATGCGAAGAGGGATTGAGATTGAGCTAGTAGAGCTCCATGCGAGAGCGAAGAAGGAGGACCGTATAGCTGGTCTTGTTCCTTTCTATCGCAGAGGTCTAGTCTATCATAATAAGGCAGTAAGCACTCCGCTTGAGGAACAGTTGCTTAGCTTCCCTAGAGCTAAGAGATTCGACATAATGGATGCTTTTGCTTATATAGTTGAATTGCTAGAACAGGGAGAGCGGTACTTCTACCCAAGAACAGATAACGTGAGTGAACTGGAGCTGGCTGAGAATAAGAGAATGCTAGAGGAAGATGAGATGGATTCAATCTTCGTGGATGAAGAAGACTTCGACTATGGTGACGATATAGTGGAGAAGGCAAGTTGGAGGACTGTATGACTAATGTAAGTTATCCTAGTTTCTTTATTGAGTTTTGGTTTTATCTACTTAATATATGGGAAGTTTGTGAATTTTAGGTCTATGATGGATTTATAGATTATCCATGTGTAGGTGATTGTAGTTATACTTATAACTATAATTATAAAGACTATATGATGACTAGACAAATACCATCAATATATATCTTGACTACTATGGTAAAAACTGATAAACTTACATCAATGGGTGAACTATTATGAGGCAAGTTCAGGGCAGTTACAATAGAAGGTCTACAGAAGCACTTAAGGAAATTAACTACGATTACGGCTATCCTCCAGAGGTTGGTAATCTTAAGCCTGGGACGGAGAAGCATGATAAGATAGTTAAGGAGATATTAGATAGAGCACAGGCTAGCTACGACGTTATGAGTCGTAGGCATGACTACTGGAAGAAGATAGATCATACTCTCACGGCTTATATAACACTAGACGACGAGGAGGAGTACGTTCTTGAAAAAGACACTAGGAAGCCAGTATCTATCGTTGTTCCTTATAGCTATGCAACTATTGAAACTATCCTTACATATTGGGTATCTGTATTCCTTGAAAACCCTATATTTAGGTATCGCGGTTTTACTAGTGAAGATACAGTCGGCTCTATCATGCTTGAGAAAGTTATCGAGCTGCAGTGTATCAGGAACAAGGTTGCCCTAAATCTACACACACAGTTCAGAGACAGTCTAGCCTACGGCTTCGGTGCTTCGAGCCCATACTGGAACTCACACTGGGGACATAGATCTATCTTCGACAAGACTACAGGAATGAAAAGAAGAGAGCCTACGAGACTTTTCGAAGGCAACGCTCTTATGAATATAGACCCTTACCTGTACCTACCAGACCCTAGCGTTCCTATACAGGACGTACAGAAGGGTGGATTCGTAGGATGGATAGATAAAACAAACTATCTCGATACACTAAATAGTGAGCGGTATGACCAAGATATGTTCAACGCTAAGTACATTGCTCATATAGATGGACATACTTCTACGATACCAGAAGACACATCAGGCAGGGAAACTAAGGTTGGTGGCGAAGCTAGGAACGCTGAGATATCAGACATAACTCGTCCTATCGATATCACCTATATGTTCATTAACATCATTCCTAAGGAATGGAAACTGGGTCTCGGTGAGTATCCAGAAAAGTGGCTCTTTATGTTGGCTGGTGATGAAGTCCTCCTCAAAGCTCAACCCCTCAACCTCGACCATAACCTCTACCCTGTAACCATATGTGCTCCAGACTACGATGGATACTCCCTCACTCCAATCAGTAGGCTTGAGATAATCTATGGCTTGCAGGGAATACTAGACTTCCTCTTCACCAGCCACGTTGCTAATATAAGGAAAGCTATCAACGATATGCTGATAGTAGACCCTTACTTAATAAATATGTCAGATCTCAAGAAGCCAGGTCCTGGTAAACTAATACGCACTCGTCGTGCTGTATGGGGCAGAGGTGTCGAGAATGCTGTAAAGCAGCTTGCTGTCACCGATGTTACTAGAAACCATATGCAGGACGCAGGTATAGTCATGGACGTTATGCAAAGAAGTTCATCTGCTGTCGACTCTCTTATGGGAATAATAAGGGGAGGCTCAGAACGCCGCAGTGCCACAGAATCTAGGGATACGAGAATGTCCGCACTTAGCCGCTTGGCTAAAAGTACCAAGATAGCGTCCATTATGACTATGCAGGACCTGGCGTATATGTTTGCAAGTCACACTCAGCAACTGATGGAGAATGAGACTTATATCTCTACAGCTGGAAGATTTCAACAGGAGCTCGAGGAAGAGTACGGATTCTCGACAGGTATGAAAGTAAGCCCTATGGACTTGCTTATAAACTACGATATCGTAAGTCACGACGGCACTATAGAAGCAGGTGAGTTCGCTGAAGTCTGGCTACAGATGTATCAGACTCTAGCACAGAATCCTGCTGTTGGTTCTGGTTTCGACATGGTTCGTATCTTTAAGCATCTAGCAAGAATCTCAGGAGCAAAGAATGTAAATGAGTTCGTGAGGAAGGGTGGAAGTGCACAGATAAAGCTGAAGCAAGATGAAGAGATAGAAGCCGAAGTGCAGAAAGGAAATATGAGGCCGATATGAAAGACCCTACTGTGAAATTTTCACAACAGTTAGAGGACAATCTACCTGATATAGAGGAGCTTAGAAACTTCGTAAAAGGTAGGATATGGAAGTATCTAGAGGCTACTCTAATGGTCAGGATAGAAGGATGTAGAGATGACCTTGAGAGAGGACAGTCTGACGACTTAGATACACTTAGGATAAATCAGGGAAGGGCTGAGGAACTGCGATTCATTGCAGCTTATCCACAGTTTCTTATAGATAACTATGAAAATCTAAGAGATGAGATAAAAACGAAACAGGAGGAGAAAGATGGAAAATAATACAGGAACAGGAACAGGAGAAGGTGGAGGAAGTGAGGGTAAGGCTGACGCCAGCGGTGATGTTGGAAGTGGAGATGCATCATCCCCTGTCCAATCTCAGATTGCTGATATGCTTGGTACTTTTCTTGATGATAAGGCGAGTGACAAGGAATTTGAAGACGTTACAAAAGGTGTTGACGAGGAAACAGATGAAGCTGGGAAAGACACTGGTGAAGAAGGGAAAGATACTCCTGCAGTAGAAGAACCTGCAGGGAAAGATAAAGCTGAAGCGAAACCTGACGGAGAAGGTAAGGAAGCTACTGACGATACTCGCGATTCACAGATCGCAAATCTAACAGAGCAAGTAGCTGCCTTGTCGCAACAAATAAGTGCACTTCTCAATAGTCAAGCAAAGCCTAAGGAAGAGCCGAAGCGCGACACGATTGAAGATGACTTCGAGGAAGTCAAGAAAGATCTCGTGTCTGAATTTGTGAACTCTGATGAGGAGTATGACCAAGCCTTTGACAAGCGTGAGAAGATGAATGAGATACTTAAGCGAGTCCAAGAATCTTCTGTACAGGGCGTTCTGAGAGCTATCCCGAAGATTATAAACAAGGTAGTTCCGCAGTATGTCCAGATGTATCAGAAGACTATTGACTTCTACACTAAGCATCCAGACCTCAAACCTCACGCTCAATTCGTTGGTCAAGTGACAAACGACATAGTCTCCAAGAATCCCGACTGGGATATGGACAAGGTCTTCGCTGCGCTGGGTGGAGATGACAAGGATGTAGGAGAAGTAAGAAAGAGACTCGGGCTTAAGAAGAGTGCCGAGACTGCAGCTAAGAAATACAACGTAGCACGACCTGCTTTTGGAAAGGCCCAGTCCGCCAGACAAGGCGGAGATGCAGCTGCAAAGCTGACTGGAGTCGAGAAGGAGATAGCTGATATGTTAAGTACAGAAGAATTGTAGGAGGTACCTTATGGGATTAGACCATAATATAAACGAAAACATGAGGGACGACGATACTCTCTCTAGCTCGCAAACAAGCGCTGGAGCCAGTGTTGCCGCCTCTGCTGCGACTTCAGCTGTAGGGTCAGTTGCTGCTAGTGCAGGTCTTTCAGCTGGAGACTCAGCTGGAGCATCTGCAGGAGCAAGCACTGGAGCATCTGCCGCTGCAAGTTTAGCAACATCTGCTGCAACCTCAGCCGTGACAAGGTTGAGTACAGTAGATAGTATTACACTAAGTACTAGCACTAGTGCTGATACTAGCGCAAATACAAGATTCTCGGCCGCTGACAGTACAATAACTGTCGCATATTCAAGTGCTGATACCTCGGTAATAACAAGGATGAGTACTGTGGATAGTACTAACCTGAGCGCTGGAAACTCAGCTGATACATCCTTGATAACAAGGTATAGTACAGCTGATTCAGTAGTGCTGTCGAGTTCAGTTTCTGCTGACACAAGTGCTATTTCTAGATTAAGTACCGTTGACAGTATCAACTTATCTGCAGCGGTAAGTGCAGTAACATCAAGTGCTACATCAATGGATACTTCTGTTATCGCAAGGATGTCCACGGTTGATAGCTCGAACTTGTCTACAGCGACAAGTGCTGACGGTAGTATGGCTACGAGATATGCCAGTGCTGACACTTCTCTCAAGGCAGTGTTGGATTCAGCTGATACGTCTCTTGCTACACAGATAAGTACAATTAACTCTACAATAGCTTCACTGCATCCATAAGGAGGATATGTGAAAGTAGCTCATTGGACATTCTTCAACGGCTCAGGACTAGCCAATATGGCAGCTGAGATGGCCGAGGCTGAAAAACCCTTCGGGGTTGACGTTGTAATCTGCGACACACAGAAACCAGCAACTTGGGCAGCTGGGATGGACGCTGATATTCATGTAGTTCATTCTCATGTCCCAGATGCTATCTCGTTCGATAAGACGAAGAAACTGGTTGATGTCCAGCACGGTTCTCCTGAACACACGTTCGAACTGAGCGTGACGCAAGGGTTGTATGGAGCCTATGGTGCTAGTGACAGCTTAGCTGTAAGTGGCTTTCTCTTGAAGAGAGCAGACGCTGTAGTCTCTATGTGGGAACGTCAGGCTTATCTACTAGAGAGCATGACGAGGACAAAGGTCTACACGATACCAATGGGAGTTGACACGAAGTTCTGGACACCTGTACCTAAGCAGAATCTGCTAAGTGGAAAGCCAAGTGTCTTGACAGGAGAGAACTCACATACTTGTAAGTGGCCAGTGGACATCATGTTCACTTGGGGAAAGATAGCTGAGCAGCTTCACGATGCACGCTTGCACGCTATCAACGTCCCGCACGACCAACACAAGTGGTGGTTTCCTCTTGCTTATATGACTAACACTATGTATAGCGCCTATATGAGCGCTTTCAGATGTGGAAAGAACCAACTGAGAGACTTCTTTTGTGCAGCTGATTACTACTATTCTCCAGTAGAATATGGAGACCATAATAGGGTGAGCCTAGAGGCTGCAGCGTGTGGAACTAAAGTAATAAGCTACCGAGGTAACCAGTGGGCTCACTACTGGATAACTGAGGGAGACCAAAGAATTCAAGTACAGGAAATGCTGGCGATTCTCAAGGGTGAGACAAAGCCTAGGGAAGTGCCAAAGGTTCCTGATATTACGGAAACAGCTGAGGCTATGCTAAAGGTATACGAGGAGGTTCTGCGGAAATGATACACGAGACAGCTAAGGTAGGAAAAGGAACAAAGATCGAAGACACAGCTGTCATACAAGAGAACTGTGAAATCGGTGAGAACTGTTTTATTGGCCACTATGTTGTAATGAGACCGAATACGAAGATAGGCGACGATACTGTAATAGGTCATCTAACTGTCTTCGAAGGCGACTGTTCAGTGGGCAGTAAGTGTCTTATACACGCACAGTGTCATATAACCAAAGGCGCTGTGATTGAAGACCTTGTCTTTATAGCACCTATGTTCTGCGGCTGTAATGATAACTATATGGTTCATAACAGGAGGCATATAAAGCCTTTTATAGTGAATGGGTATACTGTTAAAAGAGCTGCGAGGATAGGAGCTGGAGTAATGGTTCTACCTGGAGTTACAATAGGCGAGAACTCTGTCGTAGGAGTAGGAAGCGTTGTAACTAGAAACGTTATGCCTGGAACTGTGTTCTATGGTTCCCCAGGTAGGATAAAAGGTTTAGTCGATAAAATCGAACATCTCTAATAGGAGGATTTACTATGAGTGCATTTGCTGGAATGAGAGGAACTGGAGATTGGGTAACTGACCAGAGGCCTAAAAATTGGCGTGAGATGCTGCTTCGTCTCTATCCCAATGGTGAGATGCCGCTGACGGCTATTACAAGTAAACTGAAGTCAGAGAAAACAGATGACCCTGAGTTCAACTGGTGGACCAAGAAGTTTCCAGATCAGGCAGGAGCCATCACTGGCGTTTATTTAGATACAGCCTTGTCAGCTGCATACACCAGCACCTATGCAACAGGTGCAGTTGGTGCAGATGCTGGCACGACTGTCTATGTAAAGATGGCTGCAGCGACGATTGCTGAGGTAAGAATAGGACATCAGCTTGTCCTTCGTGACGCTTCAGCTCCCTATGTCGATGTCAATGTTAAGGTAACTGCGAAGACGGTTAATGGAGCTAACTCCTATTTAACCTGCGTACTTCTCGAGGACGACGACAACGACTTCGATATCAGGGCAGCTTCAAGCTGCAACATCGGTACTGCCGACCGCTTCATCATAGTTGGTAACATAAACGAGGAAGGCGCCGCTATGCCTGGTTCTATCACATATGACCCTACCAAGTACTACAACTATACACAGATCTTCCGTACACCTCTGAGCATCACCAGGACGGCAAGAATGACTAGGCTGAGAACTGGTCCTGCTTATCAGGAAGCAAAGAGAGAGTGCCTTGAACTCCACGGAATTGAAATGGAGAAGGCATTCATCTTCGGCATCCCGACTGAGAATACTGGAAGTGGTGGAAAACCTGAGAGAACGACTCAGGGAATCATAGACTTCGTTCGCAAGAACGTAGTTGCTAACCACAACAGCTACAGCATGAATACTGCTTACACTGGAAAGGGCTGGACAGAGTCTGGCGGTGGTGAGACATGGCTCGATAGTTACCTCGAAACACTCTTCAGGTTTGGAAGCTCTGAGAAGATCGCAATCTGTGGCTCGACAGTTCTTCTAGCCATGAAGAGACTTGCTCTCGCTGGTGCTCACATGGATATTACTCCAAAGACAACTAGCTACGGACTTAAGATTGTTGAGTGGGTTACTCCATGGGGTACTATCAACCTAAAGCTTCACCCGTTGATGAGTCAGGAGTCTTCCTTTAGGAAGATGATGATTCTATTCGAGCCGAAGAACATTGTCTATCGGTACATTACTGACACTACCTTCTACGGAGAGGGTGGAAAGACCGCAGCTGAGGGCACTAACTATGGTCGCTATGATGCTACCAATGAGGAGTTCCTTACTGAGGCTGGTTTGGAACTGCGGCATCCAGATACATTCATGATTCTGGACGGATTCGGAGACGATTGTCCGTAATAGGACATCTAAACAGAAGTGGGTGGGGAGCTTCGGCTCCCCATCCTACTGTGAAATTTTCACCACAGGTGATATATGACACTATCAGAAATAAGAGAATTATTTGTAGAACTTTCAGGTAGAGAAGATTTACTTCAAAATGATTCAGTTGTCTCAGCTGACTTATACATCAATGAAGGTTCTAAGGAACTAGACCGCAGACTATTCGGTGGTAAGACGCTTGCAAGTTATACTACTGATATAGCTGCTGGTCAGATACTCGTGTCTATCCCAAACTGTAGACTCATCAAGGAAGTGTGGCTCTTTACTCCTACTGATAAAGTACAGTTGACTAAGGCAGATAGTCTCGTTGAGATGAAGACTTACTACTCAGAACCTAAGTCTGGTTTGACGCCTAGTGAACCTTTCGTATACTATCCAATAAGTGGTAGACATTATCCTAGTACTGTACCTACTGTAACACCAGGTGGAGCAATTGACCTTAGTCAAATATGGGCTGTAGAGGACCTTATAACATCTAGTAGCGAGGGGTATAGTGCTATAATTATAAGTCCTGTTCCAGACCTTGCAACATATACTATTAGAGTGGAAGGAGCTTTCTACAGTGATGCACTAACAGATGGAGATGATGTAAACTACTGGTCTATCAACCATCCACTTACATTAGTCAAGGCTGCACTTTATAAAATGGAGCAAACCTATCGTAATACTGAAGGGGCTAAGGATTATGATGCAGCAATTACTGGAGTCCTTACTCAGCTTAACAGCGATTGGATAGAAGAGGAAATAGCAGACATAGACCAAATGGAGGGATAAGTGAAAGAGTTTAGCTTCCCTTTAGATGATAATTTAAAAGTAGGTCTTATACCTACGGATAAGATTCGTAGGAACACTCCTGGACTTCTAGAGTGCTATAATCTTAAGAGCACTAAAGAAGGCCTTCTCGAATATACTCCAATAGTCAATCCATATACTTACGACGGCACTTGGCCTTTCTTACAACTGTTCAATACAAGGACAGGAGTATATGCTGCCGATGCAACTCATGTATATGAAGTAGACTCAGGGAACAACCTTAGCGTCCTTGGAGACGACTTGACTGTAGGTAACCTGTGGTCTATGGCAGATTTCTATACTTATCAAGTCTGGGTAAACGGCAACGGATGTGCTGTATTAGACCCAACGACTAGTACTCTCACGGCTCAGACTCTAACTCACATAATCGAAAGTGTCTGCAATTATAAGGGGCAGTTAATCGCAGGTGGTTTTGGTGGAAACCAGAGTAACTGGGTAGCATGGTCTGGCATTGGGAAGACTTATCTAACTGAGCTATTAGACAAAGAAGATATAAGCAACGTAACTGGACAGATGCCAGTTGGTTGGTTTGGTGATGTCTATGTTGTGAAGAGGCTCGGAGAGTATGTCATGGTCTATGGCTCTGGAGGAGTCTCCGCTCTCCGACCTATATCTAGTCCAGTAACAGGCTTCGGCTTACGAGTGATGTTAGAGTATGGTATAGCAAGTAAGGGCTGTATTGGAGGAGATGAGTACAAGCATCTATTTATAGACAATGAAGGAGCGTTGTGGTCAGCTGTAGAGAATGTAGAGTTTAAGACAGTACAGTTAAGCAGACTTGGATATAAACAGTTTATGGCGAATCTAACTGCGGCTGATATAGTTATAAGTCATGACCCTATTGGTAAGGACTTCTATATATCAGATGGAGTTAGAACCTATCTATACTCAGATGGTTTGTCTGAGGTATATCAGATACCTAGTGGTATAGTTCGTGTTGGAGGTTACTTATATGGTTATCTTTTTGATACTGCTACTGCTGATACTTCTGCTTATATTACTACCAATTCTTTTGATATCGGTCTTAGGGCTATCAAGACTATTACTTCAGTTGAAGCAGGTTTCACGGGGAGTCAAGTATTATCAGCTATAGACTATGCCTATGGGACTAATACGAGTATGAAAAGGAGTAGATATAAGATAGTAAATAAGCAAGGTAATGTTACTCCTATAGTTAGTGGAGTAGACTTTAAAGTTCATATGAAAGCGAATAGTCATGTAGGATTTGAGATAGATAATATGACAGTGCGATGGAAACTATCCGACAAACGATCTATAAGGGGAGCGTATGGAAATCAAGGAAGCATGTGAAGAAGAAGTTATAAGTGAGATAAGGATGATTAAGCTTCTCCCTCATGGTATCTCAGAGAACTGGCCTGACTTGAAGCGGTGTATAGAGCTTAGTCTTCCGAAGGTAGGAGTTACATCAGACCAGAGACCAGAGAGAATGACTATGATTCTCGAGGAACTTCTAGCTGGAAGTATGGAGATTCATGTTTTCTATCGTCTTATTAGAAATGTCCCTTTCACTTATGCTCTTGTCCTAACATCTATAATAATGAGTGTAGACGGAACTCATACAGACTTACTTATTCATTGCTTCTATGGACATAGAAAGATGATAACTAATGGAGACTTAGAGACAGGATTAGGTATATTGGCTAAGTATGCTAAGAGCAAAGGATGCGTAAGTATAGTAACATACGCCAGTAGAGAATTCTACCAACAGTTCTTAGCGTCCATAGGATTCAATACAGATTTTATCTACGCTGTAAAGGAGGTATAATATGTGTGGAGGAGGAAGTAGTGGTGGTTCTGTTACTACAGTTCCTAAGTATATATCTACTAGACATAAGGAATGGTTAGATGATATCTATGCGGACATGAATGCAACTGCTCTGAATAATCCTTACTCAACAGCAGCTGCTTATGACCCAAGTGTTCTCACGGACGGTATGCTAGCAGCCCTCAATGCTTTCTGTGGAGCTATGGCAGGCTTTCATGATACTTCATTGGATGCAGATAAGGTAGCAGATGTCTATGATGCTATGTACGCTTATATGACAGGACTTGTTCCACAGACAGACTACGCGACTTATATAACTGCAATAACAAGTGCCCTTGATACTGTCTACGAAGATGCTACAGAGTTGGCAGCTTCAGCGACTGCTTACAGCAACCAGCTTCAGGCAGATATAGAGGCTACTGTTATACCTAAGTTTGAAGCAGGTATGAGAGACGCTAATGCAGTTATGTCCTCGAGCTTTGTTATTGGAGAAGCCCTTATCTATGCTGAGAAAGATAGAAACGTGGCGAAGTATACTGCCGACCTTAAGCTAGCTGCTCATACTGCAAGGAGTGATGCTATATCAAAGACAGGTATAGCAATGCTTGATGAGAAAGTAAAGATGGCTGCTCTCTATCTTCCTATGGCTAAATCATACAGTGACTTCTATATTCAAGGTATAGATTTTAAGAAACAGTTAACTAGTATGGTTCTTGATACCTTGAGGATAATCATTATAGCAAAGAAAGAGCAACAAGATGAGGACCTTAAGATAGATAGAGCAAAGACTCTATGGGATATAGAAATGTATAAGTATGCAGGTTCTCTCCTAGGTGCTTATCAAGGGACATACAGCGTTCAGGAAGGACCAAGTAAGACAGGCATGGGTACAGCTCTTGGTGGCGCTATGTCAGGAGCTGCGGCAGGTGCTATGGTGGGTTCTGTTGTACCTGGTATTGGTACAGCAATGGGAGCTATTGTAGGTGGAGTAATGGGTGGAGCTGCAGGTTTATTCGGTTAACACTATGGTGAAAATTTCACCAAAGTTATAAGGAGGTTACTATGTTTGAAGGTATGAATATGAGTATGTTGCCAGAAGTTATGGCTAATACAGGATTTACTACACAGGTTCCTCAGAATCTGCATATGACACCAACTCCTGCAGCTCCACAAGCTTGGTACGAAAATCCTGGCTTTTGGAGTATGATTGGAAAGTTCGGAGCTGCCTTGAGTCCTAAGGACTCTTGGGGAAGAGATCTTGGTCTCGTAGCATCGGATGAAAGTCAAGCTCGACAGTATGGAGCTGGGATGAATAAGATGATAGGACCGATGTTAGCTGGAGAGACTCCTGGTGCAAGTCCAACTCAATTATCTGGAGCTCTTTCTTCAGGTGGTGTATCGTCTGCAGTTCCTCCAACTCCAGGTGTGGCTCCTGGAACTTATCCAGGCGTTGGTCCTATGGTGAATCCAGTACAACAAGCAGTAAACCCTTTCAATGACGTCCCTTTTTTAGGAGGCCCATCAACTCCCGTCCTTAGCCAAGCGGAGATGATGGGCCTATCTCCAGACCAGATTAAGGATGTTATGGGAACTGCCATTGAAGCAAAGAAGTTCCCTCTTGAGGTGGCTAGAATAAATGCAGGTATAGATTACACAAAGGCATCTGCTGAGCATATGAAGGCGTTGAACGCTGAGACAGCGAGGAAGGCAGCTGTTGAGAAACGGAGAGAAGTCAACTTCACTACTGAGATGGATGAAGTTATAAAGGGTAATATTAAGTCTAAGTATATAACTCCTGAGGATGCTAGGATTCTTAAGGCTGTAGGACCTACTGAGGCTCCTAAGCTTATAGATAATCTTATCAACCTTACTAAGGAGACTGGTAAGAAACTTACTATTCAGAAGGTTGGTGATGAGGTACTATTCCTTGATTCAAGTCCTGATGCGACGCCTGGTACTAGGATAGTAGATAGATACTCAGTAGGGTCTGATGATAAAGGTAAGCCAGAGAATTGGCATTATACTCAAGGTCTTAGTGTAGCATTCACTAATAATTATCAAACTCTGCTCGATGCTCATTATAAGAAGTTTGGTAATAGGGAAGAAGCGAAGAGGAAGCTTGATGAAACATTAGGTATGGTAAATCAAACTACTGACCCACAAAAGGCTGAGTCTGCTAAGTCTTACTTACTTAGTCTAATACCATCAGAAGCTAGAATAAAGATGCTTGAAGAGGCAGATGCTGTTGCGTCTTCTCTTAGATCTGGTACTGGATTAGCAGGTGCTTATAGAAAGTATACTCCTCAAGGAGCTGACGAGACTCTTGGAATCTTAGGATACAGAAAGCCTGTTCCTAAGGAGAATCAGTTTATGCTAGAGGGGTTACCTAAGGGAGAACCTACTCCATTTGATTCTATACTTAATAGGTACTTTGAGCCTGGTGATATACCTATGGCTAAGGAAGCTATGAAGCGTGAGTCTAGTGGGAATCCTAGGGCTAAGAATATTAATAAGAATGGAACTGCTGACTATGGATTGTTCCAGATAAATGAAGTTAATGTTCCTGAACTTAGAAAAGCTGGAATTATAAATGAGGTTACAGATCTATACGACGCAGACACTAACATCGTCGCGGCTTCTTACTTGAAGAAGAAGTATGGTTGGAAGCCTTGGAAGTCTAGCCTAGGTAGCTTAGCTGAAGGGAAGACAGCTTCGATGAAGGTACCAGCAGGAACAACTGGTATGTATAAAGGAAAGAAAGTTCGCATGACTCCTGATGGGAAGGTAGAATATGTCAAATGAGATAAATCCATCTGAAGTACAGTGGGATACTCCTGAGATAAACCCTGACGAAGTACAGTGGGACGAAAAGCCAGAATCCTCTTGGGGAGATATAGCTAGCAACGCTGGAACTTTACTTAAGGTTCCTCTTGTTAGATCTATGGGTGGTCTTGTTAAGCAAGCTGGTGAATGGCTTGGTTCAGATGAACTTAAAGAATCAGGAGAAATGGCTGTTAAAGGAGCTGACTTAGCTTTAGAAGAAACTGGTATTAATCTAAAGCCAAAGAGTTGGAAGGGTCGTATAGTAGGAGCAGGTCAATCCTTTGCTATGCAAGCTCCTGGCCTTGCAGCATCTCTTGTAACTGCTAATCCAATACCTGCATTAGCAAGTGCTGGTCTTCAAGCATATGGAGAGGAGAAAGCTTCTGGTGGTAAAGACTGGGCAGCTGGAGCTAAGGGAGGTTCAGAAGTTGGAACTGAACTTATACCAACCACTACTCTCTTAAAGTCAGTATTAGCTAAGACATGGGCTGGACGTCTTGCTATGTTAGGTCTTTACCTTGGTGAAGATATAATTGGTGAGAATGTTAATACAGCTTTTCAGAATGCAGTAGATGTTCTTCAGAAGAAGCCAGGAGCTACATGGGATGAGTATGTAGCGAATTTAGGTCCTGAAGCGAAAGAGACTACTATTCAGTCTCTTCTACAATTTCCTGTTATTGGTGCTACTACAACAGTCGGAGGTAAAGTTCTTGAGAAACTAGACCCTAGTCGTACAGAACGTCTTGCTAAGAAGTATGCTAAGAAGGAAGGAGTTCCAGTAGAAGAAGCAAGACAAGTTATAGACGATGTTATTAATCAGACAGAAGAGACTATTGCTGAGAAGCCAGCTACCGAGCATCTTGACCTATCGAAAGCAGGAGAAGTAAATGAAGCTGCTGTTGCTGAGATGGAGATGCTGGCGAAGGAAGCCGAGAAGGTAGAAGCTGAGGAAGCTGCTATTCTTGAGGAAGCTGCTCCATTAATAAAGGCTACAAGACAAGCAGCTAAGTCTGCTGCAGTTACTGAGGCTGCAAGGAATCTTACTAGGGCTGAGAAGATTGAGGAGAAGAGAGCGAGAGTTAGGGAGAAGGAAGCTGCTGATGTTAAGAAAGAAGAAGTTGTAGAGACTCCTGTTATTCTCGTGAATAATGAAGCAGGTTCTACTCTTACATATAAGCCAGACATGATGGAGATTACTAACCCAGAGGCTATGACTAAGCCTAAGGTAGAAGAGCCGACTACGGTGAAAATTTCACCAAAGGGACAGACTCCTCTCTCGAAGGCTAGTGCTCTTGCTGTCCTTAAACAGAAGGGTCTATCGGACGAAGATGCTGTTGTCTTCTACAATATGAGGTCTGCACTAGGAGACCTAGATAACGTAAGAACAGTCGAAGACTTCGATGCTTGGTATGATAAAGATACTGAGCCTGAAGATTGGGCTTCGGCTCTTGGAGGAGAAAATGCCGAAGGGTTACGAGGAGCTGAAGAAGAAGTTCTTGGAAGAGGGACTGAGTCTGTCGAGGGCGAAACGGAAGGCGGCAAGAATCTGGAACAGCCTGTACAGCAAGGGGAAAGTAAGCCAACCAGTCGGGAGAAGAGAAAGGCTAAGAGGCAGACGAGTAGGAAAGTAAAGGAGGTGAAGGAAAGTGGCGAAGGGAAAGTCGAAACCAAAGCAGAAAGAAAAGGACAAGAAGCAGCAGAAGAAGTAGAGAACGAAGGGGAAGCTCTTGAGGACGCTATCTATGAGTCAAGGAACGACGCCGAGCTTGCTCTTGGTAAGATAGACCAAGAAGTTGCTAAGGACTATGTTATCATAGGAGATAAGAATGAGTTTTATATCCAGCATAAAAGGCACCTTCCTACAGCTACTTCAGAGAAAGCTGTCGGCATTCCGACTAATCCTCTCTACAAGACAGCTGAGGAAACGGCTCAAGAGACGCTGCCTCAAGACGATTCCCTTGACTCGGGCTTAACGAGACTAGTACATGATATCAATAACTGGTTTCATACAAGTGAAGATGTAGACGAGCTACAGCAGTATGCAGATTTTGTCGTTAGGACTCTGAGTTCACTAGAGACTAATGCACGAGATTATCTCGAGATGTTCAACGGAGATGTTATAGCTTATGATAAGTGGGTTGATAAGTTGAATAGGCTCGCTGGGTATATCTCAGATATCAGCCGTGTGAAACTAGGTCACAGGGTAGGAGCTCTTGAGACTAGTGACTTAGCAGCTGGTATCAGTGAGATACTCGGTGAGCAGACTAATGTCATGGATAGTATGCGTGGCTATAGTGAAGAGACTATGGACTTCATGGGTATGCAGAAGGCGTACGAGATGCTCGTGGAGTTAGGTAGAAGAGTCTACGAATCAGCGAATAATAGTTTCCAAGACTGGATGCTACAGATGCGTGCTTACTTGTCTAACGTCTGGACAAAGGTTAAGCCTTATATGCTACAGTGTTGGGACCTTATACAAGATGAGCGTGGGATAGCTGGTATAGATATAGCTGCTATGCATGGAACTGGAAGGTTCTTAACTGGTGGTAAGTTCTCTACAAAATATATAAAGTCAGGCTCTGGTGCTATAAGCTTCGGTTGGGGACTTTACTTTACATCAGTAGTAGAGATAGCTAAGCATTATGCAGAGGAAGTTTCTAGGAAGGTTGGAGGAGAAGTAAGGTTTGGGAAGACTACATATCCAGGAGGGAACCTTAGTAGTCGTACGTCTATGATTGGAATAACTATTCAAAAAGTAGTTGATAAACTTAATAATGAGGGGCATACAGCTGCTATAGGATATCTACTACAAGAGAAGAATTATCTTGTAGAAAATATAAATACTACAGATGGTAAGATATTAGATAAGCTCACTAAAGAGTTGACTGCCATAGACGAAATGATAGAAGCTATCAACAACAATGACTATGATATAAAGAAAGCTCAGAAAGTTATCTATAAGGTTAAGTTATCTAAAGCAGATAAGACTCCTCTTAACTTATTAGATTGGTATGAAGAAGTTCCAAAAGAACAAATGGATCTTATACTTAAAGCAGCTGAGAAGAATATTTTGTTAAAGGAAGGTAATATATTAGGAGTATATTATTATGATAGCAATGGTACTTATGCTTTTCTAGACGCAAGAAAAGATAAGAAAGATAGATGGATAGCTGATACTATTAGGGTTTATTTAGATAATTACTATACTATGAAAAACTTAAATGGTGAAGAGGAAGCCCTTAAGTATTGGAAGCAGAATATGAGTTATGTAGAGAATATTACTAAAGGTCGCATATCAGCTAATACTGACCCCAATACAGTAATGCTATCATTACCACAAGTACTACCTATTACTAGTATAAAGAATGCTAAGACAGGTCAGGAAGTATATGACATACTAACCAAGGCTCTAGGACAGAAGAAGCACGCTTCACTGTTCTTGAAAGAAGCTGGAATAGATGGTAACGTCTATCCAGTAGGGGCGTTGAGTGGAGGAGAGACGAGGAGATATAGAACTACTGTTACTGCTCCTGGAATGTCAGAGAGACTTAAGGCTTTACTTACTATTGAACTTAGAAATAATGAAAGAATTGGTGGAAGTATTTCATCAGGATTAAATGCTATAAGACATATGTTAGAAGAACAGATAGAAGAGTATAGAGAATCTATAAAGAGGCTAAAAGATTCACTAAACAATATAGCTTCAGATAGACTTACTGGAGATATGATAAAAGCTGAGCGAAGACAACTTGAGTTAGATATAGAAGAAAGATACGAGGAGATACATGAGAATATAGACTTACTTGGTGAGTTAGCTGAGT
>Ga0255343_1002260_pt1 | contig 22978 bp, 20 predicted proteins | sample wastewater_treat_4_FD_192413 | JGI IMG/M metagenome (GOLD analysis project Ga0255343, IMG submission 192413) | Wastewater microbial communities from Lulu Island WWTP, Vancouver, Canada - plant16 | ecosystem: Engineered > WWTP > Wastewater > Unclassified | place: Canada: Vancouver, British... | reverse complement strand
TGTATGCCAAAAAAATCAATCCGAAAGATCCGTAATTTAAAAAATCCGCACCATATTTTATAACCTGAGAATCATTTGTAAAAACTCCTATTATCTGCCGTCCAAATAGAACTACAAAAAATGTAAAACAGGCCATTATTGCTACCCCTATTCTTCCAGAGATATTTGAGGCTCTTTTAGCAAGCTTTACATCTTCATTTCCGAGAGCCTGCCCAACTATTGCCGAACCTGAGATTGAAAGGCCTATAAGAGGCATAAAACCCATGCCAAAAATTTTTGAAGCGAATCCACTGGCAGCTACAGCTGCAGTGCCAAACATTGATACAAACTTTAACGATACCACATTAAAGATATTTTTCATGAAAACTTCCATTCCACTTGGCAATCCTATTGTGATGAGCTTTATGTCAAGCTCTTTATCAAGCCTGAATAATCCTTTTATGGAAGGTTTTATTCCAGCTTTTCCACTGAAAAGAACATAAAAACCTATTAAAAAAGCTGTTGTCTGAGTTATGATCGTAGCAAGTGCCGCTCCGAAAACCCCAAGATTAAGTCCTGGTATTGAGGTTCCTGGTACTACTTCAAACATAAACAAAGGATCAAGCACCATATTCATTATACTTACAATAATCATTATAACCATCGGAGTCTTTGCGTCTCCTATGCATCTTAATGCTGTATTCACAGTATATGAAGAAAACATTATGGGAAGAAAAAAAAGTCTTATATATCCATACTCCATCGCATAATTGATTATACTCTGTTCAGGCGAAAAAAAGCTCAGAAGAGGTTTTAGAAACAAAGCAGTAGCGAGTGCCGCAAGCAGAGCAACAAGAAATTTAAACGTCATTGTTTGCTCTATCGCCTGTTCGGTCCTTTTGATATCGTTACGACCAAAATTTTGTGAAATAAGTGATACTGAACTTGTACCTATAATTTCATTAAACGCTTCAACTACCCAAAATAGTGTTGAAAATATCGTTACTGAAGCTACAGCCTGGCTGGATATCATTCCTATCCAGAAAAGATCAACAATATCGTAGAGCATCTGTGCGCCAAAACCTATCATTGTTGGAACAGATGTATAAAGAAGATTCTTTACTAAAGAATCCTCAGTGAGTTTTTTACTCATTTAATCCCCCTTAAAAACTTTTATTATTAAACCAAATTTACCAACCGGAATAGAGCTTGTGATTCTCTTTGCATTGTAATAACAGACGATGTATCTGAATATTAATCTTTTTACTTATTTTCTGACTATCCTGTAAGACTGATGAAGTTCTTATGTTTTTACTTCTTTTGGTCTTTTGCGAAAAAACCAAGCGCATCCTTTAAGATATCGTTAGCTTTCTTCAATTCTATGTTTTCGCATTCGAGTTCGGAGATACGCAACCTTATCTCATCATCTGTAAGTATAGACTTTAATAATTCTTTTTTTATGGTTTCTTCTCCATCAGGAAATTGTATAATGATGGATAACTAGCCGTTCAGATGCTTTTTTCACTCCGATTTCATCAGATAATCTCAATGCTTCTTTTTTGAATTCTTCAATATGTTTTCTAAGTTTTAAACACTTTTTTTCTGATTTTATTTTATCAATTTTTAGGTGTTTGCCGATTCTACTTTTATGATATCTGTCCAGTACATAATCAATTTCAATTTAAACAAAATGTAATTTATTATTTTATAGTATTTCAAAAATAAACTCACAGGGTTTTTGTCCCCTGCTGTTAATTGGAGATGAAACGATTTTTTTTGTTTTTAACTCAATCCCCAATTGTAGCTGTAAGTGACGGCGAAATGATCCAGCACAACAAAAACAATAGGAAAGCGGCATAGTACGATTATCAGTATTCTCTGTAAGATCATAAACCATCATACCCTTTTTTACTGCGGCGGAACAGACGCATTTGTATTTTTCATTTTCTTTGTATAAAAAAGTCCCTGTTAATAAATTGTTCCTGTTGAGAATTATTTTTTCTGAATGAAAGATATAGTTATTAAGATAATCTATTTTTTCATCTAATGTCTTACCAGCTAAGTCCTTTCCAATCTTTTTACATTGATTTAAAAACTCCTGTCCTCCTCCGCAAGCGCATGAATCTAAAATCTCATGCATCATATCAGAGTCAATCAAGTTTTCCATTCGCCCAATAACATCTACCAAATCTTCATTACCAATGATTTCCTTTATTGTTTTTTCATCAACATTATTCAGCGCCAACTTCTTTTTAATTCCATAAACTCTTGCCATTTTACTTTCCCCCCCTTATATATTTAATCACTTTTTTGATATTGAACCTAAGTCAATTTTTTTAAAAATAAATTAAAAATTAATTTCTTGACATAAGCTCTCCGGTATTCATATTATCGAAGTACTTGAAAGGAAAGGCTGCATAAGATCCAAAACGATAGATACAAACAGAAAAACAAAAGGTAAAAAAACTAAGAGCTTGTACTTTCCTATATATTTAAGTATTTTTTTCATGAAATACACTCCTTTGGCTTATTTTTACATGAAACGCCGCACGCTTAACAAAATATTGCTTATCAAATAAGTTTCCTTGATTTCTTCAAAAGATTCCGATGTTTTTCGTTTCTTCTTAAAAGTATTTTTCATAATTATCTCCTTTTTTAAAGTATTTTTGAAAGTTCAATATATATTTCACGTATCTCATATATATTTTCGAGTGCGACCGAGTACCTACCGTTATTTTTCTGGATATTTTCTTGTATTAAATATTTGCTATTTTTCATAAGTATGCCTCCTTAGATACAGTTCTTCATGTTCATTAGTTTTTGACAGCATAGAGTTTTGCAGTAGCTCAAGTGTAAAATTGTTCTTTTGAAGTGATTCTGTCCTGTAACTTCTTAGACCATTAAAAGTCTTATTAAAATTTTTCATCATAAAAATGCCCTCTCCCTTAAATGCCATGTTGCTTTGATGCCAGTTCCACAACTTCAGTTTTCTGCTCTTCCCCGAATAAGCTTATTCATACCTTACCTCCTTAAATAAAAAAGCCATGGTATCGTTATACCATGGCTATTAAAAAAAATTAATCAAAAAATTTTTTTTAATTACTCTCATATAAAAAGAGCCATGGTATATGGATAACCATGGCTCTGTAATTAACTATCTTCTCTTAAGAAGCTGATACAGAGGCAAGGCTATCCAAAATTGACACACCAATCCCGCTAAGATTAAAAATGCCGTTAACTGCGCTGAACTTTCTTCTTATCATGGCCTTACCTCCTTTTATTTTTTTTAATACGTTTTAGAGTATATAGTAACAAAATTACAAAAAAAAGTCTTTTTCATTTACAAAACGTAAATTAAAACAAGACAAAAAATCTCAACTTAATACAGAACTATGAACGGAAACAGCTGATTTATAAACGTATAGCTTTTCACACAACGACAAAAGCATTAACTGAAATAAAAACTATATTTTTTATTTTGGATGTTTTGTGACTATACATTTCCTTACCTTACAAAGAATTTTGCATTCAAAGCACTTTCATACGGATTTTTTTTGCAATTAATATTAACATATTTTGCAGCTTTTACTGTTCTTTTTTACATATTATATGATATAATAAAATGATTATGGTTAAATATTTCTTATATTTTACTCTCTAAATAGTACTTTCAGAAGCAACATTATTTAAACTAATTTGCACACTTATCAATACCTGGAGGCCTTATGAAGATAGGGGAACGTATAAAACTTCTAAGAATATCAAAAAACATGACACAGGAAGAACTGGCTGAAAGGTCAGATCTAACTCGGGGTTTTATATCCCAACTTGAAAGAGACCTCACTTCTCCTACGCTTGAAAACCTCGATCACATACTCAGAGCATTGGGAAGCGATACAGTAAATTTTTTTTCAAAAATGGATGATCAAAAAAAAATAGTGTATAAAAAAGATGAACGGATTCCTATCTACGATATGCCTTCAGGCGTTAAAGAGTTTCTAATAATGTCACAAACAGATCCTAAAAAAATTGAACCAAGGATAGTAGAGCTGAATCCATCAAGTCAAAGTATTCTTGAACAGCCGCATGAAGGGTTTGAATTTGGATACATAATCGACGGAAACGTTGCTCTTTTACTAAACGGCACTGTTTACAGACTAAAAAAAGATGAGGCTTTTTTTTATGAATCCATAATGAGCCACCAGATAAAAAATATTTCAAGAACTCAGAAAGCAAAGGTTCTTTGGATGGAAATATATTGAAAAAGAGGTGATTTTTATGATTGCTGCTTTGGGAAGACATATAATTGCTGATTTTTATGATTGTGACAGAGAATGTCTTAACAACACTGAGAAAATACAGTACCACATGCAAAAAGCTGCCATTATAAGCGGTGCGCATATTGTTACTTCAAGTTTTCATACTTTTATGCCTTATGGTGTAAGCGGTGCTGTAATCATTTCGGAATCTCATCTGGCCATTCATACATGGCCTGAATACGGATATGCCTCTGTGGATCTCTATACCTGTGGTGATCATGTTGACCCGGAAAAGGCTTTTGAATATCTGAAATATGCATTTAAATCTGGTAAAATTGAAAAAGAGGAGCATCTACGAGGAAATTTTGAGATCTTGGGAATAAAACAAAGTTCTTTATCCGAGAACAAAAAAATAGGGGTTAAAGTATGCTGATAGATAGTAAAAACTTTTCAATTGAATATCATAGCAGAAGCGGCTACGGAACTTTTCACAGAATAGATAAGAGAATCTATTCAAAACAATCTGAGTATCAGAAAATTGATATATTTGAAAATACATCCTTTGGGAGGATTTTTACTCTTGATGATGTTATAATGACAAGAGAATCAGATGAATTTATTTATCATGAAATGCTTGTACATGTTCCGATGGTGCTTCATCCTAATCCTGAAAAGATACTTATAATCGGTGGAGGAGACGGAGGAACCAGCAGGGAGGTTCTTAAGCATTCTTGCGTTAAACAGGTAACCCTATGTGAAATTGATGAAGAAGTAATCAAAGCGGCAAAAACATATCTTCCATTCACATCCTGCGAATTTGATAATCCCAAGTTAGATATAGTCATTGAAGATGGTGCAAAGTTTGTCAAAAAATTTCATGATTATTTTGATATAATCCTTATTGATTCAACAGATCCGACAGAAAGTCAGGCCAGTCAGCTTTTCACAGAGGATTTTTACCTTTCTTGTCTTGAAGCTTTAAAGAAAGATGGAATACTTTCGGCCGAAACCGAAGATCCTTTTATCCATAAAGAATGGATGAGAAATGCTTATAAACGTATACATTCTGTTTTCTCGAATGCATATTTATACACGGCATATATTCCGCAGTATGCACCGGGCTGTTGGTCTTTTACACTTGCTTTTAAAACTCTGGGGAATACAGAACCAGAAAAACAAGATCATGAAATACTTACCAAAACCCGTTATTACAACCACAAGATACATAAAGCTTGTTTTGCTCTGCCTCAATTCATAAATACGTTAATTGAATAAAACACATAAAATTATGTTATAATTTTTGTACATATGTGATTTGAGGAGGAACCTTTGTTAGGAGCCAAAAGCCTTAATAAATTTGTTCTTACAAGTACACTTTTTGTATTTGTTTCTTTTATTTTCCTCATTTCAATTTTTTTATATATCTCACTTAATGAATATATAAAAAAAGAAGCCGTAAAAAAGGCAGAGAGTGCCGCCATGCTTACGGTAAGTTATGTCGAAAAACAGTTTGAACGGGCATTGCTCAATGCTCGTTTTTTGTCTTTTTTGTTGGAAACAACTAAAGCTCAAATTAAGCCTTCAAGAGAGAATGTAATAAAAATACTTAAGAATATTGCCGAAAACAACTCTGAATTCCTTGGAGCATGGGCAGTTTTTGAACCAGATGCTTTTGATGCAAGGGATTATGAATACATAAATTCACCTGGTTCTGATAAAAACGGAAGATTTGTACCATACTATAACAGTTTTGATGGGTATCACCTGGAAAGCTGCTACGGATACGATGATCCGTCTTCATTTTCTGACTGGTACAACATTCCAAAAAAGACAGGCTTTGAAACAATTGTAGATCCTTTTGAATACACTATAAAAAATAAAACAGTTCTCCTTATAAGCTACTCTGTTCCAATTTTTTATGGCAATACTTTTATAGGCGTCGCAGGAGTGGATATTTCAAACATCCAATTGAAAAACTTTGTTTCCGGATTGAACTCAGTAAATGATTCCGAAGTTTTTATTATTTCCTCAACCGGAAAGTTCATGGTTCATCCAGACGATGCTTTTCACGGAAAAAATTTTGAATCTTTTTTATCTTTTAGAAATACCGATGCAAAAAAAATAGAGACTGCAATACATTCAGGAAAAATGAATACCTTTTTTGATTACTCTTACTTTGAATCTGCAAGCACTCTTAATATTATCGTACCTATAAAAATTACAAAGTACACTTCTTCTATTACACTTTTTATGACAATGAAAACCGATAAACTTTTTTATCAATCAAATAAAATACTAAATTTTGTTCTAATGGTGCTTCTTGTTTCAATTATTTTCTCAATTACCTTTATTCTTATATTAAGCAACCGAATAACCTCTCCGATAATTGAGCTTGCAGAAAAGGTTCGTGCATTTGGCCGTGGAGATTTTAGTATTAGTTTTGAAAGTGGAAGGAACGATGAGATAGCTTTTATATCTAAAGAACTTGATAAAATGTCCATAGAACTTATTCAAAAGATGACGGAAATAAATCAGAAGAATGATCAGCTTAACGATAAAAATCAGGAACTGGCGAGCTCTTACAGAAGTTTGCAGTCGAAAGAAATGGAGTTAAGGGCTCTTTATGAAGCTATTTCAAAAAACAAAAATATTTTAGATGAAAAAAATCAGGAACTTGAAAAGCTTAACATAAGACTTAATGAACTATTACGGCTTGAAACCATGAGTAAAGAAAGATTTATGGGCTTTTTAAATCTCACTGGAGAGTTTTCGGATATAATCCTTCTCTCAGATTCACAGATTATAAGGCGTCTTATGATAAATACATCTTCAATGCTTAAGAACGATTACAGCATATCTATTCTTTTTGATGACGATTTTAACATAAAAGATATATCCACTGTAGGTCCTAAAGCTTTGAATATTGATTTTATTAATTTTACCGTAAAGGAGATAGACATCTTTAATTCTGTCACCAAAATTACCCCTGACGAAATATTGGCGTCTTCAAAATACGGTTATATGAAAAAACTTTTAAAAGACCATACTATGGATGTTTCTGATATAATTGTCTGCCCTATAAAAAACGGAGAAAAATCCTTTGGACAGTTCTATTTTTTCTTTTTCAACCGCATATTTTTTTCATCTGAAGATATTAAAATTATTGCTTCTTTTCAAAAAATAACAGAACTGCTTTTAAAAACCAAAATTTATGCAGATAGAATTAATAATGCGTATACTAATTTTGCCCATAAACTTGCTTTTATTGCTGAGAACTATGATGAGGATACAGGCTTTCATATTAACAGAGTAGGCAAGATAGCAGGTTTTCTTGCGCTTAAATACGGACTGCCGAAAGAAACTGTTAGGCAGATAGAAAAATTTGGACCTTTACATGATATAGGAAAGATATTTATTCCCAAAGAACTCCTGATGAAAAAAGCAAAGCTTTCTGAACAGGAGTACGAAATTATGAAGAATCATACATTATATGCCAAAAATATTCTCCAGGATGATGATTATTTTACAGTGGCACTCAACATAGCGCTATATCACCATGAAAAATATGACGGTAGCGGTTATAACTCGGGACTATCGGGAGAGAGTATACCTATTGAAGCCCAGCTTGTTTCCATTACTGATGTATATGATGCTCTGCGATCTAAAAGACCTTATAAAGAAGCCATGTCGCATATGCATGCTGTAGAAATTCTGAAAAAAGGAGACAGCAGAACTAAACCTACAGACTTCAATCCTAAGATTCTCGAACTTTTTATTAAATACGAGCGTGAAATTGGAAGAATATACGATGTATTCTCCTAACTTTTGGAGGGAAAATGAAAGTATACGATCTTACTCATATTATAGAAGAATCCATGCCGGTATATCCCGGAACTGATAGTCCAAGACTTTTTCCTGCTTGTACTATAGAAAAAGATGGTTTTAAAGAAACCTTAATCACAATGGTCACACATACCGGAACACATATAGACTGTCCGAAACATCTTTTCCAATCAGGAGAAAGTACTGATAACAAATATATCTCAAGTTTTTTCGGAAAAGGCTGTGTTCTTGATTTTTCTTTTTTAAAGGAGGAAGCAGTAATAACCAAAAAACTGCTGCTTGACGCAGAAAATACAATTAATACCTCAGATTTTATTATTCTTCATACAGGTTGGGCAAGATTTTGGAATTTTCCCAAGTACTTTGGTAACTTCCCAGTACTTGACAATCAGGCTGCCCAATACCTTTCTCAGTTCAATCTTAAGGGTATAGGTCTTGATACAATTTCACTTGATCCAGTGAACCATGAACTTACGAACCATAAAATAGTACTTTCAAAGAACATTTGCATAATAGAAAATCTTAACAATACAGACAAACTTATAGGCAAGGAGTTTCTTTTTACATGCTTACCTTTGAAAATCAGGAATGGTGATGGTTCCCCGGTAAGGGCAGCAGGTATCGTTTTATAAACTACTCTCTATAAAAGTAAAGCTTTCCGTCCTGAACTGAATAAGAGATCAATTTTTCAGATATAAACATCTCAAGGTATCCGGCAACTGTTGTACTTATAAGCATATATTGCTTAAAATCAACGGAAAGCTCATTTAATATAATTATGTTTTCAACTATCTCTTCTTTGGTAAAAGCATTTTTTAAAAACGTATAGATCTGATCTTTGAAAAATTCGACCGCTGATACATTTTTAGTTGCCAGTTTTTCAATCTCTTGTTTATCATATACTTTGCAAGAATGCCCTGGAAGGAAAAACTCTGCATCGCAAGAAAGTATCTTATCTATAGATATCAAAAACTTATTTATATCATAAATATAAGGTATTTTATACTTTTGAAGTTTTTCTTCACTGAAAATACTGTCTGAAATATAAAAAACCTTTTCTGGCGTGATTATTCCCGTCAGAGCTTTGGAATGCCCACCAAGATCAATTATTTCAAATTTCTCATCATTAATCTTATTAATACCTTCTTCAAGAATCGCATCAATTCTTTCTTCTTTTGAACTCCATTCTATCTGACTGCATGGAATCCCTCCCCAGAGTATGCTTGAATAAAGAAAATTATTTTCTATAAAAACCTTTTCACCCTTTGAGGAAAAAAATTCACATCCAGGATATTTATTCCGGAAATAACTGTTTGAACCGCAATGATCAAGATGATGATGAGTATTAAAAACATACCTGGGATGAAAGGCACATGAAGAGATTTCTTCATCGATCTTTTTCGCTGCAGAAGAGTTAAGAGGTGTATCAATAACTAAGCAGTTTTTATTTCTGAAAACATAAAGCCCTATGTTGGTAGGAGAATTAATGTAATATGCTCCGCCTTTTATTTTTAAACAAGAAATACTTACCACCTCACAATTTTCAAGTTTTTGAAGGACCTTGCGTTTTCACAAAAATCATAAGAAAACCACCGATTATAAAAAGTATAATAAGGCTTAGAACTCCAAACCTTGGATTGCCGGTTATCTGAGAAGCCATTCCGTAAAGAAGCGGACCAAATATTGCGGCAAACTTGCCGAAAATATTGTAAAATCCAAAGAACTCGGCAGATTTTTCTTTAGGTATAATCTTTCCGAAAAGCGATCTGCTTAAAGCCTGTATTCCTCCTTGTGAAGTGGCAACAAGAAGACCGAGTATCCAAAATTCTAATTCAGATTTTATGAAATATGCATAGATCGTAACAAAAGTGTATACAATAATCCCGACGAAAAGCATTATTTTAGCAGAAAATTTTTGGGCAAGCTTTCCATAGATAATTGCAAAAGGAAAGGCAACAAACTGAATTACAAGAAGAACTACCATTAGTGTCGTATTAGAAAGATTGATATCCTTTCCAAAAATTGTTGCCATAGATATTATGGTATGAACACCATCAATGTAAAAGAAAAAAGCAATGAGAAACAAAAAAATATTTTTGTATTGCTTGATCTCCTTAAAAGTCTTTATAAGCCTTAAAAAACTTTCTTTAACTGGTTTTCTGCATGGTTCAAGATAGTTGACCTGCTGTACATTCTTCAAAAGAGGTATTGAAAATATGAACCACCAGAGTGCTGTTATAATAAAAGAAAGCTTAGTTGGAATAATGGCTGAATCAAAACCCAGAATCTGTGGCTTCATTATCAGGGCAATACTTATAATGAAAGGTATTGTACTTCCTATATAACCGTATGCAAAACCGTTTGTAGATATCCAGTCCATTCTGTCTTCTGTTGTAACGTCAACAAGCATTGAATCGTAGAAAAGATTTGAACCCGAAAATCCGATAGCAGTAAGAACATAGATAAACAGACAGAAAAACCATTGACCTTCGTTCACTGTAGAAAGCAGTCCGGTAAAAAATATTCCCATAAGGAGAAAGAAAACAAAAAAATTTTTTTTCATGTTCTTATAATCAGCTATAGTCCCAAGAATAGGAAGCATAAGAACCAGAAGAACTGTTTCAATAGAGTTGGAATATGCCCAGAATGCAGAAGAATCAGTATCGCTAAGTCCTTTGGAGGCTACATCCTTAAAAAATATCGGAAGAATTGTTGAAGTAACGGCCATTGAATACGCTGAGTTGGCCCAATCATACAAAATCCAGCTTTTTTCTTTTTTGTTCACAAACTTACCCCCTTTAAAAAATTAATTTTAATCATTCCCCTTTCGAGAACAATTATATCATAATGCTACTTTTTTAAGCATTTTTGAACAAGTGTGATATAATTTACATGACAAAAAAAGAATGGAGTGACTATAATGGAAAACAACGGTTTAGTTGATGTTGTAATTGAAAAGCTTATATACGGTGGCTACGGTCTGGCAAGATACAATAATGAAATCTATATGGTTGAAAATGTTTATCCTCAGGATATTGTTAGGGTAAAAGAAAAGTTCAAGAAAAAGAATACTATCTTTGCATCAGTTGAACAGATAATAAAGCCTTCTCCATACCGCACAGCTTCTCCATGCAAGCATTTCCCAAAATGTGGTGGATGCCAGTGGCTTGGGCTGAAGTATGAACAGCAGCTGCAGGCAAAACATTCAATAGTTGAAGAACAGTTCAGACGTATCGGAAGCATGGAGGTCAATGTTTCGGATATAATTGAAAGTGATGATTCAACGCAGTACAGATCAAAAATGGAGTTCGGATTTTCATATGGCAGGAAGACTGTTTTGGGGCTTAAAGAGGCCAATACACACAATATAATTGACATAAACAGCTGCATAATATCGCCTGCGCCATTTGATAAAATACGAAATACAGTTAAATCTATAATCTCTGATATGAACTTATCCATATATGATCCGGAAAAGAAGAGTGGTGTACTTAAGCATCTTGTTCTAAGAAAATCTTTTTCAAAAAATGAAACCATGCTTATTTTTGTCACTCATACGGAGTATTTCCCAAAAGAAAATGAGTTTAAAGAAGAGTTGTCAAAAAAGGTTCATGCCGATTCTATAGTTCATGTGATGAATACTTCCGACACAGTTACCTTAAGAGGACCATACAAAACATGGAAGGGTGAAGGAGTTTTAAGAGAAGAGTTTGACGGATTTTTATTTCAGATTCCGCCTACTTCTTTTTTTCAGAATAACTATAACGTTACTCATAAAATGCTTAACTACATTCTCAAATACTTTAAAACTTTAAACACCGGATCAGATTCCCTGCTTGATCTTTATTGCGGTGTGGGTCTTTTTAGCATTTATTTTGCTCCTCTTTTCAAAACTGTTTACGGTGTGGAGACATCAAAGGTATCTATAAAAGCTGCCTGTTCAAATTCAAATATTAACTCGGTACGAAACACACGTTTTTCATCCTCAAAATCAGAGGATTTCATTCTTCAATCGTGTATTGAAACAAAAAAATTCTCATATGCTATAATCGATCCGCCCAGAGAAGGAATAGGTGTTCTTTCAGCCAAAAATTTGGCGAAAATAACCGAAAAGGGCATAATATATATATCTTGTGATCCAACAACTCTGGCACGAGATATACGGGCATTTATGGAAAGCGGTTTTGAAGTAATCTCTGTTCAGCCTTTTGACATGTTTCCAAACACTTATCATGTAGAAACTGTCGTGATTCTAGAAAAGAAAACCACATGAACCCCATCCTAGTAGAAGTTTGTGCTGATTCACTAGAGTCAGCAGAGATTGCCCAGAAAGCCGGTGCTCAAAGAATTAAACTATGCAGCGCTCTGTCTTGTGGTGGTCTGACTCCAAGTGTCGCATTGATGGAGTATACAAGAAAGAAAGTAACCATAAATATTCATGCTCTCATAAGACCAAGAAACGGAGATTTTCTTTACTCCGATAATGAAATACAGATAATGTGCAGAGATATTGAAATAGCAAAGTCAATAGGCGTTAACGGTATAGTATGCGGTGTTCTTACTCCAGATGGTACAGTTGATATTAAGAAGATGAAGACTCTTTTAGAAGCGGCATATCCGTTAAGAATAAGTTTTCACAGGGCATTTGACATGTTGGAAAACCCATATGCCTGTGCTGCAGTCTTAAAAGATATAGGCATTGAAAGGATTCTTACATCCGGACAGAAGCCTTCTGCTGTACAAGGAACAAAATTAATCTCTGACCTAATAAATATGTTCGGAAACGAAATAATTATTATGCCTGGAGCAGGTATAACCGCAAACAATATAAAAGCTGTTATTACCGCTACCGGAGCAACCGAAGTACATCTCTCTGGAAAAACTATAAAAAACAGTGATATGTATTTTAGAAATGAAAGCATTGCTATGGGAAGTTCTTATTCACTATCAGAGTACGAGCATTATATTGCAGATGAGTATATAATAAGAAACGCCATCAAAAATATAAGTATATAATTTTTTTCTTTTGGAGGTATTTTATGAAGTGGGGAGTTATCGCTACATGGAGAATGGCTTTGGATGGGATTAAAAAAGCTGCATTGATGCTGGATCAAGACGGTTCAATCTTCGATTCATTACAACAAGTAATAACAGAGGTTGAAGACTGTCCGGACTATACCTCCGTAGGGTACGGAGCGCTTCCTAACGAAAAAGGCATTATAGAGCTTGATGCAGCTTTTATGGATGGAACTACTTTATCTTTCGGGGCAGTGAGCGGAGTTATCAACTTCAAGAACCCTGTAAAAATAGCCAGGAAACTTATGGATGAAAGATTCAATACCTTTCTTGCCGGTCAAGGAGCACAAGAGTATGCCCGAATAAATGGTTTTGAAGAAAAAAATATGATGACTGACTGTTCTTATAATATATGGCAAAAAAAGCTTCTTGAAAAAAAAGAGGTACTTAAACCTTATGACGGTCACGACACCGTCGGTACAGCTGGAGTCGATACATCATCTCGTATGGCTGCGGCAACCTCAACCAGTGGTCTTTTCATGAAAAAAACCGGAAGGATAGGAGACTCTCCCTTACCCGGCTGTGGACTTTATTCAGACAGTAGTATTGGTTCAGCAACTGCTACAGGCCTTGGCGAGGATATCATGAAAGGTTGTATCTGTTATGAAACTGTCCGTTTGATGGAATACGGTTTATCTCCACAGGATGCCGCTCAAAAAGCTGTTGAACAATTCAATAAAAAGCTTATGGACAGGCGAGGTCAGGCCGGTGATATATCAGTGGTCTGTATGAATAAAGACGCTAAATGGGGTGCTGCCACCAACACTGGTCATTTTTCTTTCGTAACGGCAACCTATTCCGAAAAACCAACCGTGTATATAGCATCATTCCGTGATGGAAAACAAATAATACTTCCCGCAACCGAAGAGTGGATAAGAAACAACAAAGAATAAAACAGTCCATATCTCGAAACCTTATTGCATGTATAGACTTTATATAGGCAAGGAGGGAAACAATGGAAAAACTTTCAATAGGAAAGATGGCAAAATTAAATCATATTTCCGAACAGACTCTGAGGCTGTATGATAAGCTTGATCTTATAAAACCGGATGAAACAAATAGCGAAAACGGTTATCGATACTACAGCATCAGACAGTGTGCTCGTCTTGATATGATACAGTATATGAAATCACTTGGAATGAAACTTACCGATATAAAAAAACTTCTGGATCAGAACGATATATCACTTTTTAAAAGCATTTTAGAACGTAAGAGCAATCAGATAGACCTTCAGATAAAAGAGATGCAGTATCAGAAAAGAGCCCTTCAGAGAACCATAGAGAGTTACGAACGTTATGAAAAATCTCCTCCTGACGGCAGCATTGTTATGGAGTTCATAAATAAACGCCAAATGTATTGTATCGATGCTGGGATAAACTTCTATGAACATGGAATAGAAGTTTACGAAGAGATGCTGCGAAAACTCAAGAACAAACTCATTTCTGACAGCCTTCCGCAGATATATTTTTGTAATGCAGGAACTATAATGCGTAAATCCGATCTTGAGAAAAAACGATTGTATTCAAGTGAAGTATTTGTTTTCGTTGATGAGGAGTATGTTGATAAGAATCTGATAACTTATATCCCTGCAGACACCTATGCTTGTATATACTGTGACAGTTTCAGTAAAGAAAAGGAATATCTTTCAAGAATTCTTGACACGGTAGAGCAAAAAAAATTCATTATTACCGGAGATTATCTGTGCGAAGTAATAGCTGATCTTCCAGTATTTGAAAAACAAGAACGTGGGATGTATCTTAAATTACAGATCCCAGTGAAATTTTCTGGAGAAAGTTAAAAATTTCGCTTGACTTTATACTTACAACAACCATTATAATTGAATATAGAATCACGGATCTTTTGATTCAAAAAAATAAAAAGTGAGGTGTTTCTTATGTTCAGAGAAAAAATAAGAGTAGTACAGTACGGATGCGGAAAGATGTCCAAGTATATTCTGAGATATCTTTATGAAAACGGAGCAGAGATAGTAGGCGCTATTGATGTAAACCCCAAGATAGTAGGTATGGATGTAGGGGATTTTGCTGAACTGGGAGTAAAACTGGGAGTCAAAATCAGAAGCGATGCTGATGAGGTATTGGATGAATGCGACCCGGACATTGCGGTAGTTACTCTTTTCAGTTTTATGAATGATGTATACCCCCACTTTGAAAAAGTACTCAGCAGAGGAATAAACCTTATTTCGACATGCGAGGAAGCAATTTATCCTTGGACTACTTCGGCAGCCCTTACTAATAAACTTGACCGCCTTGCCAAAGAAAACAACTGTACCGCCGTCGGTTCTGGAATGCAGGATATATTCTGGGTAAATATGATTGCACTGGTAGCAGGAGGAGTACATAAAATAAACAAAATAGAAGGTGCTGTAAGTTACAACGTTGAAGATTATGGCCTGGCTCTTGCCAAGGCACATGGAGTGGGTCTCACCCCCCAGGAGTTTGAAGCTACTCTAGCTCATCCTCAGACTCTTGAACCTTCATACGTCTGGAATTCAAACGAGGCACTGTGCTCTAAGATGGGATGGACAATAAAATCTCAGACTCAGAAATGTGTTCCGTATTTTTACGATAAAGACCTCTTTTCTTCCACAATGGGCAAGGTAATTCCCAAAGGAATGTGTATAGGAATGAGCGCTGTGGTTACCACGGAAACTTTCCAGGGTCCTATAATAGAAACACAGTGTATCGGAAAAGTATACGGACCGGATGATGGCGATATGTGTGACTGGAAAATCTCTGGAGAACCTGATACAACATTTTTTGTAAAAAAACCGGCCACTGTTGAACATACATGTGCCACAATAGTAAACAGGATACCAACGGTTCTTAAAGCTCCGGCGGGTTTCTACACAGCTGAAAAGCTTGATACTATCCAGTATCTTGCTTATCCAATGCACTTTTATCTTGATTAGAATCAATCGCAAGCAGCGGCTTAGTACCGCTGCTTTTTTTATCTTATTTTTAGATTATTATTTCTTTACTAATGGTATAATTGTATTACTTTAATTGCTTACGGAGGATATATGCTCTTAAAAAATAAAGTTATGGATTCAAAAGATATTCAGCGCACCCTTATGAGACTTACTCATGAACTTCTTGAAAGAAATAGAGGTGTCGAGAATACTGTGCTTCTTGGTATTAAGAAGGGCGGAAAAGAGATATGTGACAGAATATGGGATAATATTTATAAAATTGAAAATATCTACCTTGAAAAAGGGTATATAGATGTATCGCCATATAGAGATGATGAAAAGAAAAATCAAGAGGATACCTCTGAAATAAATTTTGCGCTTACTGACAAAACAGTAGTACTTATTGATGATGTCCTTTTTACAGGAAGGACTGTGAGGGCTGCGATGGAAGCTATAGTAAACCTGGGAAGACCTAAAAATATTCAACTCATGGTTCTTATAGACCGTGGTCATAGAGAGTTTCCTATAAAGGCAGACTATGTGGGTAAAAATATTCCTACATCAAAAAACAACGAAGAAGTAAAAGTATTTATAGGAAAAGAATTTGATAATCCTGAAAATGGGGTATTTATATACAATAGATAGTCTTTAAAATACTATATTATGATTTTTCCCTGTTTTTTGATATAATACTTCTGTTTAGCATTCTTAACCTTTAAATCTAAAGGAGGAATTTTATATGGAATTTCTTAAAAAAGTAACGGTTATCCCATCGCTTCCTGAAAGAATCAAAGATCTTAAAGAGTTGTCCATGAACCTGTACTGGACATGGAACTTCAATGCACAAAAACTTTTTGAAAATATTGATCCTGTTCTATGGGGAAAAACAGGCAAAAACCCGGTTACTTTCCTAAAAAGTGTTTCTCAGAAAGAGTTGAAAAAGGCTGCTGAATCATCTGATTATCTTGAACTGTATGACAATGAAATGAAAAAATTCAGCTTATACAAAAACGAAAAAAATACATGGTTCAATACCACCCACAAAGATTACACAGGGGGAAAGATAGCTTATTTTTGTGCTGAATTTGGACTTCATGAATCTCTACCTATATACACAGGCGGACTTGGTATCCTTGCAGGAGATCATGTAAAGTCTGCCAGCGACCTGGGTATTCCATTTGTAGCTATAGGAATGATATACCGACAGGGCTACTTCATACAAAAAATACGCTCCGACGGGACACAGGAAGATCTTTATGAGTACTACAACTATGAAAATTTTCCTATACAACCAGCACAAAATGAGCGTAATGAAGAAATCTATGTGACTGTAAATATTTTAAACAGAACAGTTTATATAAAAGCATGGGAACTTTCCGTAGGAAGAGTAAAGCTTTATCTTCTTGACACTGATATTCCACAAAACGAGCCGGAGGACAGACATCTCACTTACAAACTTTACGGCGGAGATATTGAAATGCGTATAAAACAGGAAATAATACTGGGAATAGGCGGTATAAGAATGCTGCGTAAGTTAGGTATAAATACATCCGTCTATCATATGAATGACAGTCATCCAAACTTTCTGGTTCTGGAAAGGATACGCGAGCTTATTGAAGAAAAATCACTTACTCCCAAGCAGGCAATTGAGTATGTGCGTTCCACTTCCATATTTACCACCCATACTCCCGTACCTGCCGGAAATGATTCTTTTCATCCGAATCTTATGGAAAGATACTTCAAAGAGTATGTCCAAAATCTTAATCTTACATGGAAAGAGTTTCTTGATCTGGGAAAGGAAGTACGTTCAGACGGAACACAGATGTTTTCAATGACCATTCTTGCTTTAAAACTTGCCGGTAGAGCAAACGGAGTTTCAAAGCTCCATGGTGAAGTGTCAAGAAATCTTTGGAAAGATGTATGGCCTGGACTTGAAGCCGTAGAAGTTCCAATAACCCACGTAACTAATGGTGTTCATTCTGAAACTTGGATAGCTAATGAACTACAGGAGTTATATGATAAATATCTTTCTCCATGTTGGAGAATGAAACAGGATGATCCGGAAATATGGAGCAAGATTGATGATATACCGGATGAAGAACTATGGGCTGTTCATAAAAAGCTTAAAAAGAAGCTTATTATTTTTACACATGAAAAACTTAAAGAGCAGAGAATGCGTCATGGTGAAACCGTAGAACAGATACAGGAAATAGAAGGAATTCTTGATGAGAATGCTCTTACAATAGGATTCGCCAGAAGATTCGCAACCTATAAGAGAGCTCTTATGATTTTCAAAGATCTCAACAGACTTGATGCTATACTCAACAATCCTGAAAAACCGGTTCAAATAATCTTCGCAGGCAAGGCACACCCTGCAGATAAACCTGGTCAGGAATTGATACGCAGGATCAATGAAATATCAAGAATGCCTAATTTTAAAAACAAGATCGTTTTTCTAGAAGGATACGATATGAATGTAGCGCGGCATCTTCTTGCAGGAGTTGACGTATGGATGAACACTCCGCGCAGGCCTCATGAAGCTTCAGGAACATCAGGAGAAAAAGCCGGAATGAACGGATCTATAAACTTCAGCGTTTTAGACGGATGGTGGGTAGAGGGCTATAAAGGCAACAATGGCTGGGCAATCGGTGACAACAGAGACTATAACGATCACGAACTTCAAGACAAGATTGACAGTGTTTCAATATACAATACTTTGGAAAAAATTATTGTTCCTCTTTACTACTCAGGTAAAATGGATCTGTCCTCTGAATGGACAGATACCATAAAAGAATCGATAAAAAGTGTTTCTGTATTCTTTAACACTTCAAGAATGCTTAAAGAATACACACAAAGACTTTATATGCCCGCTTATCTTCAGGGAAGAAAGTTTGAGGATGGCGACTTTAAAGTATCCAGAGAGTTTTCAAGATGGCGCGAAATTCTTGAGAAAAACTGGAGCTCTGTCAAAATTAAAGTTATAGGAACGCAAGATATCAGTAACAGTCTTCTCGCCGGAACTAAAGTGGAGATTCAATCAGAAATTTATCTTCCGGGAATAGGCCCAGATTCTATTAAAGTTGAAGCTGTAGTTGCAAAAATTGAAGGCCAGAAAGTAACTCATCTAAAATCTTATGATTTCAGGCTCCTTAAAGAAGCCAGTCCTGATACATACTTATACTCAGGCGAAATTGAGTTTGATGAAAGAGGAACTTATGGATATAACATAAGAATTGCAGCACATCACAACTTTATGCCACACAGAAATTACATAATGAATCTTGTTAAATACCCTGGTTAAAAAAATCTGCCGGATGTTCCGGCAGATTTTTTTATTATTTCTTCCTGACCATTTCAGAAAATTCTTTTAGCATACTATAATCTTTTTTCCATGTAGTATAAAGTATTTTTATTTGTTTATTCGTACTTTTTAAAGCTGAAACACATTCTTCAGTACTATTCATTGATTTATCGTCATAATAGGCACCTGCCATAACACTAAAGCCTTTACTGGCAAAAAAATTTATGCTTTTTTCTATTACCTTATTGTTCCAGCATACAAAGGTAATATCTTTTGGAAGGGGTTCAATTGCTCCGTAGTAACCTTCACAAAGCCCGTACTGTCTGTCTGCATTATGGTAAGGGTCAAACATATCAGACCATATAAAAAAATTTGCACTCGGTTTGTATTTTCGTACTATCGCCATTTGTCTGATAACACATTGGCTCATGATCAATCCTGGTTTTTTTTCACAGCATGAACACAGTGCGCAAGTTCCTCCCATTATTACTTCATCCAAACTTATAAAAAACTTTGAACTTTCTAGTCTGCCTACAAGAGCCTGGATATTTTTTTCCAGAATATCGTAAGACGTTTCCTCAGACATGCAAACAGAAATTTGATCATGATCCATACCAAGACCATGATAATAATCGACAAGAAGGAAAGTTCCATCTTTTATACTGCTCTGTAATGGAATTTTTATACTTTCTGAACAGTGGTCAAATTCAAAATCCATAATTGTATCTCTTACAAACTCATAATCTATCCCTTCCTCATAGATCTGTCCGTTTTCTCTGTTTCTTATGCACAAAGGAGTCCCGTTCCGTCTTAAGATATTGACAAGTCCAACTTCCTGTACTGTTAGATCATCTATCCAAAAAATACCTTCCTCCGCTCCCCATGCACCTGCATATATGTTTACAAAAGTATTTTCCATACTGTTAAAACCCATTGTTATTTTATACCATCCATTATCACAGTCAGTATATTTTTTTTGCCAGACAGTTGAATTTCTTTCTGTACCAAGTACCTTTCCATTCTGATCTATACAGACCAATTTTATACTGTCACTGGGAGTGAATAACTGGGTTTTTATGCTACAATCCACACGGTAACTTTTTTTGGGAAGAACCTTAACTTTATGCATAACCCTGGCCTGTTTATACTTATCTAAATAAAAATTTTGAAATCTCAATGAACTTTTTCCTTCAGTATACTCTTTTATGTCAATAAAAGATATTTCTCCTGGTTTTTCCTGGAACTCATAGTTATCTGCCACGTCTCCATTATACCTTTCAAATCCCCCGTTGCTGAACTCTATTTTTCCTTTTACAAGTTCGGCAGAGTTGCCATTAACCTTAAATACCTGGCTTTCAACCCTTAAGCCTTCGGCAAGATTTGGATTCTGCCAAAGAATATTACTTCCCCAGCCGAAAGAACCTATTAACGGTATTATTTCCATATCTTTTTCTCTACATCTGTTTTTGATCTGGTCCAAGTATTTAAAGTACTGATCGTTTTGTGTTACAATACGATCAAAATTAGAGCTAAATACTATCCCGCTGAAACCATTTTTTGAGGCAGAATCTATAATATCAAGCACTTCTTCTGCCTGAATCTTGTTTTCTAAAGGCGAAGAAACAAACGCTAGCATATAGCATGATTCTATAAGCTCTGATTCAGCAAAAGCTTTGCTGATACTCTGAATACTAAGAAAAGCAGTCAGAAGACTGACAGAAAAAACTACTAAAAAAATTTTTTTCATTTTTTCTCCTTATCAACAAAAATAGGCAGATATAAAATCTGCCTATTTATCATCGGGGGGCCGATGAAATCAAGTGAAGAAAATCAGTATCCAAACATGAATCCTGCACTGAAATTATATCCTATAGGAGATACCTGCATTATATCTATCATATATCTGCCTGTAAGAGCCAGAGAAAAGTATCTATCAAAAAATATATGCAACGTAAGCTTGGGAGTCAGCACCGAATAAAGCCTATAATCATATATATTAAAAGTAAGCTTTTCAAGAAGTGACTCGGTATATACTCCGATGCTTGCTCCGATATCCAAATTTATAATATCAAAGTAATCCTCGTTCAACCCGAATGCAAAACCAGCATTTGCCACTGCGTATAAGTTCTGACCTACTTCGGTTACACCTGCCAATCCTTCACCACCAAGATAAAAAGGAGCTCTATACGATGGTTTACCGTATCCGGCAACTCCAAAGGTTATTACACCATTTAAGGTCTCAACGCCTTTTTTCTTGAAAGGATTAATAAGCTGATCATTCGGAATATAACCTATCTGAGGACCTCCAAAGCCAAACCTGAACCCAAAAGAAAAAACAGCTGTTATTATAATAATAATAGTTAAAAATATTTTTTTTATCATTTCAATCCCTCCGTTTTCTTTTTATAAACCTATTATAACCTTATTTAATAAAAAAAAACAGGTTTTTATGATATTCTGCTGATTTAGGAAGTATTATCTTATTTTTAAGCGATAACCTGCAAAAAAACAATTCCTACCTTTTTCTGTGTTTTATTTACTGCCGGAAGATTTGTTTCTATGCTGGGAGATACAGTTCAGGTTATGGCATTGCCCTTATTACTGCTTGATATATATAATTCAGCTAAAGTTATGGGCTTTGTTGTTATTTTTATTGTGGCTTTTGAAATATCCATAAGACCTTTCATCGGGGTTATAGCTGATAGGAAGAATAGAAAGAAATTAATGATTTACTCAGATTTTATAAGCGGAGCCTTATGTATAGATTTAACCCTGCTGGCATATATCACTACTTTGAATCTTGCTATAATTCTTATTTACCTTGTGTTTTAATCTTTTATAAGTACTTTGTTCGACTCAGCAAGCATGTCTATAATGTCTGAGCTGATTGAAAGACAAGAAAATCAAGTACTATATGACTATTATGACTATCAACTCGATGTTCGCCATATCTATAATTAGTGCCTTTATTCCAATTAATCTAAAAAGAGACGGAGGTTTCGGAAACACTTATATAGGACTTGCCAAAAGTGTATTTACTTTTGGTTCTTTTATTGGCACAGGTTTTTTGTTGTTTATACGGAAAAACTATCCTAATAAGTTTTTTTATTTTTTCATACTTTTTATTAAATGTTAATCTTTTATTATTCAGTATAGTAGTAAATTTAAAGACCGGCAGCAATATCTTCCGTTTCGCCATGCTGATTTCTTTTTTGTTTTTAAACGGTCTGATATTGCTTTTTACCAATATAATTCTGAGTGCGAATTTTCAGAAAACTGTTCCAAACGAATTACGAGCACTAATAGATTCTTTCAGAATGATAATCAATCAATTCTCAGGTATGCTTAGTATTTTCATAGGAGGTTTTCTTCTTGACATTCTCAACAGCTTAGAGATAGTGCTTCCGGGTTTTGTAAGAATTTCAACGATAAACCAGATTCCTTTATGGCAAAAAGGAACTTTGAGAGAGCATGTATGCGACTCTAAAATAAATGAAGCAAGATTCAGGAAAATGCTGGGATCTTTTGATATTATAGGGGAAAGTATTGATAAAAATATGGAGGAGTTCAGTAGCGGAGAGCTCAAGAAGA
>Ga0255343_1002250_pt1 | contig 23056 bp, 16 predicted proteins | sample wastewater_treat_4_FD_192413 | JGI IMG/M metagenome (GOLD analysis project Ga0255343, IMG submission 192413) | Wastewater microbial communities from Lulu Island WWTP, Vancouver, Canada - plant16 | ecosystem: Engineered > WWTP > Wastewater > Unclassified | place: Canada: Vancouver, British... | reverse complement strand
TTTTCCTACTATGTCGGCCCTAGTGAGTGAGCCGGAGAAGTTAAAGGTTAGTTTGACTGCTACCATTAGGCAGACATTATTTTTGGTTATTCCTTCCACGGTAATCATTTTGGGTTTACGAGCTCAAGTTATTCGGGTTATTTTAGGCTCTGGTCGCTTTGACTGGCAAGACACCATTTTAACTATGCGAACATTAAGTTATTTCGGAATATCTATTTTTGCTCAATCTCTTAATGCTATTTTAGTGCGGGTTTTTTATGCGTATAAAGATTCAGCTACTCCATTTTGGATTAGTTTGGTATCTGTCATAGTTAATATTGGTTTAGCTTGGTTATGGAGCGAGCAATTAGGGGTGGCTGGGTTGGCCTTAGCTTTTTCAGTGGGGAGCATAGTTAATTTTATTTTATTATGGATTTTTTTACGGGCTAAAGCGCCAGTTTTAGATACTTGGGCTATTGGTGGCGGTGCCCTTAAAATGATTATAGCAGCGGCTATATCTAGCTTGGCGCTTATGGAAACTAAGAAAATTATTGCTCCTTTAGTTAATATGCGTACTTTTTGGGGTATTTTTGGCCAATTATGCGGTGCGGCGGCGGTAGCAGCTATAGTTTATGTGGCAATTTGTAGTTTATTACGTTGCCCTGAAACAAAAGAACTGTGGAGGATGATAAGCCGTAGATGGTCTGGTAAAAAGAAAAAGATGATAGTTGACGCGGAAGAGGCCCGGGGGGTATAAATATTTGACTTTTAAGATAAATAGTTGTTAGATATAATATCCGTTCTTTAAAAATATAAATAATAAGGAGGTGACCCATGTTACCACAATGTGTATCTCTAATCATCTGGCGTTGGGTTGATTCTGGTAATCAGCCTCACGATACTGAAGTGCTGTTGGCCAAACGGTCTGCATTTCAGTTCGATGACCCGAGCCACATTCAGCCCCAAGATTTTTTTGGGGGCTGGCAAATTTTCCCCAGTGGTAAGCTGGGAGGTGATGAAGAGCCACTTACTGCCGCTTGGTCAAAATTGCGAGATTACGGCGGAGTAAGGGCGATGATTGGGCTGAAAGCTCTGGTTGGGCGTAATCCTGCTAGGTTAAGGCGAGTTGGACAGAATTGTTTTGCCGTGGAGATCAAGGAGTCAGATAAATTTGATGGTGATAGCGATTTTTTAAATTTGGTAGATTTCTCACCAAATTATATGGCTATTGACTGGAAGCCCCTAGCGGAGATTTTGCATTTTAGTGACCTTGTTCCATATAGGCACGGTGTGCCCAAAGGAGTAGAGGCAATATTTAAGGATCAGCTTGATTTGATAAAAAAATTAGCTGATCAGGTAAGGAGAATCCAATGGATATCGTAGTGTTGGCTATGGCTTTTGGGGCCGGGAGATATAGCAACCAGCCTATTAAACTAGAAGTGGAAGAAATGGTAAATAGAAAAGGTTATGATGTTTTTACGCAGCCAGACCTTGGTGAACTTCTAGAATTAAAGGCTGGACACTTGTTTCTGGCCAACCAATATGGTAATTACATGTCCACCTTGGCCCTCATAAAACAATTTGTTTTTATGGCTAAGGTACATAACTGGGGAAGCGTCAGGCTCGTAGCAGCCAGACAGCATATTTGGCGATGTGCGTGCGATCTGCGTCGCTTGGCGCCGGAGATGCACATTCAGCTTTATCCAGTTACGGTTGAGTATAGCCCCGATATTCAGCCGTGGGTTAGATCGTCCATTTTGTGGTGGGCTAGGGAAATAGTCATTAGATTAATACCCTGGCCACTTTATAAAAAAATGTGTAAGCAACGGGGATTATCATAAAGATAATCCCTTTTTATTTATCCTAAATAAGTTCACTTCTATTTTGGATTCTAAAGAAAGATAAAATGAAGTGGGATACATTGACAGAATAATGATTATGTTATAGTTTCTGAAATAGTCCTTTAAAAAATAAAAAAGGAGGTGCCATCATGGCACAGAAAAAACCGCACGTTGCTTTAATCATATTTCGTCGTAAATCCTGCGATCCGCAGGTTGATGGAAATGGTTGCCCAGAAATTGAAGTGTTGCTCTCGCAGAGAGCGGCCTTCCAATATGAAGAGGGGTCGCCAAAGCCTCAATCTTTTTTCCGAGGGATGCAAATATTTCCTGGCGGGAAAATGGAGGATAGTGACCGAGATCCATGGCATTGCGCCATGAGAGAGCTTCGTGAAGAGGGGGGTGATCCAGCTTATAGCTGGGTAAAAGCCCTGTTAGAGATGGACTACTCCAGATTGCGGTCAGTCGATGAGTATTGTTATGCCATTGAACTGGCCCAAAATGAGTCGGAAAAGTTCGTGAGTTTTATTCAATTAGCTCCTGAGCACAGCTTAATCGGTTGGTATTCTCCTCTTGAGGTGTCAAAATTTGAGAATTTGGCCCATTATAAGGACCAAGTTCCAAAAGGTGTTAAGGCCATCTTTGCCGATGAGGCGGGATGGATTAAGAAGCTGGCCGAAACAATAGCCACTTTATAAAAAAATGTGTAAGAAGCGGGGATTATCATAAAGATAATCCCCTTTTATTTATCCTAAATAAGTTCACTCTCATTCTGGATTCTAAAAAAAGATAAAATGGGAAAGGATGTATTGACTTGACAGATAGGAAAATAAGCATAACAATATAGATACTTACTATCTAATAGTAGGAAAAATTAAAGGAGGTAGCTTAAAATGAAAAGTAAAAAAGCTATTACCCAAAGAAGGGCCCCCTAGGGTCGTACCTTTAAAAAGTTTTTAAAACGAGCCTATTGTTAGGCTCATATCCAATTAAAACCCCCAAAGAATAATCAAAATTGGAGGCTGCTCATGAAGCAGAATAATAAAATTATTTAATTGGAGCCCCTACTAGACTATGCGCTGCACGCCTTATAAAGGCGTTGGGTATGCCGTAAGCTGTGGAAACAGCACCCTTGAGGTGGCTTAACCTTTATTATTTTTTATCTTGCATAGGTCTGGTGGGGGCCTTTTTTATTATATCATTGACTTGTTGTGAGCCATTTAGCATAATATAGGAGTATGAAGAATATCCGTAATTTTTGTATTATTGCTCATATTGACCATGGTAAATCTACTTTAGCCGATCGTTTATTGGAGCTTACCGGGACTATTGAGCCGCGTAAAATGACTAATCAAATATTGGACCGCCTAGACTTAGAGCGAGAGCGGGGGATTACTATTAAGCTTACACCAGTTAGATTAAAGTATCGAGGTTATGAGCTTAATTTAATTGATACTCCTGGTCATGTAGATTTTAGCTATGAAGTATCCCGCAGTTTAGCTGCAGTAGAGGGAGCTATTTTATTGGTTGATGCTACTCAGGGCATTCAAGCTCAGACTTTGGCTAATTTATATTTAGCCATTGAGCAGAACTTAGTTATTATTCCAGTAATTAATAAAATAGATTTACCGGCAGCCGAGGTAGAAAAGACTAAAGGAGAAATTGTCAAATTGCTAGGCTATTCATCTGAAGAAATTATTTGTATTTCTGCTAAAACAGGAGAAGGAGTGATAGAGATATTAGATCGAATTATTAAAGTTGTGCCAGCGCCGGCCGGGGAAGAAAGCAAACCTTTACGGGCTTTAATTTTTGACTCTAATTACGATAAATATCGTGGCGTAGTGGCCTATATTCGAGTGTTTGATGGTGTAATTCATCAAGGTGAGAAGATTAAATTATTGGCAACGGGAGCGGTTAGCGAAGCCCTCGAGGTTGGTTTTTTTGACCCTAATTATCATAAAAGTCGAGAGTTACAGGCGGGAGAAATCGGTTATGTGGTAACTAATTTTCATGAAGTAAGCGAATGCCGTGTAGGTGATACTCTTACCTTAGAAAAAGAAGCCCAGAAGATTATACCCCTTAAAGGATATACTGAGGTTAAACCGATGGTCTTTGCTGGTGTTTTTCCTAAAGAGGGTGATGCTTTTGAGAATTTGCGGGAGGCAATGGGTCGTCTTAAATTAAATGATGCCGCTTTAGTTTATGAACCTGAACAGTCACAGGCATTAGGGTATGGCTTTCGCTGTGGTTTTTTGGGTTTGCTACATTTAGAGATTTTTCAGGAGAGATTAAGGCGGGAGTTTAATCTTGATCTTATAGTAACTGTTCCCAGCGTAGCTTATAAAATATATCGCCGAAATGGTGATGAGCCAGAGGTTATTCGCAGTCCTCAGCAATTGCCGAGTGGCGCAGAAATTGATCACATAGAAGAACCATGGATTAGATTGGATATCATAACTCCTAAAAATTATCTGGGAGCGGTAATGAAATTAGCCCAAGAAAAAAGGGGGGTTTATCGCAATACTGAATATCTTGACGAAACCAGAGTAATTTTACATTATGAGATGCCGCTTAGTATGATTTTAACGGATTTTTATGATAAGCTCAAAAGTCTGACTTCGGGGTATGGATCAATTAATTATGAAATGTTAGATTATCGTCGAGCTGAAGTAGTACGGTTAGATATTATGGTAGCCGATCATATAGTTGAACCATTAGCCACTATTGTTTATCGTGATGAGGCCTTTAAAAGAGGTAAAGAAATTGTTACTACCTTAAAAGAGTCTTTGCCGCGGGAGATGTTCGTGATAAAATTACAAGCAGTGATTGGCGGTCAAATAATTGCCGCCGAAAGAATCTCAGCTTTGCGTAAAGATGTAACAGCTAAATTATATGGCGGTGATGTTACTCGGAAGCGGAAATTATTAGAAAAACAGCGACAGGGCAAAAAGAAGATGATGGCCCTGGGGCGAGGGCAAGTTGATATTCCTAGTGAAGTCTTTGTGAAATTATTAAAACATTAATTTATATGAGCAAGAAAAAAAAGAAGAAAATTACTAAACGGCGCATCATTAATGCTGTCTGGATTATTATTAGTACTATAGTGGTTATTTCTATGGTGGTCTGGACAGTGGCTATTGGTTTCTAATCTATTCTTATGGCGTCCCCCCGCCAGTGGCAAGTAGCACCTAGTTTAAAGAAGAGTAATTCTGAGCTAGCAGAATTAAATTTGCCCTTTATTATTGAGCAAATTTTACATAATCGTGGATTAGATAAAGTAGCAGAAATTCGTCAATTCTTGGGTCTGGAATCATTCTCGGCTGATCTAAAAGATTTTAGCCAATTATCTTTAGCGGTGGAAGTGATTGTTAAACATATTAAAGCTGGTAATTTAATTGTAGTTTATGGCGATTATGATGCGGATGGTGTTACTGCAAGCACCATTTTATTAGAGACCCTAGCTATCCTTAAAGCTAAAACGAGGATCTGGTTGCCTGATCGGGTAACTGAGGGCTATGGGCTTAATACTATGGCCATTGATGAATTAGCTGATCTTGGCGCTAAGCTTATAATTACTGTAGATACTGGTATTCGCAATAAACAGGAGGTTGCTTATGCTCAGAAGAAAGGGCTAGAGGTTATTGTTACTGACCATCATCGAGAGTCTCCTGAGCCAACGGAATGGCCAGATTGTCTGATTATTAATTCAACCATGGCTAGAGAGAAATATCCGTGTAAGTTTTTAGCCGGTGTAGGGGTGGCTTATAAATTAGTGCAGGCCATATTAGAGCGGTCTACTCTCTCAGATAATCAGAAAAAGATATTAGAACGTCGCTCCTTAGATTTAGTCGCCTTGGGCACCATTGCTGATTGCGTGCCACTGCTAATGGAAAATCGTCAATTAGTTAAAGAGGGTATTGAAATGATGAATACTAGTACCAGCCCGCGGATAGGTCTGAAAGAATTAGCGCGAGTGGCGCAAATTAGTGGAGATATTAATGAATGGAATATTAGTTGGCAATTAGCACCACGGATTAATGTAGCTGGCCGGCTGGATCATGCTAATTCAGCCTATCGTTTATTAACTACCAAGGACCGAGACGAAGCTGCCCAGATAGCCGATGATTTGAATCAAAAAAACAATGAGCGTCAGCAAAAAACCCAAGAGATTATAGATTTTTGTTTTAGTGAATTGTTAGAATTACAAGCCGATGATAGTTTATTGGTATTTATTAGTCCGCGTCAGGATCCTTGGCCGGAGGGTATTATTGGTTTAGTGGCTGGGCGATTAGCCGAGAAAACAGGGAAACCAGTTTTAGTAATTACTAAAAGTGAACAGGGATATAAAGGCTCAGGTCGCAGTAATGTGGAAAATTTTAGCCTTATTGCATTATTAGAAGAAGTAGCCAGTGATCTAGATCGTTATGGAGGTCATGCTGGCGCCTGTGGTTTTAATTTAAAGGTTCAACAGCTGCCTAATTTTTTAATTGATATTAAAAAATTAGCTGTTAAAAAATTAGCTAAGCTAGATTTACAGCCTAAAATACTTATTGATGCTGAGTTACCTATTGACGCTATAGATATGAGTATTGCCGAGTGGATAGAAAAATTAGCGCCGTTTGGTCAAGGCAACCCTGAACCGAAATTTGTAGCTTATCATGAGGTAATTGACGATATTAATACCGCCGGCATCAGCCAACAGCACCTTAAATTGCGTTTTGGTAATTATTGGGCGTTGGCTTTTAGACAAGCTGAAAATTATAGTGATTTGCGTCCCGGCCAAATCGTTAATATAGTGTATAATTTAGAGATTAATCGGTATAATAGTCATGCGGAACCACAGTTAAAGATTATCGATTTGCACCGGACAGATAATTAGAGAGTAAATTATATGACTAAAAAATTTGTTCATCAAAGTTTAGTTAGTTATACTGACGGAGGGGCGCGAGGCAATCCCGGTCCAGCTGGTATTGGCGTGGTTTTAAAGACAAAAAAGGGTGAAACAGTGGGAGAATGGTCTAAATTTTTAGGAATAACCACTAATAATCAGGCGGAATATAGGGCTTTAATATTAGCGTTAGAAGAAGCCAGGGCTTTGGGCGTAGAAGAGCTAGAGTGTCGGTTAGATAGTGAATTGGTAGTCAAACAACTGCGAGGCGAATATAAGGTTAAACATCCCGACCTTAAGCCATTATTTGGCCAAGCATTAAATTTGATTTCTCATTTTAAACATGTTAGTTTTAATTATATTTCCCGGAATTTAAATAAAGAGGCTGACCGTTTAGCTAATCAAGCCATGAACCAGGGGGTGAATAGGGAATAGCGGGACACATAGCTCAGTTGGTTAGAGCGTACGGTTCACATCCGTAAGGTCACAGGTTCAAATCCTGTTGTGTCCACTAATACGACTCATTATTGCCCACAAAGAGTTTAATTCCATGGAATTATTGTTTGGATTTGACTAATGAAATTATGGGGGTATAATACCTTTAGACCAGTCAGTCAGCGGGCAGTTGCTGTTTAGTAATAAACAGAGGAAAGTCCGGACTCCCCGGATATCTAGTATCCGGTCGTGATAACGGGTAATACCCGCCGCATTAGTTGTAAGACTAATGTAGGGAAAGTGCCACAGAGACTATACTAGCGACTAGGTCGTCAAAGGTGAAAAGTCAGCTGGTGTTGCGCTTGCCGTAGCTACAGCTGTCACTGGCCAGCAATGGCTAGGTGTGGTAAACCCTATCTGGAGCAAGAACAAACTAACAGTTTATCTGTTAGACCAAGTGGTTCGCAGGAGCTCTTGAGTAATTAAGGGCCAAGATAAATAACTGCCGTTCCATTGTTATGGAATACAGAATCCGGCTTATAGCTGATGGCTGGTCTAAAATTATTTTTATGAAACGTAGTGAATTATTTTTTTCTTTTATTTTGTTACCAATTGATTTTATAATGATTGTTTTGGCCGGCATCTCGGCCTATTATTTGCGGATTAGCGATGTTGCTACCGGTGTTCGGCCCATTATTTATAATTTACCATATAAAGATTTTTTATATTCTTTATTATTAGTGGCCTTGATTTGGCTGGTAATTTTTGCTTTAGCAAATTTATATCAAGTACGTCCCATTAAGTGGTTTGATGAATTAAGGCGTGTATTTTTTGCTTGTCTGGCCGGCTTTGGTTTTATTGTTATTTATATTTTCTTTTTTCGGGAATGGTTTTCTTCCCGATTTATTATTTTAGTGGGTTGCGCTTTGGCGTGGGTGTATGTTAGCGCGGCTCGTCTGTTAGTACGATGGTTGCAAAGATATTTATATCGATACGGTATTGGGGTGCATCGAGTAGTGATCGTGGGGAGTGGCGCTTCGGCAGATAAGCTTATAAAAGAATGGTTTAGTCATCGTCATCATGGTTATCAGGTGGTAAAGCACTATGATAATTTTAATCTTGAAACAGCTCAAGAATTGGAAGAGTATTTAAAAATTAAGCCAGTAGATGAAATTATTCAAGCTGACCCTAATTTAAGTAAGGCCGAAGTTATTAGGTTATATGATTTTGCCGAAGAGCATCACTTAGTTTATAAATATATTGCTGATTTATTAGATACCAAGATTTTAAAGACTGAAGTTGATGAAATTGCTGGTATTCCGGTGGTAGAAGTTAAAAAAACCCCCCTAGACGGCTGGGGAAGAATTGCTAAACGGCTTTTTGATATTATTTTTTCTACCCTTTTTATTATTTTATTTAGTCCGCTTTATTTACTAACCACAATAGCCATTAAATTGGATTCATCCGGCCCAGTTTTTTTTAGTCACCGGGATGATGGTTCGCCATTATATCGTATTGGGCAGGGTGGTCGTAAATTTCGTTATTTCAAATTTCGTTCCATGGTACCCGGTACTGATAGCTTGCGCTATACAGTTTTAGCCGATCGTAATATTCGCAGTGATGGACCTATGGTTAAAATTAAAGACGACCCACGAGTAACACGGGTGGGTAAATTTATCCGCCGTTTTAGCATTGATGAACTGCCAGAATTTTTTCTAGTTTTTATTGGTTCGATGAGCTTAGTAGGACCGCGGCCTCATCTACCGGAAGAAGTAGCTAAATATGAGCAGCGCCATAAGAAGGTATTAACAATAAAACCTGGTATTACGGGGCTCGCCCAGGTATCTGGCAGATCAGATCTAAGTTTTGAGGAGGAAGTTAAATTAGATGTTTATTATATTGAGAATTGGTCGCTAGCTAAAGATATTAGTATTTTATTAAGAACTCCGATGGCTGTTTTTCGTCATCGGCAAGTGGAGTAATTATGAGGGTGGCATTAGTGCATGATCATTTAGCTCAAGATGGTGGCGCTGAGCAAGTGTTGAGGGTATTGGCAGAGATGTATCCATCGGCCGATATTTATACTTTGCTTTATGAGAAGCGGCAGGCAGATCAATATTTTTCTGGTCGGGTAATTAAAACCTCCTTCATCCAGCGCGTCCCTGGCGGCGTTAAGCATTACCAATGGTTTTTACCATGGATGCCGTTGGCAGTAGAATTTTTTGACCTTACAGATTATGATCTCGTGATTTCTGATGCCAGTGCCTTTGCTAAGGGAGTAATTACTGGTATTGACGTACCACATATTTGCTATTGTCATACTCCAACCAGATATCTGTGGGATTATACCCATCGATATATCGCTGAGCTTAAATATAATAAGTTTCTTAAAAAGATTGTTTCTCTTTGCCTTAATTATTTACGAGTGTGGGATTATCAGGCAGCTAGCCGAGTAGATTATTTTGTGGCCAATTCTCAATTAGTACAAAAGCGTATTAAGAAATATTATAAGCGCCAGAGCGAAGTAATTTATCCACCAGTAGAGGTAGATAATTTTAAGGTAGGCGAGGGTGAAGGTAAGTATTTTTTAATTGGTGGCCGAGTAGTAACCTATAAACGTTTTGATTTAGTAGTAGAAGTTTTTCGAGAGCTAGGTTGGCCACTTAAGATTTTTGGCGAGGGCATAGATTTGTCTAGATTAAAGAAGATGGCCAAAGGGGCTTATAATATTGAATTTTTAGGTCGAGTTAGTGATAGTGAGAAGGCTGAGCTTTATCAACATTGTCGAGCCTTTTTAAATCCTCAAGAAGAAGATTTTGGCATTACTGTGGTAGAAACAATGGCCTGCGGTCGGCCAGTTATTGCTTATGGCCGGGGTGGAGCCCTGGAGACGGTAGTTGATGGAAAGACCGGGGTTTTTTTCCAGGAGCAAACTAAAGAGTCTTTAACAGAAGCCCTGCACCGTTTTGAACAGTTATCTTTTGATACTTCAGTAATTCGCTATCAGGCTGAGCAGTTTTCTCGACAACATTTTGAAGCCCAATTTCGAGATTTTGTGGAGCGAGCTTTAAATGATTTTAGAGGTAAGTAATATATGAAAGTGGCGGTAGATGCTCGGCCACTTTTGGCTAAAGAGGTCAGCGGCATACCTGAATATGTGGGTTTATTGATTAATGCCTTAACTAAGGCCCATCCTGAGGTAGAATGGCTGCTGTTTTATAGTAGTTGGCAACAAAAACCGCGACAATGGCAGTGGCTGGGCGAGAGGCCTAATGTTTGCTGGTATCCACTTCAATGTCCTAATAAGTTAATCAATGCCACCGCTTGGCTAATAGATCAACCCAAGCTAGACAAATATTGTCCTGCTGATATTTGGTTATTGCCGCATTTTAATTTTACGCCGCTTAGCGGTACAACGCCGGCAGTATTGACTATTCATGATTTATCATTTCTCCGTCAGCCTGAATTTTTTTCTTGGCGTCGTCGTTTTTGGCATGCTAGTCTCCACTTGAATCGACTGGCCAATAAAGTTAATAAAATAGTAGCTATTTCTGAGAGCACAAGACGAGATATAATAAATTTATTAGGAGTACCAGAAAATAAAGTCACTGTTATTTATTCGGCTGTAGGGCGGCAATTTCAGCCCTTAGCCAGTGATAACCAGCAAGTAGTGGATTGTCGTCATAAATATAGTTTACCCTCACGATTTATTTTGTCTCTTGCTACTTGTGAGCCTCGTAAAAATTTAGTTAGCCTTATTGAAGCCTATAATATTTTTCGTCAGAGAAGGCCAAGTTTTGATTGTCCATTAATTATTGTTGGCGGCCATGGCTGGCGTCAAGGATTGGCTAGAAAAGCGTGGCAGGAGTCGCCTTATCGGGAGGCTATAATGTGGCTTGGTTATTTGCCGGCCGATGATTTACCGGCTTTATATAATTTAGCTAGTGTTGTAGTTTACCCTTCTTTTTACGAAGGCTTTGGTTTGCCAGTTCTGGAGGCCATGGCCTGTGGCCGGCCAGTTATTACTTCAGCAGTTACTGCCTTGCCCGAGGTGGGAGACGGAGCTGCTATTTTAATTGATCCTGTTGATGTTAACGCTCTAGCTCGAAGCATAGAGCAAATTTTATTAAATGAAGAGTTGGCTAAGGAATTATCTCATAATGGTTTAGAATGGGCGCAGCAATTTAGTTGGGAGAAAATCGCTCAAGAATATTGGCAAATTTTAACAGCTTGAGTCTGTTTTTATTCAAGAAAAGTGTAGATGACAAGCGGGGTGGTTTTTGTTATACTGGAGCTATCCTGATTATAATTATTAACCCCCATGCCTCAACCAACTTTTGTCCATCTCCATGTTCATAGCCATTATTCTTTACTTGATGGAGTAGGTAAGATTGATGAGCTTATAGATATGGCTAAGGAGCATAATGCCCCGGCTATTGCTTTAACTGACCATGGAGTTATGTATGGGGCAGTTGAGTTTTATCAAAAATGTCGTAAGGCCGGTATTAAGCCAATTATTGGAGTAGAATTTTATGTGGCCCCTACTTCGCGTTATGATAAACGTAGCCAAATAGAGCGAAGTTACCATTTAATTTTATTAGCTAAAAATGATATAGGTTATCACAATTTATTAAAGCTAGTAAGTATTGGCCACCTGGAGGGTTTTTATTATAAACCTCGCATTGATTGGGAATGTTTAGAAGAATATAGTGAGGGCCTAATCGCTTTAAGCGCTTGTCTTTCCGGAGAAATCCCTCGGTTAATTTTAGCTGGTAAATATAGCCAAGCCAAAGAGCGAGCCCTAGCTCATAATACATTATTTGGCGAAGGTAATTATTATTTAGAACTCCAAGCCCATCCTAATTTGCCCGATCAAGTGTCAGCCAATCAAGAACTTATTCGGTTGTCTAGAGAGACAGGCATTCCAATAGTTGCCACTAACGATGTTCATTATTTACGGGCTCAAGATCGTGAAGTGCAGGATGTTCTTTTATGTTTGCAGACTAAACACAAAAAGCAAGATAGTGGCCGTATGAATATGCTAAGCGATGATTATTCGTTCCGCTCCCCAGAAGATATGGCTCAAGCTTTTATAGATACTCCTGAGGCCATAAGTAATACTGTGAAAATTGCTGAAGCATGTAATTTAGAGTTAAAAATGGACGAGGTATTGCTGCCGCATTTTGATGTGCCCCAAGGGTTTACAGCGCAAAGTTATTTACGGCAGTTATGTTTAGAGGGGTTAGTAAAGCGTTATGGGAAAACTTATGATGAAATTGACGCTGTTTATCGGGAAAGGTTGGAGTATGAATTAGGGATTATTGATAAAATGGGTTTTCCTGATTATTTTTTAATTGTGGCTGATTTTATTAATTGGGCCAAGAATCAGAATATTGTTGTTGGTCCAGGCCGCGGTAGCGCAGCTGGCTCTCTGGTTTGTTATTTAATTGGTATTACCGAACTTTGCCCTATAGCCTATGACCTACTCTTTGAACGTTTTTTAAATCCTGAGCGTGTATCCATGCCCGATATTGATACTGATTTTGCAGACACCAGGCGAGATGAGGTTATTAATTATGTGGCTGAAAAATATGGTCGTGATCATGTATCGCAAATTATTACTTTCGGTACTATGGCAGCGCGGGCGGCTATTCGTGATGTCGGACGGGTTTTAGGAGTAAGTTATGATTTTTGTGATAAATTAGCCAAAATGGTGCCGATGTTTATGAAACTGCCTGAAGCTTTAGAACAGGTAAGTGAACTGCGGCAGATTTACAAAGAAAGCCCTCAAGCCAAGCAGATTTTAGATTATGCTCAAAGACTTGAAGGCAGCGCGCGCCATGTTTCCACCCATGCTTGCGGAGTTTTAATTACCAAAGAATTGCTTACTGAATATACGCCCATCCAATATGCCTCTTCTACTGACAAGACCATTGTTTGTCAATATTCTTTACACCCCATAGAAGATTTAGGCCTGCTTAAAATGGATTTTTTGGGGTTGAAAAATTTAACCATTATTGAATCAACTCTAAAAATTATTAAAGCTACCAAGGGAGTGGCAATCAATATTAATAAAATTCCTTTAGACGACGAGCGGACCTTTGAATTATTTCAGAAAGGAGAAACTACCGGAGTATTTCAATTTGAATCATCAGGCATGAAAAGGTATTTACGGGATTTGAAGCCGACTAACCTAGAGGATATTATAGCTATGGTGGCGCTTTATCGGCCTGGCCCAATGGAGTGGATTCCTGATTATATAGCTGGTAAGCATGGCCAAAAGAAATTATCATATTTGCATCCTAAATTAGAGCCAGTATTGTCAAAGACTTATGGGGTGGCAATTTATCAAGAACAAGTGATGGAAATTGCCCGAAGTTTAGCTGGTTTTACTATGGGTCAAGCCGATGTTTTGCGTAAAGCTGTAGGAAAGAAAATTTCTAAATTATTAGCTGAACAGAAAGAGAAATTTATTGCTGGTTGCATAGCTAACGGTATTAGTCAGACTCTAGCTCAGAAGATTTTTTCTTTTATTGAACCGTTTGCTGGTTATGGTTTTAATCGGTCTCACGCTGCTTGTTACGCGATGGTAGCTTATGAGACGGCCTATTTGAAAGCTAATTATCCAACAGCTTTTATGGCGGCTTTGTTGGCGGCTGATCAACAGAATAGCGACCGCGTGGCTATTGAAATTGAAGAATGCAGTCGCATGGGTATTGAGGTTCGCCCTCCTGACATTAATCAGTCCTTTGATTCTTTTACAGTTGTTGATGAAAAATTAGTGGACCATCCCACTATTCGTTTTGGTCTTTTAGCGATTAAAAATGTGGGAGAACATATAGCTAAAGTTATTAAAGATGAGCGTAAACGTGGTGGACCCTATCGGGATATGAGTGATTTTTTACGCCGCATTAATGATAAAGATTTAAATCGTAAATCTTTAGAAAGCCTAATAAAAGCTGGCGCTTTTGATAGTTGGTTAGACCGGGGTCAGCTTTTAGAAAATATTGATATTTTATTAAAATATAATAAGGAGGTGAACCAGAATAGTCTAAACGGACAACACAGTTTATTTGCAGGAGTTGATGGCTTAGAAGATTTGCCTTTATCTTTAAAACCGGCACCACCAGCTGATCGCCAGGTTAAATTAAGCTGGGAGCGGGAATTGTTGGGCATGTATATTACTGAACATCCTTTTATAGATTATCGTCGGGAACTTAAGTCAATTATAGTGCCCCTTAAAGATTTGGCAGCTAAAACGCATGGGGAGGTAGTAAATATTGGTGGCATGATAATTAGTAGCAAGAAGGTTATTACTCGAGAAAATCAATCTATGCTGTTTGTCAAGATAGAAGATGATACTGGCAGTCTGGAGGTTATTGTCTTTCCTAAATTATTAGAAACTACCCGCGATGTGTGGCAAGAAGGCCGGCCGATACTTTGCCGAGGCAAGATTTCTGACAAAGATAATGAACGGAAAGTTGTAGTTGATAAGGCTATCGTTTTGAATTTAGATAACCTAAGCGCCGATTTAAACTCTTTTCGCCAATCAGTCGGCAGGTTAAAAAGTATGAAGCCGGGGTTTTTAGCAGTAAAATCAATACCCCATAAGGTAAGATCGTCAGATGCAACTCTTAAATCACCAGAAGCAGTTAATTTAATCTTGCAACGGCCCATAAGTCAAGGGCAGCTTATAAAATTAAAAGAAGTTTTATTACATCATCCTGGACCGCACCAGGTTTATCTGGAGGTCCTTATTAATGGAGCGAAACAGAAAATAGCTACGGGGGTTCAGGTAGAGTGTGGGCCGGAGTTATCGGCTGAACTTCAAGCTGAATTTGCCGAAGTTGTCAAATTTTAGTTATAATAGGAATAATATTTTAAATTTATTTTTATGTCTCCGCAAAAAACATCAATATCTCTTAAATCTAAGGGAGGTGGGGCAAGAAGATCGGCGGGTCGCCCTCCTAAGGCTAGACCATTGGGCCGGCCATCTAAATCTTCTCCAAAAAGGAGTATGCCCAATAAGGCTAAATCTAAAACCCGTAAGCCAGGATCGCCCAAACCTAAAGTTGTGGTAGTTACTAATCAGCCGCTAGTTAGTGAAGAAGAGTTTGCGGTTTGGCAAGCGGCTCGCGAGGTAGAACCTAAAAGTGAAGAGATTCAGACTGTATCCCCAGAGAGCGAGGATGTTGATATATCGTCAAAACCATTAGAATTGCCAGATTTATCTGATAATCACCAATTGCCAAGTCGTTTATATCGTAATTTAGCTATCTTTTTCATAATTCTTATTGGTTTTGTAATAATGGTCATGTTTTATTATTCATTCATTAAAGTTAAAATTATTTTGTATCCAGCAGTCAGTCAACAGAAACAAAATACCACCATTTATTTAACTGATATTACTCCGGTGCCTAGTGGTTATTTGCCTGCCAAATTTATTGAACAATCTACAGAATATCGGGAGACATTTAGGGCTACTGGTAAGAAGCAGCTGCCAGGAGAGGGCAAATTAACTGGCCAGGTTAGATTAGTGAATAAAACAGGCAAGGATCAACCATTGGTAGCTACTACTAGATTATTAACCAGCGGCGGAGTGCTTTATCGGTTAAAAAATTTTGTGACAGTACCAGCCGGTGGAGAGATAAAAGCAGAAGTTTATGCTGACCAAGTAAAGCCAGAGAACGCTGTTGGAGCCAATACTAAATTTACAATTCCCGGCTTATGGTCTGGGCTACAAGATAAAATTTACGCCATAGCTGAAGAGCCCATTGTTTTTCAAAGCAATATTGAATCTATTATTTTGGATTCTGACCTGGAACAGGCCATAGTTCAAGCTAAAGAAGGAGCAGCTGAACAGGTCAAGGCCCTTATATCACAAGAGGCTCAAGATGAGACCATTGCCTATTGGCTTGATGATAATTTGTGGGAAGTGAAGAGTGATGGGCAGGCTGGTGATGCTAAGAGTGAATTTACTGTTACAGTTAAAGCCACCGCAGGAGCTGCTATTTTTGATTTTCAAACCATGGTGGATCTAATTAAGGAGCAAGCAGATAGTCAATTTACTATTAATGAGTCCACGGTGGTTTATCAACTAAGTAAATGGCAGCCACAAGAGCATTATGCCGAACTAAATGTTAATTATGCCGTCAGCATAGTAGCTACCCAGGCCGAAGAATTAATTGATAAACGAGCCCTAATTGGCCTTACACGTGAAGAGTTGGAAGACTATTTATCTAAACAGCCAGGGCTGTTAACTTATAAAATTATTTGGCAACCTCATTTATTAAAAAAGGTGCCGGGGACTGATAAAATTATTTTACAGCTCGCTCAATAGAGAATTAGATATCCAAATTGACCACTTTACTGGCGTGGGTTTGAATAAAATTTTTGCGAGGCATTACCTCGTTGCCCATTAGCATCTCAAAAATTTCATTAGCTATAGCGGCATCTTCTACTGTGACTTGTTTTAAGATTCTGCTTTCAGGTTTCATTGTGGTTTGCCATAATTGTTCTGGGTTCATCTCTCCTAATCCTTTATAACGTTGAATATGGAGGCGGACTGAAGTTTTATTGGGGCTTGGTACCGTATTATCTGTTTCAATTTCTGATTCAGCTGTTTCATCATCTAAAATATCATCATTGGTGCTACCCAGCTCGTGGATAATTTTATTTTTTTCTTCATCGGAGTAGGCGTATGAAGCAGAATTACCTTTTTTAATTTGGTAAAGTGGTGGTTGAGCAATATAAAGATAGCCTCCAGTTACTAAAGGATTAAAGTGTCTAAAAAATAGAGTAAGTAGCAGGGTTCTAATATGAGCACCATCTACATCGGCATCGGTCATAATAATAATACGGTGATAGCGTAATTTAGTAATATCAAACTGGTCATCAATATTAGTGCCAAGAGCGATGACTATGTTTTTTATTTCATTATTTTCTAACATTTTATTTAGTCTAGCGCGCTCAACATTAAGTATTTTTCCGCGGAGAGGTAAAATAGCCTGAAAACGGCGATCCCGCCCTTGTTTAGCGCTGCCGCCAGCGCTATCTCCTTCGACAATAAATAATTCACATTCTTCTGCTTTACGGCTAGAACAGTCGGCTAGTTTGCCTGGCAGAGTAGCACCTTCAAGGGCGCTTTTTCGCAAAATAGCGCTGCGGGCTGTTCTAGCGGCTACTCGGGCTTGGGCTGATAATAGGCATTTATTAATAATTTGTTCAGCATCTTTGGGGTGCTCTTCTAAGAAACCCCCAAAAGCCTCGCTACAAACTTGTTCTACATAACCTCTTACTTCGGCATTGCCTAGTTTGCTTTTTGTCTGTCCTTCAAATTGAGGATTAGCTAATTTGACGCTGATAATAGCAACCAGGCCTTCCCGGACATCGTCACCAGTTAGGTTTTCTTCTTTTTCTTTCAATAGCCCCTTAGATCGGGCATAATTATTTAGCACCCTGGTAATAGCGCTACGAAAGCCAATTAGGTGAGTACCACCCTCAGTATTAATGATATTATTGGCAAAGGCCAAGACTATTTCATTATAGGCATCATTGTATTGCAAGGCTAATTCTACTTTAACATTATTAATTTCTTTTTCTGTATAAAATATAGTCTCATTTTTTAGCTGATTATTACGATTGAGGTTTTTAATATATGATTTAATACCGCCCTCAAAATAGAAATTATAATCTTTGTGGCGATGGTCTGGTCGGCGATCATGTAATTTTACGGTTACTCCTTTTGTTAGATAGGCTTGTTGGCGACAGTGGTCTAGAATCGTTCCCCATTTAAATTCAGTCGAGTCAAATATTGTGTCATCTGGCCTGAAGGTAATAGTTGTGCCATGCTTGTTGGGGTCAGTTGAGCCAATTTTTTTTGTCTGATTTATGGGTTTACCGTATTGATATTCTTGCTCCCAAATTTCCCCATTACGGTAGACCGTAGCTTTAAGATAAGAGCTAAGGGCATTTACTACTGAAACACCAACACCATGCAAACCACCTGAAATTTTATAACTATTATTATTAAATTTACCGCCAGCATGGAGTTTGGTCATTACGGTTTCTAAGGCCGATACCCCGGTTGTTTTGTGGATATCCACCGGTATGCCACGACCATTATCGCTAATTTCTACTAGATTATCTGGCAGTAGCGATATTTCCACTGTATCAGCATAATCAGCCATAACTTCATCAAAACTATTGTCAGCTACTTCCCAGATTAAGTGGTGCAGACCAACACTAGATGTTGAACCAATATACATGCCCGGCCTTTTACGAACCGGCTCTAATCCTTCTAATACGGTTATAGCTTCGGCATTATATTCAGTGGCAGCTTTTTGGAAATTTTTATTCATAAACTCATTTTACATAAAAAATATAGCCCAATGGCTAGTTTATTTATGATTATTGTAGCAAGAAAATTGTGAGATGGCAAGTATTTTATTACTTATTTATCTTGTGTTTAGACTGATTACTTGGTAAAATAGAAACAGCCATTTTTTATTTTAATCGGAGAGAATATTGTGAAAAAAAATCTTTTTAGTAACAAATTATCGGCAGAATTTCAAGAAACTAAAGAAAAATCTGTTCATTCGTCGTCGGATAAATGGTTGTGGTTGGCGTCCGGAGCAGCTTGTTTGGTTTTTGTTATTATCGTTGCACAATTGCTAGACGTTGGTAGCAAGAAGCCAGTTACACCAGCTAATAAGGTTGCCAATCCAGCTAAATCAACGACTAGTGAGGTGACTATTGCTTTGCCGTTAGTTTCTGATGTTCCCGCTGATAGTGTGGTCAGGGAAGACCCTAATTTTCAGGCTGACCAACTGGTGTTTAGCCAGATTTATCAAAAACCGACCACTACTTGGTCACTTGACATTTTAACTAATAAGGCCCAGGCGGTTAATTTGCCAATTAATATAAAAAAAGATGTGGTTAATTACTATGACATCAGACGATACTATAATCTGGAGCCCATTATTAATCAGTTAAATGAGCAGGGTTCGGTCTTAGTAGATAATCCTTTTGATAGTCCGAAGCAAGATTTTTTTGATTTTTATCGTTCAGCCCAGGCCAACCATTGGCCACTCCTGTTAACTAGCGATGTTATTTTTTACTATTATCAAAATAATATAAAAGAAGTATACAAGGCAGTGGAAGCTGGTTTTTATGACGATCTATGGCAAATTAGCAATGGTTTATTTAAAATGGCTAACCAGCGATATCAGGCGGCCATAAGCCAAGCCATAAAAGGCAACGATCCTATTTTAGAAGCTTATCGACTTAATGCCCAATATTGGGCAGTGGCTTTGAAATTATTAGCTCCTCAGGCTAGGCAAATTGATAAAGGTGGCAATATTAATAATTCTATTATTTTTCAGGTAGGCGATGACCAAATTTATAGACTGCCATCAATAGACGAAGATTTATGTCGGGAAGTGGATCAAGAGGTAGCTCTAATTAAGGAGGCTAGCGGAGTAAAACTCTCGCCGCTATTTGGTTATGAAATAGATTATAGTTCGTTTATGCCTGACACTGATTATCAGGGAGGGGGCCGTTTAGCTAATTTTTCTTTAGCTAGCCAGTGGTTAGGTCATACTTGGCCCCTTTATTATCGAGAAGCTGATTGCCCGAAGTGTTTATTAGATATTGATGATTGGCGAGTTAATTTTTTAGCCGCCAATATATTAGCCAGGGATCTTAACAGTGATCAGGAATTTAAGAATAACTGGGCTAAAATTTATAAGGTTATTAGTTATTTTTCGGGGTTACGCGATGAATTAACTTATGTTCATTATGTTAAGGCTCAAAAAGATATTTTAGGTGATCAGAGTTTAGAAGCAATAGCCCATCTTGATGAGACTAGCCGTAATCAAATTCTAGAACGGTTAAGAGCGGCTATTTTGAATAATGAATTTCCAAAAGCTAATGGTGGTTGGAACCGCCAAAACCAAGATGATCAGCCTAAAATTGGGTTAAGAGTTTTGCAAGACCATTATTGGCCCGGACAGTCTATTAACTGGTCGGCGGTAGGGCCAAAACTAGATGTCTTTCTTAATGAACAGACTACTACTGATTGGCAAGTTAATCAATTTTGGTCTAGCATAGATATGCTCAGGGAATGGTTTAATACAATTTTGGTGGCTAATAAAGAATGGGTAAGACCAAGTTGGTGGAAATCTCAGCATTTGGCTTTAGGTAAATTTTACCTTGTAAACTGGCAATTGCCATCTGATCAACGGCGGGTAGCGTTGCCAGACAGTAGTTTAGTCCAAGATAATAGTACCAATGAAAGTCTTGTATCGATAGATACTGCCAGCTTGCCGGCTGTTGACCAGCAGATCGCTTTGGCCAAAATGTTGCGGCTAGCTCTGGCCAAATTACAGGCTAGTAATTTATTATCTGAGCAGAAATTAGTAGATACTATTAATACTCTAGAAATGATTAAAAATTTAGCTATAAAGCAATCAGCAGGCCAGTCTTGGACTAAAGAAGAATCTCAAGCTATGAATATTTTCTTTCAATCGGCTATTGTTAAAGCTGGTAGAAAAACTTTGACCAAGTCTCCTAAGGATAATTCTTCTTTACAAAAAATACAGGCCAGAATAGAAGTCCGGATGATCGGCGGTCAGCCATATCTTTTGATTGGCCCAGTAATTATACCTTAAATATAACTTAAAGATATGTCAGTTAATAAAAGTAAAACTTCAACCGAAGTATTGCCAGATAGGTTAACCGATGACGATGTTTCGTTAAAGAAACTATCTTTCGGTTTATGGTACGTCCGTCATCGTCGCTTGTTTCTTAACATTATTATTGTTATTTTAATTATTTTTTCAGCCAGTGGTTGGATTTATAGTTTTTATGTTTTGGGCCGTTATTTTATTTTTGACCGTAAAAAAGACCAGCAGCTCATAGCCGAAATGGCCCAGACTACTGTTAATCTTTTGGCTGGTCATATTAATCAGCCACTAATTATTAGTGATGTTCAAGTTCTTGGTTCTGGACCTAATAATTTAGTAGCTGAGATTTATAATCCTAATTTAAGGACGGCAGTATTTTTTAAATATTCTTTTGTAGTCAATGAACAAATTCTAGTGCAAAGAGACGGCTTCGTGCTCCCGGGGCAAACTAAATATTTAGTAGCGCTTAACCAAAATATTCCTCCGGGTGCTTCAGTTTATTTAAAGATTGAGCAAGCAAACTGGCAGAGGTTAGATCCACGACAAATTCCTGATTGGCCTGCCTTTTTAGCTGAACATGATCAATTTGTTATTGCCGATAAACAAATTAATTTGGCCAATAATAGCAGCCAGTTAATTAGTCAAATTAAATTTCGCCTAGAAAATCATTCAGCCTATGGTTATTGGTCAGTGCCGATTTTAATTATGGCTTATCAAGGAGATGACCTGATAGACGTTAATGAGCTAGTGCTTTCTAAAGTACGAGCCGGAGAAGCAAGAGATATTATTTTTGCCTGGCCTGGTCTTAAGAATGTTAATTATGTAGAAATTGTGCCTATGATTAATTTCTTAGATCAAAATAATTATTTGCCAGTTGATTAGTCTATGGATTTACGGTTGAATCAATATTGGCGGCACAATGATTGGCTAACAACTTTAGCTATTCTACTGTTGTTAGCCATTGGTTTAACGCAAATTTATGGAGTAGCTCTGGGGCGAGGTGGCATTAATTTATTAGCCTTCCGGAAGCAGATAATTTTTGCGGCTATTGGGCTGGTTGGTTACGTGGCGTTATCTTTAGTGGATTATCATCGTTGGCGTAGTTATGCTCCTTATTTATATATCTTAGCACTTCTTTTATTAATCGGAGTCTTGTTGTTTGGTAATTCAGTACACGGTACTAAGGGCTGGTTTAATATTTTAGGCTTAGGCATTCAGCCAGTTGAATTTGTGAAAATTATTTTAATTATTTCTTTAGCTGCTTATTTTTCTGGTCGGACAGTACGGCTGCAACAGTTTAAGAGTTTTTTAGTGGGCGGATTAGCTGTGGCCATTTTAGTTTTGCTGGTTTTGCTCCAGCCAGATTTTGGTTCGGCCTTGTTGCTTATAGCTATTTGGTTATTTTTACTTTTAGCTGCTGGTTTTAATCGTAAGTATTTTTATTCTTTAATTATTATTGGGTTTGTATGTGCTGTGGTTGGCTGGCTATTTCTTTTTACTGACATTCAAAAAAATCGCTTCCGTTCTTTTATAAATCCTAATTATAATGTTTCTGGCCAAAGTTATAATATTAATCAAGCGATGATTGCTGTCGGCTCGGGTAGACTATTAGGGCGGGGGCTAGGTTTCGGTTCGCAGACCCAATTAAAATTTTTACCGGAAGCTCAAACAGATTTTATTTTTGCCGTTATTGCCGAAGAGCGAGGTTTTTTAGGCGCGGGGCTGGTATTATTATTATTTGCTGTTATAATTTATCGTGTTTTGGCGGCTTTGCCTAAGGTTAAAGATGACTTTGGTTGCTTTGTCATCGTTGGTGCTATTGGTCTTTTAGCTACTGAAGTTTTTGTTAATCTGGCTATGAACATTGGGTTATTGCCAGTAGTGGGATTAGCTTTGCCACTGGTTAGTTATGGCGGCAGTTCTTTAATTTCTACCTTATTACTTTTAGGCTTAATAAATAGTATCATCATTCGATCTAAAATTTAATTGTATGAAAGTTCCAGATTTTAACCCTGAGGCCATAATTAATGGGCGGCTAGTGAAAAAGTTGGAGCGACTGGGGTTACGCAATGATTCAATTTATCCCATTCCTAAAGGAATGGAGCGTGTCTGGCAGGTTTTTATTGATGGTCAAAAAGTTGATCATTATTCTCACTTAGCCGCGAAGTCTCAATATGGTTTGATGAATATAGGGTTAAGTCTTGATAAAGGTCAATATGTTACTTTACAAG
>Ga0255343_1002248_pt1 | contig 23074 bp, 18 predicted proteins | sample wastewater_treat_4_FD_192413 | JGI IMG/M metagenome (GOLD analysis project Ga0255343, IMG submission 192413) | Wastewater microbial communities from Lulu Island WWTP, Vancouver, Canada - plant16 | ecosystem: Engineered > WWTP > Wastewater > Unclassified | place: Canada: Vancouver, British... | reverse complement strand
GCTATATGTGGAAGACCATTGTAGTGCAGTGTGGAAAATAATCATAAGTGGCAAAGAAGGTGAAACCTATAATATTGGTGGACACAATGAAAAGAAAAACATTGAAGTGGTGCATCTTGTATGCAATATTTTAGAAAAGTATTACCCCGTTAAGGATAATCCTTCAATTCAACATTTATCATCCAATATCCAACATTACACGGATCTTATAACGTATGTAAAAGATCGCCCTGGTCATGATAGACGATACGCCATCGATGCAACAAAAATAAAAAACGAATTGGGCTGGCAACCAAAAGAAACATTTGACTCAGGAATACAAAAAACAGTAAAGTGGTATCTTGAAAATAAATGGTGGTGGGAACCATTACAGGAAAGATATAAGCGTGAAAGATTAGGCGTTGTTGATTAATCGGAATAATATAAGGAGGAAACAATGAAAGGGATAATTTTAGCAGGTGGAGCTGGTACAAGGTTATACCCATCCACAAAAGTAATCTGTAAACAACTACTTCCAGTATATGATAAGCCGATGATCTATTATCCATTATCGGTTTTGATGCTTGCAGGGATCAGGGAAATTTTGATTATTTCAACACCTGAAGATACACCAAAATTTGAAGCATTATTTGGCAATGGTTCGCAATATGGATTAAAACTAAGCTACAAAGTTCAACCAAAACCGGAGGGATTGGCACAGGCGTTTGTCATTGGTGAAGATTTTATTGGGAAAGATAGCGTATGCTTGATACTTGGAGATAATATTTTTTATGGACATGGCCTTACTGAAATGTTACAAAGTTCGGTAGGGAAAGTGGAAAGCAATGCTGGTGGCGTTGTATTTGGATATTATGTAAATGATCCCCAACGGTATGGTGTGGTTGAGTTTGATGATAAGGGCAATGTAATCAGCATTGAAGAAAAACCAGAAAAACCCAAAAGCAATTACGCAGTTGTCGGTTTGTATTTTTATGATAATGATGTAATCGAAATTGCAAAAAATGTAAAACCTTCATGGAGAGGTGAGTTAGAAATTACTTCTGTAAATCAGGAATATTTGAAACGACAGAAACTTTCGGTAGAGCTAATGGGTAGAGGTTTTGCCTGGCTTGATACAGGAACACATAACTCAATGCTTGAAGCAAGCAATTTTATAAAAATAATTGAAGAGCGGCAGGGACTTAAAGTTGGTTGTATTGAAGAAATTGCTTACAAAAATGGTTGGATTGATAAAACACAGCTAAAAAAATTGGCTGAGCCATTATTAAAAAGTGGATATGGGGAGTATCTGGTTAAGTTAGTTGAGTAGGCAAGTAATCACTGAGAAGCTCAATGACTCAATCAATCCAAAAAAAGGAGTTTTCCATGGATTTTGCAGCTACTGATTTTAAAGACTTATATATAATAAAACCAAAAATATTTGGCGATAGCCGCGGATATTTCTTTGAATCGTTTAGAGATGACCTTTTTAAAAAACATATTGGAGATATTACATTTATACAGGATAATGAGTCTAAGTCATCGTATGGTGTGTTAAGGGGTCTTCATTATCAGTTGCCACCATTTGCACAAAGTAAACTTGTAAGGGTTGTTGTAGGTGAAATTTTAGATGTGGCTGTAGATATTAGAAAAAATTCTTCTACTTTTGGGAAGCATTTTAAGATAATTTTATCTGATGAAAATAAATTACAACTATTTATACCAAAAGGTTTTGCGCACGGTTTTATTGTGCTTTCTGATTTTGCTATAGTAAATTATAAAGTAGATGCCTTCTATTCACCAGAGCATGACAGAGGCATTGATGCTTTTGATCCTTTTTTAGGAATTGATTGGACAGTACCTCAAGAAAAGACACTCCGCTCACCAAAAGATAGTATACTGCCTCAACTCAAGGATGCGGTGTTATTATGAAAATATTGGTTACTGGTGCAAATGGACAGCTTGGTAGAGAATTAAGAAAAGTACTAACAAAACATACTGTTTGCTTTTCGGATATATCACAGGAAGAATTTACAGATGTTTTTATATTAGATATTGCCAATAATAATAGTCTCAGGGAATTTATTGAAAATAATGATATAACACATATTATAAATTGTGCCGCATATACACAGGTTGACCAGGCAGAAAAAGAGATTGAAAACGCCTATACTATTAATCATACGGCAGTAAAAAATTTATCTGAACTATCACATCACTATAAAATAAAGTTAATACATATTTCTACTGATTTTGTTTTTTCTGGTTGTAAGAATACCCCATATAATGAGGAAGATTTACCAGAACCTCTGTCAGTATACGGTAAATCTAAATTGGAGGGCGAAAAAGAAATTCAAAATGTATGTAAAAATTATGTAATAATAAGAACATCATGGTTATATTCAATCCATAAAAATAATTTTGTTAAAACTATTATAAAATATGCTAAAGAAAGGGGGCATTTACGGGTTGTTTATGATCAGGTGGGTACACCAACATATGCAAAAGATCTAGCAAAAATAATTGCAAAAATAATGGAAAACGATTCTATTAATGGCATGTATCATTACAGCAATGAAGGGGTAATAAGTTGGTATGATTTTGCAATGGCTACTGTTGAAATTGCAAATATTAAATGTACTATAGAGCCAATTTTAAGCAACGAATATCAAACTCCAGCAAAGCGACCTGCATATAGTGTACTGGACAAATCAAAAATAAAACGTGATTTAGGCATTACAATACCATATTGGAGGGAAAGTTTGATTGAATGTATTGGGCATTTGATTAATGGTTGAGGTGTTAGGTGATTAATAATTGGCAGGAATATTTAAGGTTTTAGTGTAAAGTTAAAGTGTATTTGCATGTATTAATCCGGATTTAATTTGCATAATTTTGCTAAAATAATATTAATTTATCGTTTTCTTATAAATTAGGCAAAATAAGTGATTGATTAATAGGTTCCAGAACAAGGGCATCTAAAGATTTATGCTATCTTATTGACACACCCTGCAGTATCGTACTACAATTATAAAAAAAACGGAGGATAAGTAAATGGGATTTGCGGTACGGGTATATGAGGCGTTCAAGGAAGATGAGGTAAAAGCAAACTCTTATATGGTACACCCTTTGCCCCATCTTTTACTCAATGAAGAAAAACCACTTTATAGTTCTTAAATCCTCCCCGGGGCAATGTGCCCATAGAAATATAAAATGTCCTGTAGCTCTTTTTCTCTTGACTTTTTAAGGCATGTTTGTTTTGCTCTCTTCGTATTCATAGTGGTTACTCCTTTGATTTTTATTATCCTAAAGCATAAATCTTGGGTAACCGCTATGAATTTCAACTAAATTAGGGACGTACCCATTTGATTGATTACATGCAAAGTCAATCGCTTCTTTTCCAGAAAAAACCAATTTAACATCATACCCAGCATTTTTCAGCTCTCTTTCCTGAGCCATTGCAATAAGAACTTCATCTTCTACCAGCAAAACAGTTTTTTTTTCAATATTCATGTAATAAACAAAATTTTTAAATTTTATTAAATCCTAATTCTTTAAATTATCTTCACAATAACAATAGAATTTTTAATATTCCCCAAAAAGCTATTTGTTAAATACTAAAAAGTGTTATAAAAAATACATTTAAAACAATCAGCTTTAACGATTAAAAGCATAAAAAATGGATAAAATTTTAATACCTGTGTGTTTTTTATTAAAATTTAAATAATAATTTTTAAATAAAAATAAATATTACATGTTTATATAAAAAAATCAAGAATAAATTTTAATATCTATAAAAAAATAACTTCAATATCAGCATCTATATAAAAATCTGCATATAATTTAAGGCATCTCTAAAATAATATCAAATATCCAGTTGACAAATTATTGCTTTATAAATATTTTATAAAAAAATTAGTGACTTATCAATAATTATGTAAAATACGAATTCCTATATCAAAGAATATCATCGTTTCAATTTAAAACAATGAAAGACTATCTATGGCTAAACTTACATAAAGCAGCAAATAATCTAAAAATTAAAAAGAATAAAAATAAACTTCATATAAAAATTACTTTGAAATAAAAAAATAAAATATCTTTTGAAGGAGAAAACTTTTAAATGACACAAATAATTATCACTGTTTTGGGAGGACTTGCTCTATTCTTATATGGAATGAGAATCATGAGTGAAGGACTTCAAAGCGTTGCAGGAGAAAGTTTCAAAAACATCCTGTGGAAGGCAACAAGCAACAGAATAAAGGGAGTTCTCACTGGATTTGGCATCACAGCAATAATTCAATCTTCAAGTGCAACAACAGTAATGCTTGTAAGCTTTGTAAGTGCAGGGTTTATTGATCTCATGCAGGCGACAGGCATTGTTCTTGGAGCAAATATTGGAACAACAGTAACAGGATGGCTTGTTGCTATAATTGGATTTAAATTTAAAATCAATGCCCTATCGCTACCAGCAATTGCCATTGGTTTTTTCATCAGATTTATAAATAAAGAAAGAAGTGCCAGTTGGGGAGACTTTTTGCTTGGATTTGGAATACTCTTCCTTGGGCTTGGAATAATGACAGATTCAGTTAAGGATCTGAGAAATTCTGAGGTAATAATGAGTTTTATGACAACCTATAAGGCTTCAGGTATTTTTTCAACAATTGTCGTGGTCCTTATTGGAACTCTTATTACAATAATAGTTCAATCCTCCAGTGCAACAATGGCCATGACAATGACACTGGCGGTAAATGGACTAATCGATTTTTATACAGCCGCAGCACTCATACTTGGAGAAAATATTGGAACAACAGTTACTGCCAATATTGCAGCTGTAGGCTCAACAGTTGATGCAAAAAGAACTGCAAGAGTTCATTTTTTATTCAATTTTATTGGAGTAATATGGATACTTACAATTTTTAAGGCATTTTTCATCCCTTTCATTGATTGGTTAATTCCTGGGGATCCTTTTTCTTTAGAACTAACCACAAGATCTAAAGTTATTGCAGATCACATGGCTGCATTCCATACAGGATTCAATATCATAAACACAATTGTATTTTTGCCATTTACAAAATATCTTGCAAAAGCTGCTGAGTTTCTTGTTCGTCATGAGGAAAAACCAGAAGAAAGTCACCTCATGTATATATCAACAAATATAGTGTCAACACCATCAATAAACCTCAATCAAGCACGACTTGAAATTGAAAGAATGGCCTTAATTGTATCAGAGATGTATGAAAAGGTTATTGATATTTTAACCAATCCCGACAAAAAGCTTGGGAAAGAGATTGAAGAGATCCTAACTCTCGAAAACAAGGTAGATCTACTGGAAAAGGAAATATCAGATTTCCTTGTTAAAGTGTCACGGGATGTTTTAACAAAAGAGCAGAGTAATGAACTTACATCTATGCTTCATAAGATTAATGAATTGGAAAGTATTGGGGATCAATGTGAGTCCATAATGAAACTACTTCGAAGGAAGTATGATCATAAAATTACATTCTCCGAACAAGCTAAAAAGGAGATTATTGAAATTTCGCAAAAAACCAGAGACTTTTTGAAACTCATATCAACCTATATAGCCCTTACCTCAAAAAATATTATGCCTCAGGCGGAGGTGCTGGAGACCCGCATTGATGAGCTCAAGAAAGAGCTTCGCAAAAGTCACATAAGACGGCTCAATGAACAGACATGCGAAGTTGACTCTGGAATAATATTTATTGATATGGTATCCTGTTTTGAAAAGATAGGGGATCACTGCTATAATATAGCAGAAACAATCTCTGGCCTTAGACTATTTTAAATTAACTTGATAAATACAAAAGGGGATGAAATAACAGGTCATCCCCTTTTTTGACACCCTTTTTTGATATTTTTAAGAGCTTACTTTTTAGCTATATTATATTGAGCAATCCCCAATTTAGCCAGAGGTATTGCATAGGGAGAACAGGAGACATAATTGAGCCCAGTCTCAATACAAAATGCAATATTATCGGGATTTGCCCCATGCTCACCACAAAGTCCAATTTTAAGATCAGGCCGTGTGAGCCTTCCCCTCAGTGTTGATATGGCAATAAGTTCCTTAACTGGCTCCCCTAAAACCTTAAAAGGATTTTCCTTCATAAGGTCATAGAGAGAATAATCAGGGAAGAAGGAGTTTGAATCATCTCTGGAAAGTCCATAGGTTGTTTGAGTCAGGTCATTGGTCCCAAAACTGAAAAATTCAGCATACTCTGCAATTGAACCTGAAAGCAAAGCTGCCGCTGGCAACTCAATCATTGTGCCAACTTTATAATCAAGTTCAGAAATTCCATATTCTTCAAGAACCTCATCTTTTATATCTCTAATGCCTCGGACCTCTTTGCCTTCGATCTTTTTACCATTTTTTATAAACTTTATCTCCTGCTCACTCATTACTATTGGAATCATTATCTCTGGAACAACCTCAATTCCTTCTTTCTTAAGCATGCAAGCAGCCTCAAAAATAGCCTTACACTGCATTTCATATATCTCTGGATAGGTTACAGCAACACGACAGCCTCTGTGGCCAAGCATTGGATTCATTTCTTCAAGCTCTTCACACCTTGCTCTTATTTCATCGGCCTTTAATGACTTATTGCGACCCTGCATGTATTTGATAAATTCCTGCATACTTTCCTCTGTCCGTGGCAAAAACTCATGCAAAGGTGCATCCAGAAGTCTGATTGTAACAGGCTTGCCAGCCATTATTTTAAAAAGCTCATAGAAATCCGATCTCTGCATAGGCTTAAAAGCCTCTAAGACCTTTAGCCTTTCTTCATAGTTTTTTGCTATGATCATTTCTCTAAATTTCATTATTCGCTTTTCATTAAAAAACATGTGCTCTGTTCTGCACAGCCCTATTCCATTGGCTTTAAAGTCATTTGCTAAAGTAGCATCCCTACCCTGATCGGCATTTGCTCTGACATTAAACTCTCCAATATGCCTTTCCACTATTTCAAGAAAATCAAAGAGACCATTCTTCTTAAAATCAGGCTCAATCAGCTCAACCTTGCCAAGATAAAGAGTTGGCTCTTCATAGTAAGGAACATTTATTGAGATATAATCTCCCTCTTTAACAGTCTTACCTGCAATGGTAAAGCTGTTGCCCTTAATTTTCATCTCCGGTTGAACCATCGCAACTTTTCCAAGGCTTCGAGCAACAACAGGGGCATGAGATGAAAATCCGCCTTCACATGTAACAACACCCTGAGCAACCTCTATGGCTTTGACATCTTCTGCATAGGAAGAAACAAGAACCAATATTAAATTTGTATCACCACCATGCATTATAGCCTTTTTATATTCTTCCAGCAGCTTCGGAGTTGAGAAAAATACGCGACCAATCGCAGCACCTGTAGATCCTGCAATACCTCCCTTAATTGATTTTATGTTTTTCACTGATCTTGGATCAATTACTGGATGAAGTAGCTCATTAAGCTGACCTGGTTTTATTGAGCTAATCAAAAAATCATCTGATATTTTCTTATTCTTATTCAAATCAAGAAGAGTCTTAATTTGCGCCTGAGTTGATTTCTCATCAACAATTCTCTGCTCAACAAGCCAGAAGTCTCCCTCCTCAATTGTAAACTTGATGTTTCTTATCTCCTTAAAGTTCTCTTCAACCTTTTTGGCAATCTCTGTAAATTTATCAAAATATTTTTTGTCTATCTTTTTAATTTCCTGGCCCTTTTTACCAGAATAATCAAATTCATTTTTCAAAAACTCTCCCTGAATCTCTGGATCCCCTGTGACGATGTCTCTTGTAAAGTAACTTCCAGAATAAGAATTCTCACCAAAGTTGCCATAAACCATAGCCTGGACCATTATAGATAGAGAATTATCAACATCAATATCAGAATCACAGTATTTTTCTGCAGCCTTTTTCATTATTAAGATCAGCTGTTCATAAACATCCTCACTAAAGTTTTCCCCAAAATGTTTTTTGTATTGTTCAATAACTTTACTTATCTGGTCAACAGTTGGCTTTTTCGATAATCCACTTTCTATTTTAGAGATTGTCTCTTCATCTAAATCAAAAATCTTTGTAGCAAGGCTCCTCATGAGGAAAAGATACTCCCCATAAGCAAAATCCTTTCCAGTAAAGTTGCCAAAGGCCTCCACTGTATCTTTATTCATGCCTATGTTGTGAATGGAAGGGAAAAATGGAATATTGAGATCAGAGCTTATTACAAGCTTGAGCATCAAAGGTTTCTTTTTATCGCCAAATTTTTTACCTGTCTCTTTTTCTATCTGAGCTATATAGGATTCTATTTGCTCTCTGACATTGATGCGTGGGAGTTTGACAGTCAGGTCTGAGTCAATTATAAATCCAGGAACAATTGGCAATCCCATGCATGCCAATTCCACAGCTCTCCTTCCCCTTATTCCAATCTTTGGAAGAATTTTCTCATCGCAGCCTTTGAGATCTTTGTTAAAATAGATTATATTATTATTAGTCATCACAATCTCCTTCTGTGCTTAGAATAAATTAAGAACACGGCCAACGCCAAGTTTTAAAAACTGTTCATATCTGGGACTTGCGCCTTCATAAAGATACTTCTGGAGCTTAGACACTCCCATTATATTTTCTCCAGAAACCTGGAAAAATATGGAATCCCCGTGTTTAACCTTTCCCCACTTAAACAGAGAATTTATGTCATTTATAACCTCACCCCCAAACATAACATGCACTGTAAGGTCTGGATACTTTGCATTGTAACTTTCAAGAATCTTTTTCCATGCCTCAACATTTCCATTATGGAAAAGTTCATTTGTCACCTGAACTCCATATTTTGGGGTGATATTGATTTTCTTTGGCTTAGACGCAGGAGCCTGGGCTTGTGCAGGCTTTGCAGAAGGAGTTTCAACTCGCACGATAGCGGATTGATCAATAAAATTTTTGTTTGGCGAAACATCTTTTCCTTTTATCAAATCAAAAAGGGTTTCAATCGCCTCAATTTCCAATTTTTTATTTTCTTCCTTCAGGTATTTTGAATAAATTACCACAAGCTGATCTCTGTGGAGTTCCCTCACCCTTTCCCAGCTATCTACATTCTTGGGATTGATTACGTGCCTTTTGCCATCAGGAGCAAAGTATATGACTACTAAATCCAGAGCACTCCATTTTGAAGTTTCATCAGCAATCTTTGTAAATTCTGTAATATTGGATGGAATACTAAAAGACTTGAATGAATAATTAAATTTTTCTCTAATAACAGAACCAACCAGAGGCAAAATCTGATCAGGGTGTAATTCCTCATCATCTAACAAATCATTAATATAATCTGCTACATTGCCCTTGGATTCAACTTCATCCACAGCATCATTTACAGCATAAAAATGCCTTAAAGCTTTGTTAAATGAAGCTTTTGAACCAAGTGAAAAGTATGTTGTTTCCATCGATGACTCTCCATTTATTTGATAAATTTTTTTATACAAGGAAATAATAAATTTCAAGTAATAAATAAAATAATTATGGAAAAATAGTGAAATATCTATTTAAATAGTAATATAATATAGTGCAGAAAAATCAAACAAAAAAGGGATGTTTCCATCCCTTTTTTATAGAAAACATTTTCATGTAATTTTACAGCTCTTTTAATCCACCGCCTCTTTTCTTTGGCTGAGATTTACCCGGTGTTAAATCAGCTGTCCCTGTAACCTGGGGAAGCTCTATGTTAGAAGCTAAATCAGCTGAGGCATTTTTGTATGCAGTTTCAAAAAGATCCTCACCAATTTCCTCTTCAGCAAAGGATTGATCAATATCTGCACGGACAGTGGATCTTCTTCTTGAGTATGTAGCAAAGGCCGCATCGGAGAATCCTTTAGATACACTGTAAAGGAACTCATTGAGAACGTTTGACATACCCTTTAATATATACTGCTTGCGCTTGATAGTTGTGACATCTATATCAAGAACAAGGCCTGGCTGAATGTGATGTGGATTAACAAGGTGTGTAAACTCGTTAAACCTCTTTTCCATAAAATTCAGCCTTTCATCAAGAATAACTCGCTCTACAGGGTTCTGGAATCCATGCATCCTCTGGAGCATATTCTTAAGATATGTAAGCTTATTTTTGAGATTTCTAAATCTATCTTCATATGTTCTGTTATTCTTTTCTACAAAGGAGCTTTCATTATACATATCGCCTATTTCACTCCACAGAACGCTGTCTGGATCATCTTCATAGGCTTTCTTCTGCTTTTTCCACTCCTTGTTCATCAAGCGACCACAGAGATCATCGAAGTCCTGGAGAGAACGGAATCTCTTCTTGGACTCATAGTGAGCATGAACAACATCCCAGAGCATGCCAATCTCAGTTGTAAAAGCAGCAACCTGCTTATCATATTCCTTTTTCATCTCTTTCAACTGATTCTGGTCATAATATGCCATTCTTATGGTATATCTTTCGTCTGGAAGTATAGTTCTATCAGTTTCCTCATACTCACTGATTCTGCAAACACGAGCATTCTTCATGTTATCACATACCTGATAACCGAGTTTACTTGTGTCAAGAATTGAAGTGATTGAATTTATACAGGTATTGTAGCCCCTGTTCCTGATATTTTCCTCATCAATTATATACTTGATGTTTTCCCTGATATTTAGTGGATCCATCTCCTCTACATCAATTTCTGCTCTAAGACCTTCAATCTTATCAAGGAATTTCTTTGCAAGGATTGTATATCTCTTAGATTTTTCATCTTCCTTGTCATCATCTGTAAAATTTTCAATTCTCTTGATCTTTTCAAACATCTTTTCGCTTGCTGTAAGTTCATTTTTACCCTTATCAACAAGCTCATCATTAAACTGCTGAACCTGTTTTTCGATGAGACTCTGAATATGCTTTTGTATTGTGTCTTTCATAATAGATTCAACAGTTACCTGATAGTGATACATTGGGCTTATCAATTCACTTTCAAGTATATTAATAGAAAGCTTTACATCGTAAACATATTTTGGACGGAGTTCATTATCCTTAAAAACGCACTTAAGGATTGCATAAGCATTTTCCCCTCTCACAAAGGCACCAACATCAGTTTTTTGTCTCAAAATTGAGTTGGTTTCTGTTTCCAGATCATTTACTCCTCTCTGGATATGACCCTGTAAATGTCCATACATATTTACTATTGACTTTTCTATTTCACCTGTATGAAACTTATCTGCGCCACCAATTTTATCAAGAATCTCTACTATTTCTTTTGGAGTATATCTTGCAAGACCCTTAGACTCCTCCTTGTCTACAAAATCCCTTACTTTTTTAAGGAATTCGTCTTCCATTGTAACTGTATAACGATTAAACATGTTTACATAAGTCTGGTTAATATAGTTATACAGCTTCTCTTTCAAACCACCCATTACATCAAGCTCTTTCAACACTTCTTCGGGAAGCTTATGCTGGATATGGTTAAGCACCTTATCACAGGTTTCATCTATGATGAGCTTAGCCTCCTGGACTTTATCCCTTCCCTCCTGAGCTATTGACTCTCTCGAACCAACAGCACTTGGAATTGTTGGATGAACCTTGTTTGGACTTTTTGGGAATTGGCTTAATGACATTATGAACCCTCCTTAAATATATAACAGAACAACATTACTTCTTAATTTTTAATTATATATCCATTCTGGACAATATATAATTTTTCATAATTATGTTAAAAATAACCAACTTGTTTACTCTGTCAAGATTTATTTATAAAATGGCATAAAACTTTATAAATAAATTATAACATATAGAACTTATCGTCAATAAAAAATATAATAATAAAAATATTTTTAGGCATTATAGCGAAAACTATAATTGGAAACAGCAAAAATATCTCCATTATTCACATAGCCATCGCTTTCCTTATTCTTAAAAAAGATCTCAAGGCCCTCATCATGGCTAATTTTTATCCTGATTACACCCTTTTCTCTTACTGCTTTAAGGTAAAACATTCCTCTTGCCTCGAAGTCTCTTATTCTCAAAACAGAATCAGGGTGTCTGCCGATGGCAATGAGCTTCATGTTATAGCCAGCTAAATTTACACTATGAACCTCTGGCTTGAGCAATTCATGATTCCAGTACTCCAGCACACCGGAGATCTTTGTGCCAGCAGATCTTCTTAGCAACAGAATCACTATTATAAGAACAATCAAAAATATAGCAGCTAAATATGGAAGTAGCTTTACAACTTGTTGCCACTCCTTTTCCTCAACATCTTTTTTGAGATCCTCATTAATTGCCTTGTCAGGATTTTCTCCTCCTATGATTGCTGTGTTCTCACTAACCTTTGACAGTTCCTCCTTTAATGCCTGTTGGGCTGCAGAAATTTCCTTTGATTTTTGCATCTCAGCTAAATTTACAATATAAATCCACCAGTCGTTACCACTATATTGCTCAGCTATCTTTTTTAGATTAAAAGTTTCCTTGCTATTTGCAGGAGGTGGATCATCCAGCCCATCACTCATAATAACTATGACAACATTCCGTGGATTAACTGGGTTTTCCTTTTGATTCTGTTTTGTTATTGTATCAGCAAGAGCAAAGACAGCTTTAAGCATCTTCAAAGTAAAAGTCCACTGACCCTTGGCCTCTGTAACAGAGATATATTTCTTTACTATATCCCTATCATTCTTATCATCAAGGACAACTGTGGGGAAAATTTTTAAATCCTCGTCAAAGGTCACAAAGGTAACCCTGTCTCCATCCTGAAGAGAATCAATATATTTATAAACACTTACCTTGACGTCTTCAAAGATATTTCTCCCCTGATACCCAACCATACTTAGAGAAGTATCAAGAACAAGGATTACGTCCTTATTCACCTTTGCAGCACTATAAGCAAAGCCCTGACAAAAAAATGAAACCAAAATTGCTACTGCAATAATCCAATTTACCCTAAAGCGGATTTTCTTTATTGTTTCCACTTTGACCACCTGTTTACATTTTTTTTAAATTTAAAACAATTAAACAGTTCTGTCAACTATATTTAAAAACACATTCAAATTAAAATGTATTTCTTAACAAAAGAACATCAAAATTCATTATAGACCTTATCGCTTTTTATATATCTCCTCATGTCAAATTCATCATCCCTCTCAATAGAGACATATTCTGACATCAGGACATAAAACCACATTAAAGTGTCTTCCCCAGTTTCAAGCCCAACATATCTTCTGTTATCGCTATGCCAGTCCTTGATTAGTATACCATGATTATAAATCATCATTAACTCAAACTCTTCCTCAGATCCAATACCCTTTGAGATATAATAATTGAGAACATCATTTTTTATATCAAGAAGTGAATACTCTGGCACAGAAGTGGTGACAATAAAACAGGGAACTGAAAAATTATGTTCCTCATCAGAAAAGCGATTTATTTTTTTTATGGAAGAAACCCTATTAAGAGCATCCGCAAGAGTATTTTTTTTGAGTTCCGGTATAAAGAAAAAAGCACCCTGAATCAATTCAAAAGGAACATACCCATTAAAAAGTGTTCCAAAATCGCGGCAATAGTTTTTGTGAACTATGAAATCAGCACCCTCAGGCGAAAATCCTGTTGTGTTTATCGGGCGAGCCTGTGAAATCCTTAATTCCGATGGAATTATCCCTTCAAATTTTTCCATGAGAAGAGAAATATCAAAGGTTACAGATGTTTTTTTGGTTCCCTTTGCAGAACTTTTTTTTGATAATACTTTATTTAAATCATTAAAATAGGCTTTTAACATAATTTTACTTTCCTTAATTCATTCTATTAATAACTTATCAATAAAAGGCAGTTCTTTTTTGTAACTTTACAGACAAATACTTGTCAAGTAAGAAAAATAACTCTTTTTGTTGTATAGTTAATTGCTTTACATTCAACAACTAAAAAACAGTTACAAAGTTATAACTAAAACAATTACAGAAATTTCATTTATATGATTATTGATAGTTATCAAATATTGTGCTAATACTTTTTACAGTTAACACTTTTGAAATCTAAGTGTAGCTAATCTGATCCTCACAAAAGTCCTCCATAGTTGACTTGAAGTGAGCAATTGCTTACCTCCCCCATTTTAGTATAAACCGGCTGATTTAAGCCTCCCTCAAGTGGAGGCTTCTTTTTTTTATTGAATAGATATTGATAGATATTGTCCAAAAAAATCAAACATCAGGAGGCACAGGAGAGATACTGCTGCAAGAATTTATCCTTTGATGTTACAGTAAAAAAATCTTCAAGATGTGTGGAATTGAAAAGCCGTTTTATGGAAGAATTTAAGTCATAAAAAATGAGTTTAATATTTTTCCTCATAGCATCATTAAAAAAATAAACCAACGTCCCTATGGCTGCAGAATCTATGGTTTTTAAATTAGCGCAGTTTATAGCTATTAGCTGCGGCTCATTAAAGACAATTTCCGACCAGATATTTATAAGATGATCAAGACTTTCAAAATGAAGATCACCAGAAAGGTGCAATATATAGAAAGTCTTTTTGAATTCTACTTCTACTTTTATCATTGCACCTCCTTTTGAGCATAAAACTCAAATAATGTTAATTTTATCGATATAATAGCACTATATCGGCAAAAATCAAGTAATTTATTATAAAAAAATTTTTTTTATTCAAAAAAAGACATTAAAAAACCTGCATTTCTGCAGGTTTAGCAAAAAACAATAAAAGCATTAAATTTCCCTTGTGGAGTATATCTCATCTTTAATTGGAAGCTCTTTTCTAAGATTTTTAATATAAGGAAAAAGTTCCCCTGATTCTTCATAATATTCACATTCATCCATTATACGTCTGGCCACTGTGAAATATTTATACAGCTTCTCCTCTCCGGATCTCTTTGACCACTGCTTTTTTAAACATTTTACTCTCAGAACATATCTATCTGGCTCTGATTCGTATTGCCTTATTACAATACAATGCTGGCAGTTAGAGCAGAATATCTTTTCTTTGGACATTAATTTACCTCTTGGGATTTCAGAATATTTAAGAAACGAGATGTATTTCAGATGTTTACTGGATACAATTCAATCCAATAAAAAATCGTGGACATTTTAGTCAAGAAAATTTTCCATGTCAAGAAAAATAAAGGGGCAGCGCCCCTTTATTTTGAAGTTTTATTTAAATCAAGCTTTATCTTTTCAGTGTAAGTACTTCCTGGAGCATTTGATCCGTTGTCTGGATTGTCCTTGAGTTGGCCTGGAATCCCCTTTGGGTCACAATCATATCTGTAAACTGATCTGAGAGATCAACATTGGACATTTCCAGTGTTCCTGCTATTATCTTACCACGGCCTGCTTCTGCTGCAGGTCCTATATTTGGAAGACCTGAGTTATTTGATACCTCAAAGAGATTCTCCCCAGATGCTGTAAGTCCCTGATTATTTGTAAATACAGCCAGTGCAATCTGACCTATTGCCTGCTTTGTTCCATTGGAATAAACTCCTGTTATAAGACCTGAATTATCTATACTAAAGGACTCCATGTAGCCCATGGCATATCCATCTTGCTCTACTGCCTTTGTTGTTGATACAGAAGAAAATTGGGTAATGCCAGATAAAACGTTTGCCTCACCCAAATTTAGCCTTATAGTTCTCACCTGAGGATCCCCCGCAACCCTGTAATTTGCATTGACAGTCAATGTCCCCTGATTTAATTCATCAGGGCTTGAGGCATCAGAGACAGCCAGTAGCTTGCCATCTGGAGAAAATCTCAAATTTATTTTGCTTGATGGATTTGCCTGATTATTCTGCCCTCCACCTGCAGGAACATCAAGGGTGACAGGTGAATTTGATCCTGTGATTGCAGCTGAGGCTGTCCACTGATTAAATCCCGTTTTCCAGAATGTCATGGTGAGCCTGTGAGTCTCTCCTAAATTGTCATAGACATCTATGTTTGTAGTCACTGCAGCTGATGCTCTCATTCTCTCATCTGCCTGAGGTGGAACTATGGGGCTCCTTGCATCAAGATTGCATTTATATCTAACATTGGTTGTTTCCTTCGCATCTATCTTCCCATAGACAGGTATAACTAAATCTTCAGTTGCGCCATTGGCTCTTACTATTTTTTGCCCATTAGCATCAGTAACAGCTCTCCATCCCTGAACCTTGAGACCATTTGCTGGATTAACCAAATTACCATCTCTATCAAGCCCAAAGGTACCAGCTCTCGTATAAAATCTTTTATCTCCATCTGCAAGTATAAAAAATCCGTCCCCAGATATAGCAACATCTGTTTGATTGCCTGTAGTCTGAAGACTCCCTTGAGTGAAAATCCTGTCAATTGATGCTATTGTCATGCCGAGTCCAACCTGTTTTGGGTTTACACCTCCTCTGTTTTCTTCAGGCTTTGCTGCTCCTGCTATTGTTTGAGAGAGCATATCCTGAAATGTAACCCTTGTAGCCTTATAACCGTAAGTGTTTACATTGGAAATATTGTGGCCTATTACATCCATCCTTGTTTGATGATTTTTCAGACCGGAAACACCGGCAAAAAGTGAACGCATCATACTGTAAAGCTCCTGTTATTTTATCTTTTATCTTTATCGTATTAACTTCTTATATTTTTTAGCAAATTACCTTTTTTCATTAAGCACTGCATTGACTGAGTTTATGTTTTTCATTGCGACTTCCTCTGAGCCAATTCTAAGCATTATCTCATCGCCCTGATAAAATACAGATGTTACGACTCCAGATACTCTCTTTTGCTTCTCTGTATCAAAGCTATCAACATGACGTCCCAGTAGGCCATAAGCCTCAGAAGAACGGGCACTCATGGTGAGATTCTTGAACTCCTTGTTTAAATTCGACATCTGCTCCAGAGTTGAAAACTGGGCCATCTGTGCTATAAACTCTTTATCTTCCATAGGCCTTGTTGGATCCTGATGTTTTAATTCGGTCACAAGAAGTTTTAAAAAAGAATCCTTCCCAAGAGCATTTTTTTCCCCTGGCTCTCCAGTTTTAAATTTCTTATTTACCTCAGAGGCCTGCAAATTTGCATTAAATCTCTCCTGTGGTGTCATTTCATAAACTTTCATGTCTACCTCTATATAACCATATTGATAATTCCATCATGCTTTGCCCTTGCTGGAATTTCATAATTTTCCGCTGCCTGTACTCTTGAATTTTTCAATCCAGGAACAATTATTACCTCATCCAGTTCTGAGCCATCTCTGGCAAAGCCAGAACCACTGTGATTTACATCAACAGTAAAATTGCCCAGTTCAATTCCTGCCTCAGATAATTGGAATTTCAAATGTTCAATATTATTTAGTAATGCAGCTTTTGCATCTTCATTGTTTACTATAAATCTGCCAGAGAGCACCCCATTTTCATAAAGTAGATTTACATTTACATTACCCAGATCCTTAGGGAAGAGTTTAACAGAAAAAGTGGCATTGCTATTATCTCTCACAGAAATCTTTGCTCGATCTATAATCTCCTGCAAAGTGCGAGAAAAATCTGACACCTTTATTTCCCCTTTATTTACTTCCTTGCCTGATATATGACTTTTGCTTGCTGAAAAATTTATGTCATGATTTTTTCTATCTTTTCCAGACAAGAAATCATCGCCATCACCTTGTAAAGATTGTTTCTTTATTGAAGTTGCAGCATCAGACGATATGTCCAGCTTTTCTTTTATCTGAAGGCTATCTCTATTTTCTTTTTGCTCATTAAAATTTTTTATTTCACCCTTAGTTTTCTTAAGCTCATTTGCTATCGACAACAGCCCATCCTTTATATCAAGAGTTGTAAGGGTGTTACTTTCTTTTTGAGTGAATTTTATAACTTCTTTTTCAAATCTCTTTAATATATCTTTAAAAATATTTGATTTCTCTGCCATTTCAAAAAATTTCTCGACCTTGAATTCATTTAGATCAAACTTTCCATTATAGCTATGGTCTATGGACTTAATTATTCCCTTTATCTCAGTTGTGGCCTTTTCTCTCAAAAATGTCTGAAAGTCCTTTTTAAAATTATCATCTTTATCTTTAATTTTATCCTTTAGTTTGGATGAAAGTTTTTCAATAAAGGACTCTGATGAAAGTATAGCTAAAATAAAATTTTCAACTTTTGAATTTTCTAATGACTCTGCATTATTTAAATTCTTTGCTTCTCCCTTTTTATCTTTTGCGCTATCTGTCTCCTTAGTGTTTTTACCAATCTTTTCATCAGTTATTTTTATTTTATCCAATTTTTTTGAAGTATCAGTAACAGGCCCATCATCTTTAGATTCTTCCTGTGTTTTCTCATGAGATGTTATTTTATTTTCCGGTTCTCTATATTCAGCAGGCCTGTTATTTACTGAATAACTTTTGTTGGAGGCTATCTCATCTACATAAGAGTTAACCTTATAGTTACTTATTTCTCCACTACTAAAATCATTTTGTTCAAAGGGTTTACTTTCACTGAAATTGTTCTTCTCTGCGCTATTAATCCTCTGGCTGATAGAATCCAGCACAAATGAATAGAAGTCTGCACCTGTATTTTCAAAAGAAGATCTGCTATCTTTTGTATTGTGTGAAGCTGAAGTCAAATCGACAAGTGATAATGCAGAATTAGAAATCATCTATTCCCCTCTCAAATAAAAAGGCTGCTTTATGCTATTATCGAAAGAGAGAAAGAAATACTGAATAAAAAATGATGAGTAAAGAGGCAATTTTAAAAAAAGAGCCCCACCTTTTTAGCAGAGCTCCGATATAAAAGCTAATAATAAGACCGATTCATGCTAATATTATTTAAAATACCAATGCCGATCATGCTCATAAAGAGATTAGAGCCTCCATAGGAAAAAAAGCATAAGGGCAATCCTGTAACTGGCATAATTCCTATGGTCATGCCAATATTAATTAGTATATGAAAAAATAAAATTGATGTTATTCCAGTAGCAAGCAAAGCTGCAAATTTATCCCTTGTAGAAAGAGCAATCTGGATACCTCTATATAAAATTATACCAAGGAGCGCAATAGCGACCATAGCGCCAAGAAAACCCAGTTCTTCAGATATTACAGGGAAAATAAAATCAGAGGTCTTTTCTGGTAAAAATCCCAGCTGTGTTTGCGTGCCCTTAAGAAATCCTTTACCAAAAAAACCACCAGATCCTATTGCAATTTTTGCCTGAATTATATTATAGCCAGATCCGTGAGGGTCAAGCTCTGGATTTAAAAAAACCAGAATTCTCTTCTTCTGATATTCCTTGAACCACTTATGTATAACAACAGAAAGCATAAGCCCAAGGGAAATAACAGTTGCAGGAATGTAAATTTTTCTGAGCACTTTTTGATTCCAGAAAAAATGAGCTACAAAAGTCGATATGGCGATAAAAAGTAAAATAGCAGAAATTGTAAATAATACATCAAGATGGGTAAACATCTGTAGAATTATACTACTTCCCTTGTATCCTGCCCATTCCCAGTATGTATAAAGCATCGGGAAAAAGAGTGCAATAAATGCTATTAAAATAGTCGCCACAAGGTGTGAAATATCAGCTCCACCAACAAAAAGCATGGTAAACATCACAGGAATGAATATCGCAGCTGTCCCAAAATCCGGTTGTTTGAGTATTATGAGAACAGGAACCATGACAATAAGAGCCGGAATTATTAGCTCTCTAAAATTCCTTATATCTCTCTCACGCAGTTCAAGATATTTTGCCAGAAGTATTACAACAGACAGTTTCATGAATTCAGAGGGTTGTATTGAAAAAAAACCAAAATTGATCCAGGCAGATGTTCCCCTTATTGGCCGTGCAAATATAGTTGTGAGCAACACAATAAACAAAATTATTCCATATATTTGGAGGGCATAGTCTCCAAGATGTCTATAATTTATAACAGACATCACAACCATGAAAACAATGCCTATTATAAACCAGACAATCTGTTTCTTATAAAAGCCCTTGTTAATCTGCTCCACAGGATCAAATCCTGCGCTGTATATCATTAAAATGCCCAAAACTACAGCAAGGAAGGTTGCAATTACAAGTGGTCTATCCCATCTTGAAAAAATATCATTCAACATAACTATAATATAACCTCATTTTATCTGAGTTGTTGTATCACCTGTAGCAAAATATCCAAGCTCAACTAATTTTGAAAAAACCCTCTCTGCAACAGGCACTGCAGCAGATGAGCCCCACTGCCCATACTCTATTAAAACACAAACAACTACCGCTGAATCCACATCTCCGCCAAAAGGAGCGTATCCAAGGAACCATGCATGCTGTGATACATTCTCTTTTCGATTTGACTTTGTCTGAGCTGTTCCAGTTTTTCCTGCAGCAGGGACTTTCAGTCGACCAAGAAGTGCCGATGTTCCGTTTTGAACGCTATATCTCATCCCCTGCTTGAGCGTATTCAAAGTAACAGGAGAAAGTGGTATTTCCCTTAATTTCTCTTTCTCAGTTTTCCCTAAAACTGTTTTATTGTCAGGGCTATAGATCTCCTTTACAAGATAAGGCTTGTAAACTATACCATTATTAACAATTCCACACATCATATTCGCAAGACCAATTGGAGTCACTACAGTAAAGCCCTGACCTATAGAAAGGTTGACAGTATCTCCATCAAACCACGGTTGCCCAAAGGTCTTAAGCTTCCATCTTTGCGATGGGACAAAGCCTGTAAGTTCTCCAGGGAGATCTATCTTTGTTGGTTCATCAAGCCCCATATAGCTCGCATATTTCATAATCATCGTGGGGCCAACAATCATACCGAGATTATAAAAATATACACTGCATGATTCAGCTATAGCTCTGTAAAGATCCAAAGTGCCATGAGCTCTAAAGCAATAAAAATCACGATCAACATAGCCTTTTAAAGTATATTTCCCCGGACAATAAAAAGTCTTATCTGGATAACTTTTTTCTGTTTCAAGAGCTGCTATTGCTGTAACTAACTTGAAAGTAGATGCCGGCGGATACCTTGATTGAATACTCCTGTTTAAAAAAGGCTTTTCTGGACTGTTTAAAAGCTCTCTTATGATACCTGAGTTTTCTTTTGATATGATCTGATTTGGATCAAAACCAGGTCTGCTAACCATAGCTATAATTTCACCAGTTGCAGGCTTAATTGCAATAACAGAACCGGTACTTCCCGCCAGAGCATCATAGGCCGCAGCCTGAACCTCATAATCAATAGTTAAAACTAAATTATTGCCGGCAATGGGATACTTGCCTATTTCCTCTCCCTCAGTTCTGTTGTTAACATCAACAACACGCCTTATATAGCCATCCTCACCTCTCAAGATCTTGTCATAGTTCTTTTCTATACCAGTTTTGCCTACTACCTGATAGTATTTATATCCCTGTTCCTTCAGTGAGTTATATTCTTCCTTAGTCATACTGCCTATATAGCCAATTACATGGGCAAAGATATCGCTATAGTTATATATTCTCACAGGGGCATCTTCCCATCTTATATTTGGGAAAAACTTTTTATGTGAGGCAATCTTTACTACCACATCAAAGGCAACATCTTCCTTCAAGACAAAGCGTTCCCAGGGATTACTCTTTTTTATCTCTGCAATAGTAGTCTCGAGATCAAACTCAGCAATAGGAGCAAGCCGTGCAAGAACATCCCTCATCTGAGCCTCTGACTCAAAATTCTTAGGAACAAGAGTGAGGTTAAATGAAGGTCTATTAGAAACAAGAACTGTACCAGATATACCCTTTTTAAAATCACGATCGTAAATTTCACCACGGGCTGCAGGTATGGGAATGTTATTTTCCATATTTATAGCTGCTTTGATTTTATATTCCCTACCATGAATTAATTGTAAATTAATTATTTGCAGAACTAAAATAGCAAAGGCAGTTGCTACACATACAAGGAAAAAAAACATCCTGCGCCTGAATGCCTCAAGCATTCTGGTTTTAAGGGATGTAGTCATTTATAAATAGCCCTCCCTCTCCAGCTCGCTTCTATAGATTTTATCGTAAATAAAAAATAACATAGGAGAAAGTATGGCATTATAAAATGCCTCAGGGATTATAACATGAATTATCGAAGAAACATAGGCCTCACTAAAAATAAAAGCAAGAATAAGAGTTATAATTCCCTTGATTATACTTGCCGCAAATACAAGAATTAAAATAGATGGAGTTGTACTTTTAAGAACTGATCTTCCAAACATGCCAACTATAAAGCCAATTACAACCTTAGGAAAAGTCAAAAGTCCAAGAGGCGAATTAGATAGTGAATCATGGAGAAGACCACTGCCAAAACCAGTTACCTCTCCTGCGAACGAACCAAAGCTATATCCCATATAAACTGTAATAATAAAAAGAAGATCCGGTTTTACACCAGCAATCCTTAAAACATCAAAAGATTGGTGCCCCTGAATTAAAAAAGACAAAAAGACAACTGCTATTGTAATTATATATGTAATAATCATTTTACTTCCTCAAAAGTATCAAATAATCCTTTGTCAGGAGACTTTTTTATAACAAAAACATCCTCCAAAATATCAAAGTCTATGATGGGCTTGACAATTACTCGCTGATATGGATTCAACTCATGCATCTCAGTCTGAACAACTGTTCCTACAACAAGCCCTGCAGGAAAATCACCTGCCAATCCAGATGTAACAACAACATCGCCAAATTTTATCTGAGCAGCACGAGAGACATAGTCAATCTTACATAAATTTGAATTATGAGAATAGCCACTAAGCAATCCCGCATATCCACCTTCCCCAACTTTAACGCCTATTTTTATTTCAGGTGATATTACGGGCTCAATCTTAGAGACAGAGCCTCGGGCTTCTGCTATTTTACCAACAACCCCCTTTTCGCCATTATAATAACCCACAACTGGCATATCAACATCTATGCCATCATTTTTGCCTCTATTTATAACAATAGTTCTATACCAATTATCTGGATCTTTAGCTATGACAAAGGACGGAACTGAGTTATACTTCAACTTCTCTTTCATGCCAAGGAGACTGCGAAGCCTCTCATTTTCAAGTTTAATCTGGGTTATATTTTCCTCCATTGCCTCAAAGCTCTGGAGCTTTTGCTGTGTAAATTTTAGCTCTTCCCTCACTCTATCAAGCTCAGAGAAACCAGCCCATAGTTTACTTGTACCTGAATGAATT
>Ga0255343_1002246_pt1 | contig 23079 bp, 21 predicted proteins | sample wastewater_treat_4_FD_192413 | JGI IMG/M metagenome (GOLD analysis project Ga0255343, IMG submission 192413) | Wastewater microbial communities from Lulu Island WWTP, Vancouver, Canada - plant16 | ecosystem: Engineered > WWTP > Wastewater > Unclassified | place: Canada: Vancouver, British... | reverse complement strand
AGCGTACTATGTCGCCCGTTATTTATCAGACCCATTAGGTCACACATTCGATAATGACGCCAGCATAGCTCAGTTGGTAGAGCACTTGATTTGTAATCATGAGGTCGTCGGTTCGATCCCGTCTGCTGGCTCCATCTAAACGATCATTCGTCTTCCGTCACCCGTCCCACCTGATCCGCATCGTTTTCGTAGGTGTAGGTAAACCGCTGTTGCGTGTCCGCGTACGTCAACGTCGGCGGCAATCCGGCACCGGCCTGACGCGGCAGATACTCCACGCCGCATGCCTTTGTGGGGCGGTCCTGCGTGTCGGTCGCCAACACCCGGTGGCCGCGATGGGTGAAGCGTTCCGGAGCGGCCCCCGTTCGTCTGCGGTACCATCCGGTCAGTTGACCCTGTGCATTGTGTGTGTACAGATCCTTCCAGCCTTTTTGCATGGTGAGAAGCGGGTCGGCGTAGCGATGCGCGCTGTTGGTGTAGTCCACCGACTGAATCTGCCCGTCATCACGATACAAGCGCTCCTCATTGGGTAGGTAGTAGAATGATACCATTGACGGCGCTGAATAGTACGATCCGTGCTTCACAAAACACCCGAGATCGACACGGCTGGTCTGCAATGTTGTGGGCAGGCCGTCTGCTCCCTTCGGCCGGTAGACGCCGTGATACGCCACCGTGACAGTGACCTGCGAACCGTCAGGCTTGAGTGGCTGAATCTTGACTTTCTCAGGATCGCCTTGCAGCACGACCCAGTGATAGACGGTTCCGGGCGATGGTTGCGGCGCGGCGGCAGCCCCGATCGTCATGCTGCGTGTGCGCCCGACCCCGCGCACCACTCGGGCGATCGCGAACGGCGTATCGAACAGACCTTCCGGGCGCATATCAAAATAATCGACGCCGGGCTCGGTCTGCGCGTCTTTGAGCGTGCGTAGCGTCACGAGTGGCGGAATCTGTTCCGGCGTGAACGCATTCGCCATCCGGACCATTGCTTCGACGTTCAGATCACGGACGTCGAAAACGACCGGATGCGCCGCACCGGTCAGATAGTCGTCCGGTTGCTTCACCGTGCGCTGCGTGGCGCGCAAGATCATCTGGAGCGTCGGGACCAAAGCCTGACGCGTGACCAACAGGCGTTTGACTTCCGGCGTGAAGGCCGCCATCGCGGCCGCGAACGCCTCCATGAAAGGTTTGTCGGAAAACGAAGAGCCCTGGCTGATGACATAATACGGCGTATTGGCCGGATAAAGGTCGCCATTCTCGGGATCGTGATCCCTGTGTTCGGGGTAGAACCAGCACTGGTTGTTGAGGTAGAGCCGCAGGGCGACGAACGGTTGGAAGGGGTCGGTAACGATGGTACGCGGCAGGCTGCGCCAGAGCGGTCCCGTAGTCATCGACATGGATGAATTGCCGATCACTGGCTGACCGAAAAGCGTATTCGGCAGACCCAAATGCACCTTGTGGGGACGCGCCTCTTCGCCGTATACCACCGGCGTGAGGCCGGGGAAATTGGTCACGTCCAACTGCGAATGGCCATCGTCACGGTTCACATAGAGATCACCGAAATTGCCTGACGCGCGTTCTTCCGTCATCCACCCCCGGATCACGCCGGATGCCGGGCCGTTGTAAGAATCAGCATAGGCGGAGATCTTTTTGAGGTCAACATTACGCAGCGTAAAGAGCGTTTTGAAACAGCCGGCCTCGAAATCCCACACCGTATTGGACCCATGGATCTCAGCCGGGTTCCCCATGAACACGACACTGGGACTGACCTGCGGCACGCCATCCACCGGCTTCCCCTGTAACGACTCAGCTTTGGTGAGCAGTGTCGCGAACTGCGGCAACGCGGCAAGCTGTTTGAGGTCATCATCGTTGCGGATCGCCGCCGGATCGCGGAACCCCAGTTCGATGGCGCGTTCCAACGCAGCGAAAGCCTCTGCTTTGTCTGCTCGATAGGCGAGCGCGCACGCCAGATTATATTGCCAGGTGGGGTCCTGCGGCAACAACGCGACACCTTCGCGGCAGACGCGCTCCATCTCTTCGATCCGTCCCGCACGGACGCTTTGGATCAACTGCTGTTGAAGCTGCACATGGCGCGGAAATTTCTGCGGCATCTCGAAGACCGAAGCGTGCGCTAAAACTGCCCACGCCGCCACCGCCAGCACCCATGCTGTCCGCCATTTTATGATTCGCATGATTCTCCCCTCACTCACCAGAATTTCCACCACGGCTTGCGCGCGCGCGTCTGCTGCAGCAGCCACGCCAGCACCTCGTCATCACCGTAAACACGGTCCCACACAGCGTGGCCCGCCTCTTCGTACTCCGTATAACGTACCTTGCGGTTGCCGGATCGTTTGAGCGCCTCCACCATCCGGCGCGAGCATGCCACCGGCACATTCTTGTCGGCGCTGCCATGAAACACCCAGATCGGCAGGCGACGCAACGCGCCCACGCGCCGCACATCTCCGCCGCCGCATATCGGAATCGCCGCCGCGAACAACTCCGGCGCGCGCTGGATCGCATCCCACGTCCCGAACCCACCGTATGAAAGGCCGGTAATGTAGAGACGGTCGGGATCAGCCTGACGCTCGGCCACAAGATGCCGTACCAGTTCCAACGCCTGCGCCAACGCTGGCGCGTGGCCGGGATCGGCCGTGAACGACTCATGCATGGCCAGACGGCGTACCCAGCCGTTGGTCATCGTACACTGCGGTGCAACCAGCAGCACGGGCTCCGCGACCTTGCGCCGCAAGAGCGTTCCCACCAGCGCGGGCAACCCCACCTTGACCTGCTTTTGATTGTCGGTGCCGCACTCGCCGGAACCGTGGAGAAAAAGAATGAGCGGATACTTGCGTCCCGCGTCCGGAAACTGTGGTGCGGCCAGCCGGTAACGCACGACCTCGCCAGCCGCGTTCGTGTAAGCGCATGGCTGAATCATCTCCTCCGCCGTAAATTGCGCGTACGCAGCGGCGGCACCCAAAAACAACAACAGTAGCATCCGTTTCATGTAGCTAGAATACCACAACACGCACGCCGACGGCTAAATCTTTCGCCGCGCGGACGGGGCCGTCCGCCCCCCAGTCGCTCCGTACACGAAAAACGCCCTCCCGGTCGCTCACTGGTCATATCGTGCCCTGTTCGCGCACCGGGGCCGTTTTGGGCACAATCCGAATGCTGTCGGCTTCGACCGAGATATCGAGATCATCACGCATCGCATTCACCAAACTGGTCAGTTCTGCAAGGGTCGGGTAACCCGGGTCAACGCCAAAGCAACGAGCGTCATCGACGATGATGATGTGATTTCTGATTTTGGCCCTAAGAATGGTGTCAAGTTCCTCAAATATCGGCGTTTCCTTTTCGCCCTTTGCGGTGTTACCGGCGGAATAATGGCCGTCCAGCCAAAACAAAGCGGACTGGTCCAACTCATTCACTATCTTTTTCAGGACGATCCCGCTGTCACCGAGATAAAGCTTAACGTGGGGATCATTTTTGAATCTTTTGACACAGAGCCGATGCAATTTCTCACTTAATTCCACCGAATAGATCCGGTCAAAGTGGGATCGCATTGCAGCAACCATATCGCCGTAATAGGTTCCTGTTTCAACCAGGATTCTCAAACCAAAACGCTGCGCGTATTCCGCGAGCACTCGTTGTTTAACGATGTGCGGAGGCGGCCCAGACATTCCGCCCCTTTGCCAGTCAGCCAATTCTTTAGGCCAACGCCTTCTGACCACAAAGCGCCGCAAAACGGAATATACGTACGTGTTTTTCACGAACTGATCGATCAGGCTCATTGAACTCCTCATTTTTCATGATGGATGAACTACACTTTAGGTACTTTTAATAAGCCGATAGTATACGCGACCTTCATCAACGGCACACGCAACGCTGATCGCCATCGTTTCAGTTTGAAATATGGCGAACGCCACATCCGAGCGTTAATCGCGCAAGCACTATCGAATAGGACGAGCTGTTGAGCATCGTAGTGCTCAGCGAACAGCGCGCGGCACACGGTCAGATCGTGAGTCGTCGACAGATAGTGCAGCCACGGGAGCGTCAACAATCTGAACAGATCGTCTATTTCCTGACCTTGAACGAGACGTATAGCTCCAATGTTCGGATAAGGGAACCCCTCCCTGTCCGTCGCATCAGGCATCATGCGCTCCCCACGCAGGGTTTGAAACAGGAGGATATTGGAGTAGCATAACGGGGCGACCGTCTGCAGAGCAGTGTCGTGAATGACCACCAGCGCGTTCGGGGAGAGATACGGGAAAACCATCAGAAAGTCGAGCACCTCACCCGGCAACAGATGCACCGTATCAATCAAACAGAAATCAATATCGCCTCCGATGCCCCGGATATGCTCAGCCGCAGTTCCCGGCATATGCAACTGCCAGCGCAAACGCCACTCAGGAAAACGTTGATCGATCAAAAAACCAGACGGATAAACCGGGCACATCCACCATTTTGCACTATATTCGACAGAATGAAAGACCGTATCCGGCATCTCTTGGATGGCGTTGAGAATCACTGCCGACGAACCTCCAGCACTGACCCCCAATTCCAGAATCTTCTTGGGCCTATTCTCAAGAATAAGGCGTGTTAAAAAAACACTTTCCCCGACCGTCATCTCGGAGAAACCATCGACACGAAAAGCGATGCTCTCAACCAAAGATTTTGCCCGTTGTTCACTATCCGGCCCCGATTGCATGTGTTACACTATACCACATGTCTGACTCCAAATGAAACTCCCATACACGTTTGCCTGTGTTTCGACGGCAACATCAACAGACAAGTCTTGCTGACCGCTGCCTCGGCGGCCGCATCGACCTCCAGCGCACTCACGATTCATTTCGTCTGCCCGCAGAACGCTTTGCGACAATTCCAAATTGATCTCGACGCCTTTACATTGCGCCAGCGGGAACGACGCGCCAAATCTTTCACATCGGAAATCCATGTCGTTTCTGATGCAGAGTACGAAGCGTTGCCCAGTGCCAATTGGCTTCCAAAGGCGACCTGCCTGCGCCTACTCATTTCATCCTACATCCCCAAGGACATACAACGTATCATTTACCTCGACAGCGATATCATGGTTGCTGCCGACCTAAGTGAGCTATTCCGCACACACATGCACGGCCATCCAATCGCTGCCGTACAAGACGTAGGTATGCGCCAGATCTACTGTGAGAGCTTTGGCCTTGATGCCCGACATTATTTCAACGCAGGCGTTCTGCTCATTGGCCTGACACAATGGAACGAGCCTGCCAATCGCGCACTGGCCCTGTTCACGGAAAAAGGCGCGACATATCCCTGCCTCGATCAAGATGTCCTGAATATTGTTTTTAAAGACAACTGGCTGGAGTTGGATGGCAAATGGAACGTAACCGAACAAAAACAGCCTTTTGCCAGCCGGTGGTTCGAATGGATCTGGCCGAACGGACGAGAGAAAGACCGATTACCTTCGGCCGTATACCACATGACGCCGCTCAAACCTTGGCTCAGGTGTTGCACATCGCGTTGTCGGTTTGCCTACCGGCAACTCGCACAGGCTCTTTTTGAGGGCGGGATTGAAATCGTGGAAAAAGCGCCACTGGTTTTCACAGTGATTTCCTGGCTGCCACTGCCACTGTATAAATTGATGAGGCTTATATGGGACGCCAATCTGACGGCAAGGCACTTCATCAGGAGCAAACGCCGCAAGGGTTAACTCAACACTCCGCTTATTTAATCCCATTCAAGTCGAGCAACCCACACTCGACTAGATACTTGAAAGCCCCGTTGCCATGAAACCCGAACGGCAGCACATCCAAACTTTCGCCGTAAAGGCTGTCGTAAGAAAAACGAAGCGCCGCATCCAAAGGAGCGAAGCTAACCGTTTTGCGGACTTTCGATTCAAGAAAAGGCAACAGAACACAGTAAAAGAAATCCTCTCTGACAAACCACCACTTCCTTGGCATCCAGTGATACCGTTTATTCCAATAAAATGAAGCCATCTCGCAAATGCGTTTTGACCGGAGAGAAAAACCTCCGTTACCGACCGCAAAACGAGGCCATAATCCCATCAGCCGGTTGAACTTTGTCTGCCGTACAAACGGCGCCCCCACGTAATCGTAGAGCCCTTCGAATTCATCAAGCCCGAAACGCAACGGGAACCCGTCGTTCTGGATAACGAGAACCTCATCCGTATCGAAATACCGATGCAGATTCGCATTACAATCAACACTCATCGACGGAATATCGGAGGGTAGAAGCGAAGGGTTCACACACAAATCAACAATGCGGCCATACTTCTCCGCAAACGCTTCCACATGCGGCGTGACACGGTTAACCACTATACGGGTTTTGAGTGAGCCGCAATGCCTCCAGGTTTCATAAATCGCGCACTCCACAGCATCAAACCGAGTGTCAAACACCGCCTCATCCCAGAAATGGTACACGACAACTGTCACTGACTTTGACCGCGCCGACTTAAAGTTAAAGTTGCGCAACTGTTCAAGCCTTGCTCGCTGCCATTCAAAAAGATCCGGAACCGTTTTGCTTGTCGTCACTACCGCCTCCCTATTCGGAAAAACACCCCATTAACCGAAGTGCAGCGAACGCTTCCAACCCGTGAAACCCAAATGGCGGGATCATCCCTGCATAAGGGAATGCGGCATCGTACGAAAACGTGACTGAATGAGCATAATCCGCAATCCGTACACATTTCCGGTAACCCCGCTCACGCAACGGCAAGGTTTCCGTGTAGAAGATGTCCTCAGAAACCGCACGACTGTCTGACCATTTAAAGTACTTTTTGTTCCAATAATGGGAGGCCAACTCGCAAATTTTTTTTGACCTCAACGAAAAACCACCGTTGCTGACCCAACAGTTCAACATACTACAGAACAGGCGGTTCCGCCATGTATTCCGCACGTAAGGCGCACCGATAAAATCCCACAAGCCGACAAACTTTTCAAGACCGGATCGGATCGGGAAACCATCGTTTTGCACAATCAACACATACTCGGTGTCAAAACGCCTATGCAAGTTCGCGTTACAATCCGCACTCATCGAATAAATCCGGCCAGGAACAAGATCCTCGCAAATGTCAAGTTTAACGCGTCCATTTGCCAAAGCCGCAAATGTTTCCAAGCGAGGGGTGACCCTGTTTACAACCAAAACTGTTTTCAGAAAGCCACAATGCCGCCACGCCTCACGAATCGCACATTCCAAAAAATCAAACTGCGTGTCAAACTGGGGCTGATCCCAAAAGTGGTAAGCCAAAACGGTCACAGAGGCTAAACCTTCTTTGGGCGGCACTTGTTCCCGGAGAAATTCAAGCCTTTGCCGTTGCCATGTCTGCAAACTGTTTCCCGTAACACTCATTTCCCGAAAAGGATAGACATATCTGATTACACCGTCAAGTTTGTCGAGAGGTACTGTCGGAGGCACAGATTTTTTTAGCTGCCAGATTCGTAATCGGTTAGCCCGCCGCCCGCGCTTCGCACGGGAATGTAAACGAGGATAACTTTGATGTAAGTTATAGGCAAACGACAGGGATATGCGAAGACCATGCGTTTCTGGTGAAAATGGGGATTCGATTTTTGGACATGATTTTTGTGCGTGCGGCGCGGCGGCGCTAAGCAAGTGTCGGCCTACGAAATCTGGTGCGGTGACAAGAGCCGCGCTGTGCGCGGGTCGTGGCATCGCTTTGGCGCGTCACCCTGCTCCCGTACTCCTGCTCAAGAAGCGGCGTCGCGCGGAATACCGCTTGCCGCCAAAATCTTTTCGCCTGACTTGTGAGTACCGAAATGGACACAAAACACGCGCTCGATTCGCATGCCTCCTGTCACTAACCGATTACGCCAGATTCTTGTTTTTCGCTCCACACATTCTCTCCTTTGTGATAACTTAATCTCAACTAACCGGAAACCACGACCGAGCGAGTATGCGTCCCTACGTAAAACCATGCCTTTAGACTCATCAAGCTGTCCTCCTAGTTCCATGAAACGTGTTGTTGCCCTTGTTATCACCTATCACCCTGAAGACTCATCTCTCGAGTCTATCCGTCTGCTTGCCGAACAGGCCTGTCCTGTCATCATCGTCGACAACAGTGCCACATCCACGGACTGGGAGCGGTTGACCCAAGCCTTTGGAGACAACCAAAAATCCTTTACGCTTCTCTTTAACGAACGAAACCTGGGGATCGCTTCCGCACTCAACCGGGGAATGCGTTACGTACAAGAACTGGGGGCCGAATGGGTATTGACCATGGATCAAGACAGTCGAATTACCAACGGTATGATAGCAACGATGCTCGCCGGATATGACACGCTCCCCGCAGACTATCGTTTGCGGGTTGCCTCCCTCGCCCCCCTGTTGACCGCTCCCTCTTCTCCCCCTAGCCCAACCGTTTCGGACACACATTGTCTCGCCTGCAGAGAAGTCCCCACCGTCATCACTTCAGGCAACCTCATAAAGATCGAAGCATGGCAGGCAGTAGGCGGTTATTCAGACAAACTCTTCATTGATTACGTGGATCACGACTTCTGTTTTCGGCTACGCCGTGCGGGCTGGGTCATCCTCGAATGTCAAGATGCGGCATTGATTCACAAGATCGGGAACGCGACTTGTATCCGTTTTCTCGGTAAAAAAATCGCCATTAATCAGCACCCCCCTTTGCGCACTTACTACATCACTCGTAACGGCTTCAATTTCTGGCGGACTTTCCCTGACGACAAGACCTTTATTAAGTCGGACAAAACCAACACGCTCAGGCTACTAATCAAAGCTTTTTTTTTCGACACCTACAAACTAGAAAGGCTGAAGATGTTCTGGCGCGGTTACATCGACTTCCGTAACAATCGATTCGGTGCTTATGTGAACAACCATCCGGGTCGCCGCATACGCCGTCCCGACAATATTTCCCAATAAAGTTGAATAGCTGAACCACGTACGCGCGCGCAGCGTTCGCAGTCCGTCAAATAGAAAAGACACCGCGGGTGCGCGCGCGCGCTTGATTTCCGGACACCGCGATTTTGGCTACGGTGTCCATGACTATGACATACCGCGCGCGCACGCGCACGTAAGTTACCAATGGACAGCCACACCTGTTTGTTGTAAAATGCTCCCACACTATGAAAAAGAAGGTTTGTATCGTTGGCGGATGTGGCCACGTCGGTATTCCGCTCGGGCTGGCGTTTGCAAGCCGGGGTTTCCCGGTCACGTTAATCGACTGTAATCAAGCGGCTGTCGAACAGGTGTCGAGAGGGTGTTTGCCTTTCAAAGAAGAAGGGGCTGAAGAATTGTTGCATGCCCATATCAACAAAAATCTTTTTGCCACCACTGATGTTTCTCTTGCAGCCCAACAAGATGTCATTGTTTTTGTCACCGGAACTCCGGTAGACGAACACCTGAATCCGCGTGTCAATGACGTGCTCAAAGTCATCACATCCTATCTGCGTTTCATGAACAAAAGCCAGCTTGTCATCTTGCGCAGCACCATCTTCCCTGGCGTTACCCAAATCGTCGATCATTTGCTTGTACAGGCACTCGGTAGTTCTAAATTAGCTTTTTGTCCGGAACGCATCGTCCAAGGCAAAGGGATTGAGGAGATATTCAACCTCCCCCAAATCGTTTCGGCCACATCCGTGCAGGCTGAGCAAGAAGCCTCCGAACTCTTTTCAGCCATCGCTAAAAAAATTGTTCCGCTCTCCACAGCCGAGGCGGAACTGGCGAAACTCATGACGAATGCTTGGCGTTATCTAGAATTCGCTATCGCCAACCAATTCTACATGATCGTTGAAAAGAAGGGGTTCGACTTCTACAAGATCTTCAACGCCATGAAAGATGACTATCCCCGCGCAAAAAATTTTGCGTCCGCCGGGCTTGCGGCAGGCCCCTGCTTATTCAAGGATACGATGCAACTCTCGGCATTTCACAGCAATGAGTTTTTTCTCGGACACTCCGCCATGCTGGTCAACGAAGGGTTGCCGAACTTCCTTGTGCAACAGTTGGAGGAGAAGATGGGCAACCTGAAGGGGCGCAAAATCGGTATCCTCGGCCTCGCCTTCAAAGCCGATAATGACGACACTCGCGAGAGTCTGTCATTCAAAATCAAAAAACTGTTGGAACTGCAAATGGCGGAGGTTCTCCTGTCAGATATCTACGTCGCCGGAACATTACCCCTTCAACAATTCTTGCAGGAAGCCGAAGGAATCATCCTTGGCGTTCCCCACACGGAATATCGGAAGCTTGCCCCCACATGCCCCTATGTAGACTGTTGGGGGGTGTGGCCAAGACCAAACAGTTAAAATCACTTACTCAGGACGAGACACGTTATGAAAATTCTTGTTACTGGCTCAGCGGGTTTTATTTGCGGGTACCTTGTTGAAGAACTGCTCAACAACGGGCATGAGGTTGTCGGAATCGACAATTACTCAAAATATGGCAAAGTTGAGAAATCCTATGACAATCATCCCCGTTATCATTTTACGGAAGGGGATGTCAAAGACCTGGCACTGATGAAAAACCTGATCGAGGGATGTGATCAAGTTTTGGGAGCGGCGGCAATGATCGGCGGCATCTCCTATTTCCACGAGCTGGCCTATGACCTCTTCGCCGAGAACGAGCGCATCACGGCCGCTACGTTCGATGCCGCGATCTGGGCCTTCAAACACAGCACGCTTAAGAAGATCAATATTCTCAGTTCAAGCATGGTGTTCGAGTCGGCTACGACCTTCCCGAGCCGCGAGGAGGATGTGCGTAAATGCCCGCCCCCCTTGAGCACCTACGGATTCCAGAAACTGGCCTGCGAGTATTTCGCGCAAGGTGCCTTTGAGCAGTACAAGCTGCCTTACACCATCATCCGCCCCTTCAATTGCGTCGGCATCGGCGAGAAACGCGCGTTGTGTGACAGCGAGATTGTATCTGGCAACATCAAGCTGGCTATGAGCCACGTCGTGCCCGATCTGGTTCAGAAAGTGGTGAAAGGCCAAGATCCGTTGCACATCCTCGGATCTGGCGATCAGATCCGTCACTACACCTACGGCGGCGACCTCGCCCGCGGCATCCGCCTCTGCATCGAAAAACCGGAGGCGATCAACGAAGACTTTAACCTCTCCACTCCCGTCTCCACCTCCGTGCTCGAACTTGCGGAACTGATCTGGAACAAGATCCACAAGGGTGCAAAGCCGTTCCGCTACACCTCGGACACGCCGTTCAAGTACGATGTGCAGAAGCGAGTGCCATCCGTTGAGAAGGCGGAGCACCTATTAGGTTACAAGGCTGAAACAACGCTGGATCAGATCCTCGACGAGGTCGTCCCCTGGATCGTCGAGCAAGTCCGCGTCGGTGGTATATAAGAATCCCATGAATGTTACAGGCCTATATCGAAATCGATTCCCATCCTCCGTGCTAACTAAAAAGCAACGTGTGTGGAATACACTCTGTAAGTTTTTTTTCTCTCGGTTTATCGAGACTAGCGATACTGTCCTCGATCTTGGCGCAGGTTATTGCGAGTTTATCAACAACATCCAAGCTCAGAAAAAGATCGCTTTTGATTCAAACCCTGACATTCACTCTTTTGCCGCAAAAGATGTGGAGGTTATCAATCAAGACATCTCTCAAATCAACGATTCTTTTCCGCCAAAATCGATCGACAAGGTGTTTATTTCTAATTTTCTCGAACACCTCTCAAGCAGAGAGGACATTGAAAAGCTATTCCACAATCTCCACATAATCCTTGCGGATTCTGGTAACTTGATTATTCTTCAGCCGAACATCCGCTATGTGAAACATGCCTATTGGGATTTCTTTGACCACAAGATCCCGCTGACAGAGAAGTCTTTGACAGAATTATGCCTGTTATGTGGTTTTGAAATTGCGTTATGTATCAAAAAATTTTTACCTTATACCTTTAAATCGGCACCCACGACACATCCTGTTTTAGTCTGGCTTTACATTAGACTCATGCCTGTCAGCAATTTTTTATTCGGCAAGCAGACATTATTAATCGCTAAGAAAGCACCTCATGTCAACTGAAGCATCAGTGACGCTTGTTATCCCGGTCTTTAACGAAGGCGACAATATTCTGCCCGTGCTTTCCGCCATTTATCGTATAGTCCGTTCCCCCTTCACAATTCTTATTGTCTACGATTTTGAGGAGGACTCCACACTGGCGGCGCTCAAGCAGTTGCCCGCAGAACTGGCCTTAAAGGTTCGCCCCGTGCGAAACGCTTACGGACGTGGCGTTCTCAACGCCATCAAGACCGGACTTGAAACTGCAGACACCGAACTGGTCATCGTCACCATGGCCGACCTTTCGGATCCGCCCGAAGTGATGAACGAAATGGTTCGCGTGGCGCATGAAACGGGAGCCGCCATCGTCTGTGCCTCACGTTACATGCGCGGAGGACGGCAGATCGGTGGCCCCAAGGTCAAAGGCTTTCTGTCCCGAACCGCAGGGATGATCCTCTACTGGATCGCACGGCTTCCGACTCGCGACCCGACCAATAGTTTCAAGCTGTATCGCAAGTCGTTCCTTTCCACCGCCACAATCGAAAGCTCGGGCGGATTCGAACTGGGCATCGAGTTGGTCGTGAAAGCGTGGAAGAGCGGTCACCGCATCGCGGAGGTCCCGACCACTTGGCGTGACCGGGTGGCGGGCAAATCCAACTTTAAGCTCTGGAAGTGGCTGCCCCACTACCTGAGGTGGTTCTTCTACGCATTCAGGAGAAACGAAAAACATCCGCCATGCTGATCATGCCGCATCCCTACGGTCGTATGGCCAACCGCCTGATTCTGGCCTCCGCATTCATCGCGCAGGCCGAGGAGTATGGGGACTCATTTCTGCATCTGGCTTTCGCCGACTACTGCCGTTTCTTCGAGGGCACGCGGCACAGCCCCTTCCTCTACCACCGTTCGACACACCCCCAGCCCCGCATCGCAAAACGCCTGTTCGGTTGCATCAACATCTGGAACACCTACGACAAGCGGGGCGAGACCTATTTTCTCGAACAGGAAGCGTTCCGCGCTGCCCAGGCCACGACGCGCTTCCTGTTCGTCATCGGCTGGTCTTTCCGGACCCCGGATATCGTGCTGAAGCACAAGAGCCTGATCCGGACAATATTCACCCCCGTCACCCGCCACCGCGATGCGGTCGCGCGTTTGGCCGAAGCGTTGCGGACCCATGCCGATCATGTCGTAGGCGTACATATCCGTCAGACGGATTACAAAAAGTTCTCCGGCGGCAGATATTTCTACTCTCTGGACACCTACAAAAGGTTCATGCGGCAGATGGAGGAGCAACTGCCGGGCCGAATCCGTTTTCTCCTCTGTTCCGACATCCGACTGGATCCGACCGAGTTCCAGGATTTCGACATCCTGATCGGTACCGGACACCCCGTGGAAGACAATTATTCGCTTGCCAAGTGTGATTACATCATCGGCCCGCCCAGCACCTACACGGCATGGGCCTCTTTCTACGGCGCTACACCCAAGCATTTTATCCGGTCTGCGCAAGAGGTTATCACACTTGACGCTTTCAACATCCAACAGTCAATCTAACCCCTAAGACTCATCAGCTATGAAGATCGTGCAATAAATGAAAACGAAACGCTTACTATCATTCATCGATAAAGCAGGATGCGGACTCGAAATCGGCCCCAGTTACCATCCGCTTGCTCCAAAGAAACTCGGCTATAACGTACGTACGCTTGACTATTTGTCGCAGTCCGATCTGATCGAAAAATACGCACGTCTCTCTGTCCCAGTCTCCGAGATTGAACCTGTCGATTTCATCTGGGCAGGTGAACCCTACTCGGAATTGATGGGCGGGCATTCGCTTTTTGACTGGATCATCGCCTCGCATGTCATCGAACACACGCCGGATCTCATCGGATTTCTCAAGAACTGTTCCTCGGTCTTAAAAGAGGATGGCATCATCGTGCTGGTTGTTCCAGACAAGCGCTATTGTTTCGATCACTTCCGTCCCCCGTCTTCGATTGCGCAAATTATTGATGCACACCACGCCCACTTGAAGTGCCCTTCATTGGGAATGATCGCGGATTTCTATTTGAATAAGGTGCAACTCAACGGATCTACTATTTGGAACCGATTAACTCGCGGAACTTTCCAATTTCAACACACGACTGAGGAAACAAAAGTCGAGATGGTACGCCCCGAATACAGTGACGTACACGCATGGAGCTTCACGCCTCATTCTTTTCGTCTAGTCATAAACGACCTTATTTCGCTAGGGTATCTTGACTTAGAAGAGGTTCATTTCAGCATTTCTTCTAGCTTTGAGTTCTTTGTCATCCTACGAAAAAGCAAATCGCCTCCACCAAACTCCCGCTTGCTGTTAGCGAAAAAGGCCGAGTCCGAACTCTCTCGGCCCCTCATGCTCACCATTGTTGAACTACTTGGCGCGTTAATTTATATGCCCCTTTCTTTCGCATACAGATTGTCAAAACGAGGCTTGAAAACGAGACGTTCCGGCACCTATTAATTGAGCCGGGGGCTCTACCAGCCTTCACCGCCAGCCTTTTCATCGGAGATCCGTCATTATGTCGAAAGCCAGCACACCGTCACCTGTTCGCACATCCGAATCGTCGGCGCGTTGTATGGTTTGCGCCGCAATGTTCCATTGGGGCCTCACCCATTGGCGTGTTCTGACGATCATGTTCATCCTTTTCGCGGGTGCGCTAGGGCTCATTCACCGTGCTACAAAAAACCTGACCGTAGGATTGCAACTTGAGCCCAACCCGACGGGCTCGCTAACATGCACATGGATCGACCAAGCCGGCCAGTCCCACGACCTTGGGTTCCAATCTACGGCATCCGGGAAAACCACTTTCCAAGTTCCCTGCCATGCCTCGCTCTTCCGGTTTGTCTTTACCCCATCGTCCCAACCATACCACGTTAAATCCCTCAATCTCTATCATCTGCCCCTGTTCAACGCGCAGTGGTTGAACAACATGGTCAATCCCGACCAACGTGTCTACAGGCAGCAATATATGAGTCCGAACGACACCCTCGAAATTATTTCAACGTCGCACGAAACATCTCTAGCCTATCCTCGTTTTTTCACGCTGCTTCTTCAACTGTTGCGAACCATCCACGTTTATACCCGCCCCGTATTCATTGTGCTGAACGCCTTGGCCCTGACCGTTCTCATTGCTTCCATCGCATACCTGTGGTCTCTATCGCGAAAGCGTGTGCCCGACGTGAACCAGAAGGCGTCCCACCTCTTTCAGCGTCCCTTCGTTCTTGGCCTCGCCCTTGTTTCCTGCGTTTTATTCGGACTTCCCATCCCTGTTCATCCCATAACGTCTGGATGCGACCCTTCTTGGAACTGGGTCTTGAACCATCTTGCTTTCAACCCCGTAGGAATTGGAACGGTTGCCTTTTTCACCTATGGGCCACTCGGATTCACGCTATTCCCCCTTCCAATTGGGTTGAATGCGTGGTTTGCACTACTCTGCAATTTGTATCATGCGTTTCTCTTTCTGCTAACGCTCTTGGTTTTTTATCGTAGCTATCCAGGTGCTCGTCTGGACCTTTGGGGTGTCGTGCTGTGCACCTATCTCCTTCCCGCAACGGAATGGAAATGGGGGATTCTTCTTCTTTTTCTTTTTTTGACGTGTTGCTTCACACCAAGCCCACGACGGCGGGAAGTGGCTCTCTTGGCGGCGTGCGCGGGGCCAGTAATGGTGTATGCCTCCCTGCTAAAGTTTTCATTGGCGATCATTATCATCTGTTCCGTGATCATGGTGGTCCTTTATCTCGTCTTGTTCAACAGGGGTGCAATTCTCGCCTTTCTCGCCCCGCTTTCAATCTCCTTTTTAATCAGCCTTTGCCTCGCGAGACAGAGTCTCTTCCCTTCGTTTGCGGCTATGGCAACGTGGGCATCCATTTCGTGGGAAATCGCGACCGGCTACAATACCGCTATGGTGACACAGGCCTCGTCACTCGAACTCGCCATCCCGTTTATTCTTCTTGCAGGTTTCATTGGGGCAGTCCTTCCCTTTAAACGACTCACCCCTCGTCACATCGGGCTACTCATGCTTGTGGCGCCCTTGGTCTTCTTCGCATTCAAATACAGCGTGACTCGAGCCGGGCTTGGGGTCATTCGCGCACTTGCCTACGTTTCCCCATGTGTTTTATCGCTCGTTCTTCTGTTCTGTGCCCCCTCTTGGCGAAAACAAATGCGACGGCTTTTGGCCTGTTATCTGGTCGTAGGGACGTTGCTTTCAGTCGTTATCGGCTATTTTTATGGAGCACCGATGATAGGATTCAGCGCCCAAAACCTCTTCAACACGTTTTCCTTGAATACCAGTATTCAACGCGCAAAAGCCGAGTCCGTCAATACGCTTGAGAGCGTCAAACTTCCTTCAGAATGGACAGCATTGATCGGGACAAACACTTTTACATCCTATCCCGTGGAAATGACGTACGCGCCGGCCAACGCGCTGAACTTCGTCCCGTTCCCAGTCGTCCAAGGCTACGCAGCCTATTCAATGAAGCTAGATCAACTCGGTGCCCAGCTATTCAGCCCCCCGGAAGCCGCCCCCGAATGGGTGCTCTGCGCATTCAGTGCACTTGACCACCGAAACACCATCATCGACACTCCCGCAGTCTGGCGAGCCGTCCGTGATCATTATTCACCGGTAACGCAATCGGACACGTCCATTTTGCTTCAGAAGAAGAAAGGCGCAGAAGCAACAACGCTGCAATGCCTGGGAACCGCCCAAATTATGACGGGGGGCTGGCTCGATCTGTCGGCAACCTCCTCAAATATCACTCATCTCGCGATAGATTGGTCCCCGACTCTCTTTGGGAAGCTCTCTTCGCTCATTTTTAGAAACACATGTTGTTCCGTGACCATCGAACGCGAGGACGGAGAAACACGGCGCTGGCGTTTCATCCCTGATACCGCAAAAAATCCCTTTACAACGCGGATACCGTTCGACGACAGAGAATTCGTCGAGAGTTGGCAAGAAACCTCGGAAAAATCTTTAAAAATTAGGCGTATTCTTTTCGACTGTGAGAACCCCCTCTTTTACAACAGGACATTGAAAGCGACCTTCTTTCGAGACAAATCTACAGCTTCGTCGTCATGAATGCACGTTGTTGCTTTCGACCGACAGAATCGAGAGCGCGATCAGACAACACATCTCACCGCGGAGGAAAATAAGAACCACATTGTACGCTTTCTAACAATATCCTAGAGGCTTTCCCCCTATCAGGATAAATCAATCCAGAATTGTCCTCCGGCCATTTTTTTATCCCTTCAACACGAGATCTGCACTTCGCCTGTAACAGTGGATACGCCAGCAGGGAAGCGCTTATATTCAGAAAAACGATGAAGACCGTTACACCTGTATATGCGAACCGCATGTCCCATCTGAAAAAACACCCGAATTGTTCGTAGGCCAATAACCCCGAGCATATCAGAACTGAGACCGCAATAATCCTGTATCTTGAAGAAAGCGCTTGAATGACACCCGAATCGGCACCCCTGAAAAGTGCCGCCGATCCAATCGCGCACAGAAGGAAACAAAGATAGAAAAACACAACGTTATCCCGGATACGGGGCACCCGCAGAATAAAGACGACTACAAGCCCCACCACACATAACCCTGCAGGAAATGCCAGAAACGGGAAATGAAGAGCCGCACCACAAAACATGATACCGTATGCGCATATCCCAAAAGGATTTCTCAGAAAAACCGTCAACGGTGACTCTCCCGCCCCTTTAAACCCACTCAGATAAAATCCTATGGAACCCATTGCAATAAGGGAAAGAAACATGAGTTTAACAACCCATTCGACTCTCGGTCTTTGCTTTTCTTCTTCCGTTGTAAAATCAAGGAAGCGCTGCTTGAGCAACATGCCTGCCATGCAGAACCAGATAAAAAGTCCCGAGCCGCTCGTATACGTACACAAAAACGCGAAAAAAAGCGACAGGAGGAACCATCCGATATTCTTTTCACGCTTCCGTTCTAGGCACAATAACGAAAGCCACGCGAAAAGCAAAACCGCGTTACTGTGGACAGCCGTTAAAGCCCATAAGGTATTCTCATACATCAGGATGCTCAACAAAGCCCATGCCGCAGGCATGAACCACTTTTTCGCCTGTGTCCCGTACTGTTTGAATCGGTACCAAACACACAAGACATAGATAAGAAAAAGCGTGTTCCCTAAATAAATCATCAACCGAAAATCAAAGACATCTCGAATCGCATAAACAACTTCTACAACAAGTCTGACAAACATGATCCTGTGCTCATTGTGAAACGCAAAGAGGTGTTTCATACGGTCAGGCATGGGGTACAACAAATAAGAGAGGATCGCATCGTAATCATCCCAGTAGGGAACGTTCACCGAAAAGGTCAAAACTGTAAAAACAAACAATACGAACGGCAATACCCATCCCGTCAGAATCGTTGCCCTGCGTATCCACGACTTTTGATTCCCCGTACCCGTAGCGCCAACAGCCCAACCGACCATCATTGAAATGACAAACGACGCCATGACAGCCAACATTGGATAAAGAGCCAAAAAATTTAATTCATAAGGCATTCAATACCACCTCATAAAAGAACACAAGACATCCAACATAATTCCGCAGTTCAGCACTTCCGACCGACAAACTCTATCTCATCAATCGGCAACCCCAACCAATCCCAACGGAAGGGCGAAATATTGGCAATTTTTGTCAGCACACGGTTGAGCAACGGCCTCAAGTAGGCGATACGGATTCGAAGCTCACTTTTCTCGAACAACTTGCGTCCCTCCCATTGATATGGTAACGACTCGCATAATCTTAAGGGTGTGAACGTACTGAATGCCCACTTGTGCATGTGCCAGACCGTCATCGGAGTCCTGCAATGAGGAACCTTGAACCAGATCACCCCGCCCGGCTTAAGAATTCGGTGGATCTCGAGCACCGTTTTCTCGTAATCCTCCACATGCTCCAAGAAATGCTCCGAGAACACCTCATCAATAGAACTATCCGCCCACGGCCAAGGGAACACGGACAAATCTTGCAAAAAGTCTGGATCACCACACGCATCGACATTCACATATCCAGCCCGTTTTTTATCTCCACATCCGAGATTTAGTTTCATTAATAGAATTCTCCTGTTTATGGAATACTCGTGTATTCACTTGTTTTTTGTCTCCGTGCTCGGCGATGACGTAAGAGTAACTGGCAAGCGCCACATACGATTGTAAGAACTGAACTCCACAGCATGACCTGTAAGATGAAACTGAGACGGCATGCGTTCAATGACGCCATCCAATCAATCCATGCCGGAGGCAGCCACCCGGAAAAGAACGAATAACCGGTGAGCCCGTACAACAGGATGCATTCGACAGTTGGAATGGCAACACCGTATCCAATAAATCCAAAACGTCCACAGGCCATTTCAAAATTTATGAAACATCCTCCCGCAGTCCGCATTACTAAGACACTCGTCAACAGCGTCATCTGCGAAGCATACGGCACGTATTCCTTCCACATGGGGAGAAGCGCTAACAACCATTCGCCCGACAGATGGATAATCAAGACGAACAGCGCCCCAATCCCAAACACACCACCCAACGAATGCCAAAGTATCCTGTACTCACGTTCCTTTTTTTCATGTTGCTCCGCCGCCAGCGGGAACAACACAAACATGAACGTCAGCCCTGTATAGGCGCCGATCTCCGCAAACCGTGATATCACGTAATAGCCAGCCGAATCCATATCCGATAACCGATGGCGAATCACAAACATTTCAACTGCCGCCTGTAGCGCACCGGCGGCCAACACCGTGGCCACGGGAAGTGTATACCGGACTAATGACCGCCAATCTGCTTGCCAATAGCTCTCTGACTTGACCTGCCGACCGAGTTGCCGCCGTAGGCCAAAAAGAGAAGCGAAAATCGAAAATACCGACGGAGCGGACTGGCCGACAAAATAACCGGAAAGCGCACGGAACGGCATAAAAATCAGCATTGTTATCAATCGAACAGGTGCCGACAGTAAGTTAATAACCGCAATGACTCTAAAACGTTTTAATGCCTGCAATGCGCTAACAAAAACAGGCGACATCGAACCGAGCACCCCGGAGGCCACGATCAATAATCCCAACGAGCCGTCAGCTACGCGCATGCGCAAAAAAACCGCCGGCATGAAAAACCGCGCATACACGAGGGTTCCTACAAAAAGAATACCCGATAATACAAACACGTCACGCAAGAGCCTTTTGACTTTCCCATATTCCCCGCGAGTCGCATAGGTGTTCAAGAACTTCGTGAAGGGAACCAATAAAATACTCAAAGGCAGTCCTAACACCCCCCCCACCTGCGACAACGGCAACACCGCGCCCAACTCTTCTTGGGGTACATATTTGGGCACCAGCCAAAGCCCGATAAAAGCGTTAACCACATCGCCGAAACGCTGGACAATCCAAAGAATGATCGTGTACCACCAAAACGGCCCTAATCTTTTTTTAAGTTCTTCTAGCATCGGGTCACCGGCCAGATTGAAAGAAGGAGAACAGGCATCACTCTTTCTGCCACGCATCACGCTTGACCGGTGCCTGCTTGATACCGACCGCTTTGCCTAGCGTTGCCCAGCCGTACATCCAGAGCGTGATCCAGCATACGGGGATGTGGTAGAGCCAGGCACGATCTGGCTTGCGCGCGAAGCCGCGCGCCATTTGAATGAGCAACGGTACAATCAATACTGTCGATAGGCAGAAGAGCACGATGCCTGACCGCTTCTGGCGGTCCCACGGGTAAGTGCGTTGCTTCTCTTGCGCGAAGTAGAGAAAGTCGCGGATGCGCCGCTGTTGCTTGCGCTTGAAGTCCGCCAAGCGCTCGCAGTAGAGATGCACAATACCGGTCTTGACCTTGGCCACCTGCGTGAATCCGGCGCGCACGGCTTGATGCACCACGTCGATGTCAAAAAAGTAGGGTGACCAAACCACGTGCTCCAACAGCGAACGTCGAAAAACAAAGCCGTTCGCGCCGATGGTCGGCAAGGCTTCTTCAGAAAGCGTCAGTTCGAGATAATCGCCCCGGTCTGTCTGCGGAACCTTCAGTCCGGTCCACGTGCCGGTAATGGCGCACAGGCGGTCGTAATTGCGCGTAAACAGACAGAGCGGGTCGTTCATGCCGAGCAAGGCGAAGTAGCGGGTCAGCGCCGGGTCTTCCGGCCGGACCGTGTAGGCGATCGGCTCGCTCGCCACAATCTGCGGATCGTCGAACGGCGCCACCATCCGCTGCAGCCACTCTGGATCGGGCAGGATGTTATCACTGTCCACCAGTGCGATGAGGTCGCCGGATGCCGCCTGAATGCCAGCAGCCTTGCCGGCCTCGCCGGTCTTGAGCGGGTTCTCGACGATCTTGTCCACACCGCAGGCGCGCGCGATCTCCAGCGTGTCGTCTGTCGAGCCGGCATCCGCTATCACGATCTCGCAGCGGCCCTGCGGAAACTTCTGCGCAGTAATCGCTTGAAGGCACGCCAGCAGGGTCTTCCCGGAGTTCAGGGTCGGGATGACCACACTCACATACGGAACGGCGTCCTGCTGCATATCCTTTTCTCGCATCCGGGAATCACTCCAACAACCACAAAAACGGCCGAGACCTTTTCGAAACGTTCCAGCCATTCAGATGTCGCGAACAAGGTACCATTCTGTTGGCCTTTTGACCATAAGTTCCTGAGTTCATTAGTGCGTTAGTGCCTTGTCGGCTGAACTTTTTGCACCGATCCGGCGTTCAATGTACACTAGGAGGATGGAAATGAAAAAAAGTTCACTGATCGCCGTGTTGCTGTTTGCTGTAACCGTCTCACACGCCGCTTCGCAAGCACTTCCCGGCGCACTTCAGAAAGAGGCGCGCACAGCGATTGATAAAGGGCTGGCATGGCTCATCGCCAACCAGAAGGAGGGCGGCTTCTGGTCTGACGAGAAGAACCCGGCCATGACGGCGCTGCCGGTCTGGGCGATCTCCGCTGCCGGTGTCACCACCTATTCTTCACAGGTCGACAGGGCGGTCGCCTACATCCTCTCTAAAGCCCAGCCTGACGGCGGTATCTATGTGCCCGATCCGCGCCGCGGCGGTGCGGGCCTCGGCAATTACAACACTTCGCTCTGCATGATGGGGTTGCATGCCACCGGTCGCAAAGACGTGATCCGCGTGATCCAGAAGGCGCGTGATTATACCGCCTCCACCCAGCTTGTCGGCGACGACCATCACGCCGGCGGATTCGGCTACGACAAGGGCGGTCGACGCCACACCGACCTGAACAATACCGGTATGGCCATTGACGCCATGCGCCGTACGCAGGATGTCGAGGACCTCCGACCGTCTGGCGAAAGACGCGCCGACCTGAACTGGGACGCTGCGCTGAAATACGTCGAGAACATGCAGCGCAAAGAGGGCGAGGACAAGGGCGGTTTTCTCTACACCCAATCGTTCGAGCCGGGCGGCATACCCGCCCCTCAAAAAAGACAGGACGGCACACGCGCTGCGGAGGCTCGACCGCAGCTTCGCTCCTACGGCTCTATCACCTATGTCGGCTTGCTCGCCATGATCCACTCGAAGCTGACACGCGATGACCCGCGCGTGCGTTCGGCGGTCGACTACTGCACCAAGCATTGGACCCTCGACGAGAATCCGGGGCAGGGCGAGCAAGGCATCTACTTTTACTACAACATCTTAACGCGCGCCCTCAACGCCGCAGGCATCGACGAGATCCCGCAGGCGGCAGGCGGCAACCTCGCCTGGCGCGAGGAACTGGTCCGTAAGATCCTCAGCCTCCAAAGGCCCGATGGCTCCTGGATCAATGACAACAACCGCTGGTGGGAAAACGATCCGGTTCTGGTGACCTCCTACAGCCTGCTGGCGCTCGAATTCGCATGCGGGCTGACGCAGTGACCCCTCACGGTGCCGCCCAGCGGAACACCTTTAGAGACTGCAATTCAATCAGCCAGATTTCCCGTCCTTGCGCCGCGCAGAAGGGGCCTGACCATTCCGCCCCCTCTTCCACCTGCGGCAAACGCATACATCCGGCCACGCGTCCGTCCGACGCAAACACCACCATGCGGTCGTCCG
>Ga0255343_1002245_pt1 | contig 23080 bp, 14 predicted proteins | sample wastewater_treat_4_FD_192413 | JGI IMG/M metagenome (GOLD analysis project Ga0255343, IMG submission 192413) | Wastewater microbial communities from Lulu Island WWTP, Vancouver, Canada - plant16 | ecosystem: Engineered > WWTP > Wastewater > Unclassified | place: Canada: Vancouver, British... | reverse complement strand
GCAGTGCTGACTCTTGTATCAAATCCGAAAGTCCATGCGATTTTGCCCTCTTTCGGGATGGACATTGAATAAAGAGTATTGCCCGCTGAAATGTACATGATAGAATCAACCAAAAACGGCTGATATATTTGAGAAGAAGATAATTTTTTATCCCAAATTTTTTCACCGGTAATGCGGTTAAGCGCATAAAAAGTACCGGTTGAATTACCCAAAAACATGGTATCGTCAATTACGAGCGGAGTTGTAGATATGTTCGATTCCGATTTAAACCGCCATAATTCTTTTTCTTCATCAATTGATACAGCATATAAAGTGCCGTTGATCGTCGGAATATAAAGAATATTTCCAGATATCATAGGCGAGGCATTGGCAATTCTGCTTTCTGTTTCAAAAAGCCATTTTTGATTTCCATTAGACCTTTGCAGAAAAAGTACCTTTGATTGATCTGTGCCGGCTATCAGATAATCTTTTTTGTCATAGTATGCAAGAGATGAGTATACACCGCCTGATAATTCTTTCCTGTAGTTAAGATTTCCATTATGACTAAAAGAGTAAAGGTATCCGTAAGTAGTTGCAAAATAAATATACTTATCTATTAAAAGAGGTTCTGTTTCAAATAGAATAGGACCTTCAATTTCTTTTTTCCAGAGAATCTCTCCTTTTTCGGCATCAATTGAATAAAAGTTGCTGTTGACATCTATAATGAAAATTGAATTTTTATAAATAACCGGCCGTGATTTTATTATAGCATCAAGATTTATTTTCCACTTAAGAGTGCCGTTGAAATTATGTGAAAAAAGAGTCTTGTTTTCCGACATAGAGATTATGGATTTATCAGTTATCAGCGGGCGCATTAATTGACTAAGACTGCTTGCAAAAGTCCATCGTATACGGTATTGAGCGGAGTCTTCCACCAAATTGATCTGAAGTTTGCGTTTTTCATCTTTTGTAAGAGAAATAGACTGTTTGAACGTTTCGTAACCGAAAGCCTTAATTAGAATTGCTAAACTTTTACTGTGTTCGGCATTGATTTTTACTGATTGTTTGCCCGCAAGTTTTCCGTCTATATATATATCCGCATGTCTTACCTTGGTTATAATCTCAAGTGATGTTTCATTTTTTTTGATTTCAGTTTTAATTGGTTCTGCGGCAACTGTTCCGCCGAGGATTTTTCCGTCAGTTTTTGCCATGTCAACAGTCAATTTCGTTTTTTTGCTGATATTAAATGTATTAACATTACTTACAGAAAGTTCATTTTGTCCCGAATCATATGTTTTAACTTTCCAAAAATACTGACCGGGATGCAAACTTAAAGCAGGAGTTGAGTTTGTGTTGAAAGTTTTTCTGAAGACAACAGCTAGAAACTGTGAATCTTTTGATATTTCAAGACTGTAAGCGACTTCCGGAATATTTGTCCATCCGAAAGGAATTTCCGCTGCAGTCTCTGTTTCTTCTAGTTCTTTAGCAGTGTTGTTTGCCGGGAATGAAAGATTTGGAGCTTCTGCATCTATTAGAGAAAATTTGCGAATTTCAGAGTAAGCTGTTTCTTTATCGGGATTGTCTTCTTTTACCTTCCAGTAATATGTTTGTTTTTTAAGATTTCCTTCTATTTTGATGTAGTTGGTATCTGTTTTGCCTGAAAAAATTATGTCGGAAAAAGCTTCATCGGATGCAACAACAACTTCATAGCGTGCGATTGAAGGATCCTGTTTCCAGCTGAGTGTTATTCCGTTCTTTTCTGCTGTCGCTGAGCCGAATTTTGCATTGTCCGGAACCTGAAGAGTAGGAGGTACAGCCTCGGTTCTTTTGGATACTTTGAATAGAGCAGGGCGGCTTTTTGATTCATAGCCGCTGAGTGAAGCAATGTTAATTTTAGTTTTGATTCTCCAGTAATATTTTCCTTCAGGAATATCGTCGAGCGCAATCTGTGTTTGAGCTGTCTGAATCGATTTTATTACAGATGAAAAAGTTTCATCTTCGGATATTTCAAGAATATAACTGGATGCAATTTCATTTCTGCTCCATCTGAAGTTTATTAAAGGAAGAGCTGAATCGAAATAAACTGAAGAATTATTTGCAGGATTAGCGGGATATACCGGTGTATCTTTTATAAGCAGAAGTCTGCGGGTTTCGCTTAAAACTATATCACCGCCCGCAGTTTTGCTTTTAATTCTCCAGAAATATCTTCCTTCGAATAGTTTTAAGGATTTCTGATTTTTATATGTTTTGAGATTTTCTGAAAAATCACGTTTTGTTGATATTTCGATAGATGAATTGAGGTTTTCTTCTTCTGAATGTGAAAATGCAACATTGAAGCTGTTTATATCGGAAATAATTATTTTATTATTTTCAGGAGAGTTTAAAATAATTTGCTGTTCAATCAACTGCGGATTGTTTGAGTTATTGGCGATCATAAGCATCTGATTTTGACCGACGGCAACTTCTCCGCCAGGAGTAATATATTTAGCACTTCCTGAAGATACAGACATATTGATGTCTGATGATGACGATTTAGAAATCTGAGCATCGGCAGATTCTAGTGCGATGATGGAGTTGCCTGATTTGATATTCAACTCGGTATCCGCCGAAGCGCCGGATCTTTGTGCAAAAATTGAACCTTGTTCAAAGTTAATATCTATTTTATTTCTATCCTGAGAAAATAAAATTAATGAATTTTCGTCCATGTTTATATCGGTTCCGTCAGATAAATGAACTACTGCTTCTGAGCCTTCTTCGGTTTTAATTGAATCATTGTTGTAGACTGGTGAATTTTGTTCAATAGTCGACCAAATGGCTTGTTTTGAATATTTACGGAGAGCGCTTTTTTTCTTGAAAGATACAGTTCCTATCTGTTTAGAATTTTCGGCTTTCAGATCTTTGTTCAGATCAGAATAAAGAAGTACCGAGAATACGGCAGCTGCGGTAAAACTTGAAAAGACTGCAATAATATCAGAAAAAATAGAATTCATACCATTACCTATTTGTGAGTTCTCGTGAACACTCCGTCCCAAGCAGAATCAGGAGGAGTAATCTTGTAAAGCTCGCATCTTTCCGCAAGCATTCGGGCAGATTTGTCTTTGCGGCCCTTAGCTTTTTCACTTTCAGATAATTTGGCTATTGCAGAATCCCATTCCCTTGCCAGATAAAGTTTAAATCCTTCTTCGTATAGTTTTACGTGATCGACTAAGTTCGGAGTTGCGTCGGTTTTTCTGCATATCAGCTCATAAAGTTTTACGGGTTCATTTTTACCCTTAACTCTTACAAGATCAAGTTCACGGGTAAAGCAAGTCCCGCCGGTATGATCTTTTATCATTTCAGTGATAAGAATGTTCGTTCCGTAATCTTTGCCTGCGGCTTCAAGACGCGCTGCGAGGTTGACGGTATCACCCATCATCGTGTAGGAGGCGAGGGCGTCTGTTCCCATGAAGCCTACTTTTGCAGGTCCCGTGTTGAGACCTATTCTTATATCCATTTCTCTTGCTTCAGAAATATATGCGTTTTTTGATTTCCAGAAAGCGCGCAAGTCGTGAAGTTTTGCTATCATATCTATGGAAGCAAGACAGGCTTTAGTCTGATGATCTGAAACATCTACCGGAGCATTAAAAATTCCGACTATTGCATCACCTATATATTTATCGAGGACTCCGTCATAGTTTTTGAGAATTATTGTCATTGAAGAAAGATATTCGTTCAAAAGAGAGGCGAGATCTGCCGACTGAAGTTTTTCACTGATTGTTGAAAAACTCGCGACGTCGGAAAAGAATGCTGTAATTTCTTTTTCTGAACCGCGCTTTAAAGCGCCAAGATCTTTCATCGCTTCGTTAACTACAACCGGATCTACCATGTTCCCGAGAATATTTTTAACTTTCTCACGTTCTTCCAGTCCCAGTCCCATGTGAACAAACGAACCGGTTAACTGACCGATTTCATCTCCGGAAGAAGGTTTGATTTCTACTCTGAAGTTTCCCTTCTCGATTTCATTGGTAGCATGCAGAAGTTTTAGCAGAGGAGTCGAAAATGTTTTCGCGAAAAAATATACGAAAAGAATTGCGACGGAAAGAGTGATTCCCAGTATGTAAACGTTGATTCTTTGAATAGCGTAAACGCCTTCAAAAGCTTTGCTTTCCTCTATAGTTGCGATTATACCTATTCCGCCGAATCCGATCTTGCTGAATGAACCCAAATGGGTTTTTTTATCAGAATCAGAATAGCGTATGGTGCTGTTCGGTGATTTGCTCTTGAGCATTTGCTGAACTATCGGAGATTTTATGAAGTTTCCGTGGTTGAGTACTATTGCTGCATCATGATGTGCAAGTACTTCTCCGTCTCCGTTTACCATAAATGTTGTCGTACTGTCTGAAGTCTGAGCAAATGAAGGCAGAAATCTTTCGAGTTTTATATAGCATGCAAGTGTTGATTCAACTTCTCCATTGTCGCTTTTTTTAAATGGAAAAGATATTGCAAGTACAGGATTTTTGAATCCTCTTGAAACATTAAATGCCATAAATTCATTTGAAAAAGCCCTCAAGAAGGAATCGGAAAACTCCTGATTTATTCTGTTGAAATCATCAATGGAAATCTGATTATTCTGCATGAAGTCTCTGTTTTCAATTGATCTTGTTATAATCAGTTTATTGTCATCAGATTTGCGGATAATTGCTAGATAGAGAAGAGTGTTGTCGTTTGTAAAAAAGTTTTTTGCGAATAAATATTTCTGTTCTTCGCTCTTAAACTCCTGATTCATTGCGGAAGCCATTAAATTAAGTTTGTCGGCGATGGAAAACATGTCGGATTCGACTTTTTGGGAGATTATGGATGTCGTCCGGTTATTGTTGGTTTCGATCGTACGCTGCATGTCATTTTTGAAAAACACTGTTGCGATTACGGTCATAACTGTAAGAGCGGATATTATTACTAAAGATACGATTATTATCAATTTAGTTCTAATTTTAAGACGCTTGAAGAAACCGAACTTGTCAGTGGTCATACTAAGCCCCGATACTTTTTTTTAGAGTATAGACCGTATGTGTAAAATTTGCAAGACAAATAAAAAAAAAGCGGGCATGTGCCCGCCGGAAATTACTTAGTAGGTTTGTAAATAGTAAACTTCATATTACAAGGTTTTTCGAGAATGTCGACTCTCCAGCCTTCATTTTCAAAAAAAGTCTGAAAAGATTTCGCAACCGGATACTGTACTCTTTTCTTAGGATTGTAAACGCAATAATCTCTGTCGTCCCAGTTTACTTTCTTAAGCATTTCCCAGCCTTCGGCAACGATGTATTTCAGAACATCTTCTTCCTGACCTTTAATATTGCTGATATCTTTAAAACCATAACCTGCCATTTAAAACCTCCAATACTCACACTATGTTGAGACTATAATAGTGACTTAACTTTTGTCAACAAAAAATAATTTGCCGTACAATTTAGAATTAAAGTATAAAATTGATGACAAAAAACATAAAAATATGTGCGAGGTTTTATTATGCGATTTTATGAAACTGCCGCCGGGAGTGATTTCTAAAGCAGTTTTTTGAAGACTTTTGACTGGAGATTCTATGCTGCGCAAGACAATTTCAAAAATTAACCAATTAGATCCAAATCTGAAGTATTTTCTGATAGCTGTTCTTTTTTTAGGGATAAATAACGGTATCCTGAGTACAACATTTAATAATTATATAGAAGATATTTTTTCACTAACAGCTGATAAAAGAGGATTTCTTGAAATTCCGCGGGAGCTTCCGGGATTTATTCTTGTTATAGTAACCGGAATGATTGCTTCTTTTTCAATGAGATTCTGGGCTGTTGCGGTAGGTTTGCTTTCCGCGATGGGGGTGATGGGTCTTGCTTTTCTTTCACCTTCGGTATCGGTGATGCTGATATGGATGGTTATGTGGAGTATGGCTGATCATTTGTTTATGCCTATAGAAAACACAATGGGCCTTCATCTGGCTAAAGACGGCAAACATGGAAAAAGGCTGGGCCAGCTTTCGGGAATCCGTAATCTTGCAATGATACTTGGGGCCTTTATCGTCTGGATTATTGCTTCTTTTACTCATTTGGCGGATTCCGGTCTGCTTTATAAATGTTTTTATGTAATAGCTGCTGTAACTGCTCTTATTTCTTCATTTTTCTTCTATAAAATACGATTGGATCACGAACGTCATGAAGAAAAAAAGAGATTTGTTTTCAACAGAAAGTATTCTCTGTATTATATTCTTAATATGATCTTCGGCGCCCGAAAACAGATATTTTTGACTTTCGCGCCTCTTCTTCTTATAAAATACTACGGCGCTAAGCCCGGAACTATGGCCGTGCTTATTTTGATAGCGTCTACACTGGGTTTTGTCTTCAGGCAGTATTTCGGCATAATAACAGACAGATTCGGTGAAAAGAAAATGTTTATAGGGGATGCTGTAATATTGCTATGTATTTGTCTTGGATTTGCTTTGGTGGAAAATGTTTATTTTCTTTATGCGTTTTATATCTTGGACAACCTGATGTTTTCAACTAAAATCGCCAGAACTACTTATCTTAATAAAATAGCGCTTAAAAAAGCGGATATTGCTCCGACAATATCTTTGGGTATTTCACTTGATCATGCAGTTTCAATGACCATTCCTGCAGTCGGAGGAATCATCTGGAATATTTTCGGATATTCAAATCTTTTTCTTTTTGCGGCGGTTCTTGCTGTTTTCTCGCTTGTTGCGGCATTGTTTGTGAAATATGAAAAGAAGGGAAGTCTATCAGCCGGATAAATTGTAGACAATAGTTTTTCTGTATCACCTGCAAACGCAGGATGATTAACATTTATAATAAATAATTACACCGTCATCGGCGTAATAGACACAAAGCTCAGCGCTTTGTGTCTATTAAAAGACCAATCATCTGATGAATGTTTTCAAGCAGTCTGACCATCTCTTCCGATGGGATCTGCTTAACAACTTCATTTGTTGAAGGATCCATCACTCTCATTATCACGCGTTTAGTGTCTTCATCATAAGAAAATGACACGCGCGAATCGACTTGTTTCGCCGCATTGTTGAGTGTTTCAATTGATTTCCCGAGATCAGGTCCCGCGGCATCCGTGCCGCTTAGTTTATTTCCGGTTTCGGAAAGATGAATTTCGCCCTGTTTGAGGACAACATTTTCCGAAGTCCTGAAATCGGGAATGGAACTTTTTAATACAGCTCCGATATCCATACTGCCTCCTTGCAGTTTTTAAAAAAGTCTTCTCCGGTTTCCCGGACCGGAGAAGAGTGAAGCAGATCGCACTGCACAACCGCTTCGGTAATCAGATTCTCATTGCAGTAACTTTACGACCAGCTGAGGCTGTGAATTTGCTTGAGACAACATCGCAACACCACTCTGAACGAGAATCTGGTTCTTTGTGAACTCAACCATTTCCGCCGCCATATCCGCATCCCTTATTCTGGAATCGGCTGCCATCATATTTTCATATGACAGGTTCAGCGCTTTGGCCGTGTTTTCCATTCTGTTGTAATAGGCCCCGAGGTCTGCCCTTTGGCGGTTAAGCCTGTCTAACCCCCGGTCGATGAAACCAAGCATCGTATTTGCTTCTCCAACAGTGGAAATCGTCCTTTTATTTCCGGCATTCCAGAGATTTAGTGCCCTCGAGCTCATCGTAGTGATGAATGCCCGTATTCTCTGGTTCGCATTAGGTCCGACGTGAAAGAACATGCTTCCTGTTTTGCTCGAATGAGCAAAAACTCCGGTGAGCATTTTCATTCTGTTAAATTCGGCTGAAGTGGATATTCTGTCGATTTCATCAATCAAAGAAGATACTTCAACCTGAATCTGCTGACGGTCCTGATTTGAATAAATGCCGTTCGCCGCCTGAACAGACAGTGTTCTTACCCTCTGTAAAATGTCATTGATCTGCTGTAGTGATCCTTCGGCCACCTGTATGAAAGACAGCCCGTTCATGGTATTCTTCTCAGCCTGGAACAATCCATTGATCTGCGTGCGCATCTTTTCCGACACAGCAAGACCCGAAGCATCGTCTCCAGCTTTGTTGATCGCCTGACCAGAGGATAATCTCTCAATTGATCGGTCCAAATTCTGAGTCATTAATTTGAGATGCCTGTTCGCGAATATGGCGCTCATGTTGTGATTGATTCTCATAAATCCCTCCCTTGTGTCCTTTAGGCGGATTTATTTATGATTGTATTTAAATGCCGCCTGATTTCGGCATTCTCATCATGAGAAAGCCGTCCTTCTTGCGAAGGTAAGGTTTTCTCCTTTATTGCTGTCCAAACTGCCCAAAATTCAGACAACAATGGAAGCCGGGTTTCCGGCGCCCATTGATGCCTCCCGACATCAAAAGGCGCCGGAAGCCTGGGACAGTTTGTTCAAAACACAAGAGAGGTTTCGAATCAATCACTGATAAAGTTTTCAAAGATCAAACATTCTTCTTAAGACAGAAGTCTTAATACTGACTGAGTCTGCAAATTGGCCTGAGAGAGCATTGCTGTTCCGCTCTGCACAAGAACCTGATTCTTGGTGAAATCAACCATGACTTCAGCCATATCAGCGTCTCTTATGCGCGATTCAGATGACTGGATATTTTCAAACGCCGTCATGAGCCCTTTTGAGGTCATTTCGAGACGGTTGTAATATGCCCCGAGATCGGCTCTTTGTTTGGATAATGTCTGAAGGGCATTATCGAGAATGCCTATAGAGGCATTCGCACCGCCTGGAGAAGTTAATGAAAGAGTGATCTTGTTAGTTCCGTCTTTCATTGAAAAAGCCTGCGCAGTCATCGTTCCGATGTAAACTCTTGTGCGCTGATTTGCATTAGCTCCTATGTGAAACCACATGCTTGCCTTCGGATTCTTTCTGGCGAATTCGCCGGTAAGAATCTTGAAGCGGTTGAATTCAGCCTGAGATGCAGTTCTGTCGACTTCGTCGACAAGAGCCGATACTTCAACCTGAATAAGCTGACGGTCTTCCGGCGCATAGATACCGTTTGCTGCCTGAACAGCGAGAACTCTCATTCTCTGGATAATCTTCGCAGTCTGATCGAGGTAACCTTCGGCGGTCTGAACAAAGCTCATTCCGTCTTCGGTATTTCTTTCAGCCTGGCGGAGACCCATAATCTGAGTTCTCATTTTTTCAGAAACAGCCAAACCGGAAGCATCGTCTCCCGATTTGTTGATTCTTTCGCCGCTAGAGAGTTTCTGCATGCTTTTATCCACTTCCCAGTGGGTAAACTTTAGAACGCGATTCGCATTGATCGCACCCATGTTGTGATTGATAATCATAGTACACTCCTTTGTATCTTTTTATGTATTTGGCTTCCTTGCCAACCGGTCACCGGGCAGCGGTAACCGGAAGCCTTGATACCCAAACGCACACAGAATCAAAGAAAGTTCCAGGCTTGTATCTGGGCGGATATAAGACGGGAAAAACTATGTCATCAATCTGCAGACTAGCCGTGTTTTTAAAGAACGAGGGTCGGGCCTGATGAGACCTATCCCTGTTCGTAATATCGCCACCAATGGTAGCAGGGTTTAAGGCGATTATGGTTGGATAAACGTGAATAAAGACGAATAATAGAAGATATGAATCGCAATCATGTTATTATTGCTTATGTTGAAAAAAGTTGTAAAAATCTGCGGATAATCTAATTTTTCTATTATGTACAGTTTGGTTTTAATTGAGAATGATGTATTTCTGTAATTTATAGTGGAAAATTTGCGGAAAATAAGATTTTGGTGGTTATTGTGCTGCTTCTCGCTTCAAATAATTTGAATATTATGAACAAAAATAAAGAATTTATATGCTGGTTAATTCTTTTTTGACATAAAAATCCCTCTGAGTAATATTTTAAAGGAATATTTAGTCTCTAATTTTTTCTTATCATATTTATTTTTTTAAAGCGGGGGCAGAAAGTTTTGGGAAAAGTTTCTGCCCATATTATAGACAAAGATTTTTCCGTCGGAGCCAGCGGAACAAAATATGAAACACCAAACGGCGAGAAGGTGAGAACTGGTGAGGTGTATGGAAGTGTTAATGTAAAAGAATGGACAGTGGGAGCATCTGTGAAAAAGAAATTTTATATAAAAGGGAGTGATGTGGTTGATTGGAGTATATTTGTAGAAAACAATAATGGTGGAAATACTATTAAGGGTAAGGTTTATCAAGAGACAAATGATATTAATAAAAAGAAAGAGACAAAGGGCGAAATATATTTTCAAATAAAATATTAATCAACAAAGGAGCATGCTATGAGAAGATTTTATAAATATATATGCGTAATGATGATAGGTCATCTTCTGATGTGCACAGGCGGATTGGCTGGAAAAGACTATCCGAGAAATAAAGAAGGATTGAGAACTGATAAGGGTATTGGATTGTATCCAGGTGAATATCTGGGTCAGATGAAAAATGGCAAAGCACACGGTAAAGGTAAGCTAACATCAGTGCGAGGAGATGTTTTTGAAGGAACATTTGTAGACGGAGAGGGTGAAGGGTTTTTTAGTGTTAAATATGCAAGTGGAAATAGATTTGAAGGAGAATTTAGGAAAGGAGTCGCAGAAGGAAAAGGTAAATTTTTTAGTGCGAGTGGGGACATGCATGAAGGGGAGTACAAGGATGGAAAGCGTAACGGTTATGGAGTATATTATTATGCTAGCGGGGATAAATATGAGGGATATTATTTAGATAATTTAAGGCATGGCAAAGGGAAATATACTTTTTCAGGCGGTGATTACTATGAAGGCGAATATTATAAAGATAAGAAACATGGTAAAGGGAAATATGTATGGTCTGATGGTAGTAAGTATATTGGAGAATATAAGAATGATATGAGTTCTGGCATAGGGATGTTTTACAATACGGATGGTTCATACTACCAAGGAGAGTTTGCTAATGACAGACCGCATGGCTACGGACGTCTCTTTGATAAAGATGGAAAATTGACAGTAAAAGGCGTTTGGGAAAACGGCGAATATAAAGGAAAATAAACAAAAGGAAAACCAGATGGCAAAAGACAAAGACGAGAAATTGAAAGCAAGCGAAGTAAATATACCGGAAGTATATGGAAATGTAGCAAACATAAGCTATAGCCCGTATGAAATGGAAATGACATTAGGTTTAATCAGCAGTAATTACGAAGGAATCAAGCCTGTGGTGAATGTGAGAATGAGTCCGCAATTCGCAAAGGAGCTGGCGCAAATACTTCTGATAAACGTAGAGAAGTATGAAGAGCAGATAATGAAGCTCGACATGAAAAAGCAGTAAAACAATCGGCGCCGAAAGGCGCCGGTTTTAGTTATAGACGGTCATTGAAAACATGGGAGAACTGAAACAGGAAAAGCTGAGTGAAACGACAAAAATCAAAATTTGCCGAAGGCAAATTTATCTCTGATCGGAGCGCAGGGTTCTGTATGAGCCGAATCCGCTGAAGGAGGTTCGGCGAGTTCTGCGCGACAAGAGCCGCGCGGCGAGTGAGCGACAACTTTTCTTTGGTTACTTTCTTTTTTTGTAAAAAGAAAGTAACAGAACCAGGTAAAGGGCGTGGAACGCCCTTTGATATTATTGCATGATCCATGCAGAAAAACGGATCGAAAGGCGAAGCCTTTGAAAGTATGCCTGACTCTCAGGAGAAATTAAATCATCAATAATTCTTGAGTTATTCTCAACGTACCTCCATGTACGTTTCGACGAATTGATATCAATAATATTAATGCACCCATCTCTGAGGTAAAAATTGCGATCTCCCGCTAAGAGCTAAAGCTCTTCTCGCGGGAAGTCGGAACGATCCCGACAAACGAGACGCTTCTCACGCAAACAGGAAGTTTGCATAAAAGCGTCTCGTAAGTTTCCGCATCCATGCGAATTTAATTTTGGTATCAATTAATAATTTCTTTATCTCAGCAGGCATCGTGCCTGCTTCGATTATAACTTTAATTATACTTCACGCTGTAAACTCCAAGGTGAACTTTGCGTTGTCTCGCTGGGAGCTAAAGCTCCTCTCGCGGGCTGTGTTTCCGCCTCCGTGCGGAAACTTAAAAATTATATTTGATTTCTGGGGTTAATCATTATATAATTGTTCGTTAGCTGAGGTTTTATGAGCAAATCCCGCCGTGTTATTATTTCGTTATTTCTTTCAATTTTATCATTTCTGTTTTTTTACAGAAATATTGATTCGTTTTATCTTAATCCGTTGAAAACCGAATTTTCCCAAGTAAATCCGTCTGTGGCGGTCGCAGATTCTTTCAATAACCTTTACATCATCGATAATTCTCAGAGGCGTTTTTTTAAGTGTTCTGAAGACGGTATTCTACATTTTTCCGTGCAAGGCGGATTGAAGGAACCTGATCATTTTTTTTATGCTGAAGATATTGCTGTGGATGATGAGGGATTTGTTTTTATTCTAAACCGTGTAACTGATAACGGCGGTTTTTTTACTGAGAAAGAAGAAGTTCTGTGTTATGACCCGTCAGGTAAATTTCACAGCGTTATTTTTTCAAAGACTCACGCGGAAAAGAAACAGATTTTAGTTCAGAAAGGACAGCTTTCGCGGCTTGAATTCAAATCGGGCAAGCTTTCGTGGTTTGATATTTCCGAAAATAAAATTGACTACTATGTATATGAAAAAAATGGGAATCCGCATGTTGAAAAATCTTTTGATTATCCTCTAGCCGCTACATACATTGCTGATATTTCGATGCGCGGCGGAAATATTTATTTTACAAGTAAAAACGGAAAACTTTATAAGAATATTTCTACTGTTCTTTATTCTCCGGAGAAAAGCAAAGAGCTTTCTGTTCCATGGTCAATTTCATCGGATGAGGACGGAAGTGTCTTCGTTTCGGATCTCGCTAAACCCCGGATTCTCAAAGTTAACAACAGTTCTGTTTCAGAAATATTAAATGCTTCCATCCTTGAAAAGAATAATATTGATTCAGATGGTCTTGTTTTTTACAGGATAAACAAATCAGCAGATAAGCTTATTCTTTCTTCAGGATCTTCAATATATGTTTACTCTGCAGAAGATTTTAAAATACATTCGATTGATTCTGTTAGATATTCATTCAAATCACTTGTTTTCCGGTTTGTTCTATATGCGGTTTTAATAGTATTTTTAATCTCTGTTTTTAATATTTTGTCATTTTTGTATAGAGAAGTTTTTCATTCCAAGATTCCTTCGATGGTTTCGAGAAGTATTGTTCTGATTTTCGCGATAGGTGTTTCAACTTTTCTCGTCACCATGTTCATTCTAAAAAATTTTTCGGAACGTTATACTCGTACAATTACAGAACGCAGTTCACAGATGGTTCAGCTCATTCCGAAGGCTATTGACGGAGATCTTATCTCGAAAATTGATACCCAGGAAAAATTCATGAATGAAGATTACCGGAAGATACGTTCTTCTCTGGTATCTCTTTTTAATAATAATAAAGACCCGTGGAATGACCGCTATTATTACGCGGTCTACCGTGTTATGAATGATTCTTTATACGGATTCATGTATCTCAATGACGGTATCAGTACTTTTCATCCATTTGATTATTTTACCGATCCGGAAAGCTCATACAGAAAAGCGTATTCCGGAGAAATTATTTCAGAGACAGATACAGATTCCTGGGGAAGCTGGATATATGCTCTTGGTCCGATAAAGAATTCAAAGGGTGAGGTTGTTGCGATTCTTGAAGTTGGAACCGACCTTTATAGTTTTGACCGCGAAAATATGATGCTTGTAAAGAAAGTTGTCATCGATGTTGTAACTCTGCTTGTTGTTTTCATTCTTCTATTGATTGAGTTCACTTATCTCGGTCAGCTTTCCGCCAAAAGAAATCTTCTGAAGAAATCTGATAAAAACTATTCGGATGCTTTTTTTTCGCGGCCTGTTTTCTTTATGTATTCTTTCGGCATATCCATGTCTTTTGCTTTCATTCCTCTTTTAATGAAAAAAATATATCAGCCGTTTTTAGGTATGCCGCAGGACGTTGTTATCGCTCTTGCATTCAGTGTTGAAGCCTTGTTTTTCGCAATCTTTCTTTTTGCCGGCGGAATTATTGTAGAAAAGATAAATTGGCGCAATCTGAAATATATCGGTATCGCTCTTTCAATGACTGGCCTTTTCATTTGCGGTTTTACTTCAGATATGTTTATTTTTCTGACTGCCCGCGGCATCGTCGGCGCCGGCAGCGGTCTCATACTTATTGCGTGCAGAAGCTTTATAAATTCAGAATCTGACGGAGAAAAGCGTTCGGTTGCGTATTCTCATTTTTATTCGGGCGGTATTGCCGGAGTTAACGCAGGAGCTGTTTTCGGAGCATTTTTTGCAGACCAGTTCGGTTTTTCTTTTGCATTTTATCTTGCTGTATCAATTCTTTTAATTACTTTGCTGATCTCGTATAATATTTTTAAGAATATGAAGATCGTTTCTTTGCCGTCTTCGGAAGAACATTTACTTCGTTCAGTTGTGAGATTTATTTCAAACAGAAAAGTAATGTTTTATCTGATTCTTGCCGTTCTTCCGACTTATGCAGCGGGAATGTTTCTTTCATACTATGTTCCTCTATTCAGCGAATCTCACGGACTTTCCGTTACAGATACGGGAAGACTTATTATATTGAACGGTCTTTTTATAATTTATCTCGGACCTCTTCTCACGCGTTTTTTTAAGCGGAGAATGAGCGACAGAAATGCATTGATTCTCGGTTCGTTCGGATGGGCTGTTTCACTTGTTATTTATGCTGCAACAGGAAGCATTGGAGGCGTAGTTGCCGCACTCGTTCTTATGGGAATTGTTGAAGGATTTTGCGTTTCCGCGCAGAATGATTATTTTATGAATCTACCTATCGTAAAAAAAATCGGTTCGGACAGATCAGTTTCTTACATGGAGCTGGCAAGCCGCGGTGCCGAAATGTGTGCCCCCGTTATTTTTGCTTATGTTCTGACAATCGGTGAACGAAGCGGTATCGCTCTTTTCGCCGGAGGCGTAATATTTATGACAATTGTTTTTATGCTGACAAGCCGTGAATCATCTATAACGAAAAGAAAAGGACGTGCTTGATGTCTAAATTTTCTAAAACAGTCATTATTCTTTTTATTATGATTTTTTCTGCATTAAGCGCAATCGGTATTACTTTTTGGAGAAGTGATGTTTTTTCGAATTCTTTCAGCGCAGTTCTTTCTTTTGAGTATCCTTTATTTTCGGCATCAGACGGAAGCGGATATGTTTACATTATCGATAGTTCACAGCGCAGAATATTGAAAACATCATTGGACGGCAAGATACTCCTTCTAGTCAACGGAGGAAAAAGAGAAAATGATTCCTTCTATAATGCATCAGAGTTATGTCCTCTGTCTGACGGATCATTTTATATCATAAATGTGATTCCGGATTCAGGCGGTTTTTTTACTGAGGCCGAAGAAATTCAGAAATATTCAGCAGATGGAAAATTTCAGAAAACGGTTTTTAGAAGAGAATACTCATCCGGTGAAAAGAAATCATATATTGTACAAAGAGGTTCGCTTCAGAAACTTTCGGGCGACAGCAATGCAATACGCTGGTACGAAATTGATGAAGAAGGTATAATTGAATACATTTCATCAGGTTCTTCCCAGATATCATCAAATAGAATCTTTTCAATGAAATCAGCCGCGGCATACATTTCTTTTGTCAGCGGTGATAATTCTTCGTCATTCTGTTCCACCAAGCGCGGCGAGATTTTTAAAATAAATTCAGGTAAAAAAGAAACCGTTTATTCTTATTCGGGTGAAACGGATAAAATATTTGTTCCATGGGATATTTCCGTGTTCAATAAAAAAATATATTTCACGGATATCGCAAATGCCGGGATATATGTTTTTGACGGTAAAAAAATAGAAAATATTTTCACCTCTGAAGATACTGCTGCTTTTAATAATATGTCTGCAGGTGTTCCATATTACCGTTTTTCAATAAGCACAAAAGGCGATATCTTTACATGCCACAACAACAGCGTAATAGGTTTTATTGACGGTAAAGTGGCTTATAACAGAGAAGCCGGATCAAGAAGTTTTTTTTCAATATTTACTTTAATATTGCTTCAGATAATTCTTGTTATATCAGTTCTAATTTTTTTAACATCAATAATTTATTTTTATATTAACATTATGAAGCGAAAAATATCACTGATAGTCAAACAGCTGATATTTGTTCCTTTAATTGTATTTTCAATTGCGATGGCTTCGCTTTTCATTTACCGCAACATGTCTTCACGTCACGAAGATCTGCTGAAAAGCAAAATTGCTTTTATGGTTCAGCAGATGGCACGTACAATTAATCCTGATGATATTGAAAAAATAAATTATGTTTCCGACTATATGAATGACGGTTATAAATCAATCAGGCAGGATCTTCATTCCGCTTTGAACAATAATTCTGATTCATGGAATTACGGTTTTTACTTTGCTCTGCACGGGATTAAAAACGGTAATATTTCTTCAATGATGTTTTTGAATGACGGAATAACCGCATTTCATCCTTTCAGTTATCTTAATGACCCCGAAGGAATTTACAAGAGGGCTGAAAAGGGAAGTGTTGAGATTGAAAAGAGTACAGACGCGTGGGGTACGTGGTTTTACGGCGTTGGGCCCGTCTATTCAAAAAGCGGAAAAGTTATCGCGCTTCTTGAAGTCGGCAAGGATAATCTTTCATACGAAACTGATAACCGAAATCTTTTTAAAAAAATGGTGGCGTATGTCGGTGGAATAAGCGTTTTGATGATTCTTCTTTTCGGATTATTGACTTACGTAATTTTATCATCAGTAAGAAACTTGAGCCGCGGAGCCGGAAGAATAAGCGAGGGTCACTGGGATGTTGAAATTCTTCCGAAAAGCAATGATGAAATTGCTGATTTAACTCATGCTTTTAACCGTATGGCGAAGTATGTGCGGAATTATATTTCCGAAATAACCCAGCTCAACAAGGCTTATCACGGTTTTGTTCCGATGGAGTTTCTGAAATTTCTGAAAAAAGAAAGTATCATTGATGTAAGACGCGGGGATCAGACTCAGCAGGAAATGACAATAATGTTTACCGACATACGTTCATTTACGGATATTTCCGAATCTATGTCTCCGAAAGAAAACTTCGATTTTTTAAACTCATATCTCGGTCTTGTCGGTCCGCTTGTTAGAAGTAACGGCGGTTTCATTGATAAATATATCGGAGACGCGATTATGGCGCTTTATCCGGTGAGTCCTGATGACGCAGTTAGAGCCGCATTGGATATTCAAAAAACTATTTATGAATATAATCAGAAAAGGTCTGAAAGCAATTTGATGCAGATTGCAATAGGCACGGGAATTCATACGGGACTTCTTATGCTTGGAATTCTCGGTGAAGACGAGAGAGTTGATTCTACTGTTATTTCTGATAATGTCAATCTTGCAAGCCGTATTGAAGGACTCACAAAAAAATTCGGCGCGAATATTATTATAAGTGAAACAACATATGAAGGAATGAAAGTGCGCGGTCTCTATACTTTCCGTTATCTCGGAATGATCCGCGTGAAAGGGAAAAAGCAACCGGTCGGAGTTTATGAGGTTCTTGACGGCTGTTTTGCCGAAGAACGCGAAAACAAGATCAAAGCATCCTCTCTTTTGGGAAAAGGAATTGCCGAATTTAAGAAAGGTGATTTCCGCCTTGCAGGGGGTTATTTTAAAAAGGGAACGGAAAAATATCCTTCTGATTTTGCATTTAAAGTTTATCTTGACATTTGCCGTGAATGTATCAGAAATCCGAAACCGGACTTTGACGGTTCTCTTGTGTTTCTCGATAAATAAGGAGCATATATGGATTCTACGCCATTGCTTTTAAAGTTGTTAAAGGATGATAAATTTCTGCCTGAATTAATTGCCGCAGATAGAAAAACAAACCGGAAGAAAAACGGAAAAATTCTATTGTATATCGGTAATTCGCGTCCCCGCGGAAGAATCGATTACGGTCTGCGATTGATAGATGAACTTGAACATTCCGGAAACTGTGTAACAGGTCTGATAATTGAACCGGATGATCCGTTAAACATCAATCCTCAGATACAGGCTATGAAAAGATTTTTTCTTCCGGCAGAGCTTTCTGCACGGCAGTCAGTTATAAAAAAAAATTTTACTGATCATGAAGCTTCAAAAAAGATTCAAATTTTTCTTGATGATATTTCTTCAGCCGAATATGACACGGGAGTTGTTTTTTACGGCAACTGGGTTCCCCCTCAGCTTTTTAAAATTCCGCGTAACGGTTTTATCAACTTTCACCCCGGACCGCTTCCATTTCTAAAAGGTATGGAGCCGGATACTTTTGCAGTTCTTGAAGGCTGGAAGAAGATCTGGGGAACAGTTCATAAAGTCGATGAGCATTTTGATACAGGGCTTATCATAGCCATGACGAAAAAAGTTAAAATAAAAAATTATTCCACCCCTGTAAGCATTCTTCATTCTCTTACTATTGAAGGAATCAAGACCATATCAAAAGCATGTTCAATGATTCATAACCGCAGAAAAAAATGCGTGTTTTTGAAAAATAATCCGGGTTCAAGTGCTACTATAGAAAAAGCTTTCGATGAGTCATTCATAAACTGGGAAAGAGACAGCAATGAAATGCTTGATAGAAGGCTTCGCGCTTTCTGCGGTCAGGATATAGGCATACGTCTGAAAGCATCGATATTTAATGATACGTATTTTGTTTATAATCTTGAAAGCTTTTATGCAAGGCTTGATGGAAAACCCGGCGAAGTAATAGGTTTTTATCTGAAAAACGGCAAATACTTGTATCAGCCGATTATAAAAACTGTTGAAGGCGCGGCAGTTATTCTGCTTGGGGAAAAAGTAAATATGACAGAGCTGAAACGCCCTGAAAACAAATATTATCCAGAATGGCAGATTCCTCCGCGAAAATCAAAGCGGATAGCTGATATTAAAACGCTGAAATACAGCATAAACAAGTATAGAGATATCATCAGAAAAGAGATTTCATTGTAAAAAAAGCTTTTAACTTTTTTATCCCGGTAAAAAAATGACAAAATGAATGTCAGGTTCTGCAAACATATTTTGCAGAACCTGATTTTAGAATAATGTTATTGGAGATGAAATGGAATTAAAAGTTGATGAAAATGCAAAGGCGCTGATTTTCGATATAGACGGAACTCTTGTCGATACGATGGAAATTCATTATAAGGCATGGGAAAAAATGTTCGCTCTGCAGGGATTTAATTATCCGAGAGAAGTTTTTTATGAACTTGCAGGGATTCCGACTTATAAAATTGTTCCGATTTTAAATGAAAGATTTAATCTCAAACTTGATCCTGAAGAGACTATGAATGAAAAAGAAAAGTATTTCATGGAGCTTTTCGGTGCTGTCAAGGAAATCAAGGTTGTTAGTGATATTGCACGAAAGTATCATGGTATTCTTCCGATGTCGCTGGGAACCGGCGGCAGAAAGGATATAGCTCAGATGACAATGGAAACAGTGGGTCTTTCTAAGTATTTTGATATCATGGTTGCAGCCGAAGATGTCATTCACCACAAGCCGGCTCCTGATACATTTTTAAAATGTGCAGAACTTATGGGAGTAGAACCGCGTTTCTGTCAGGTGTTTGAAGACGGCGAACTCGGATTGCAGGCTGCCCGCACAGCCGGAATGATTGCTACCGATGTGAGACCGTATCTGTAAATCATAAAGCTTGAAGGGAGTCTGATATGCTTAATATTGTTTACTCTAACAGACTTGAGAAGCTTGCTGAAATTTACGCGCAGAGGCTTTCTCAAAGACAGTTAAGCATATTCGATAAAGAACAGGTAATAGTTCAGACAGAGGGCATGTCCAAATGGCTTACTTTGAAATGCGCTGAACTTAACGGAGCCGTTTCGGGACTTGAATTTTCAACGCCGGTTCCGTTTTGCGTCAGCATGATGAAGGAATCTCTCGATCGGGATTATAATATTCCGGATAAGCATGCTCTTGCCTGGGCTGTATTTTCATTTTTATCTTCAGAACAGGGGCATGCCGCCGAATTTGCAAAAGCCGTTTCCTATCATGGGAATGATGCTCTGCGTACATTTCAGCTTGCTGCGAGAATAGCTGACCTTTTTGACCAGTATTCTCTTTATCGTACGGATATGGTTGCTGCGTGGGATTCCGGCAAAATGATTCTTTCGGAAAATGAAAAACTGCCGGAGGAATTTGCATGGCAATATCATCTGTGGCGGAAAATATTTGCTGAATATAATCACCGCGGACAAATTCTCTCTGATTTTCTTCAAAGCTCTGTTGTTCCTCAAATTAAACATGTTTCACTTTTCGGAATAACATCTCTTTCCGAATATGTTCTGCGCGCATACGGCAAGCTTGCTTTAACAAATGAAATCGATGTTTATGTGCTCAATCCTTCGCCTGAATTCTGGCAGGATATACGATCAAAAAAAGAAATACTTTATCACAGTCTCAAAAACGGATCGGACGGATATTATGAAGAAAGGAACCCTCTTCTGGCTTCATACGGAAAACTCTCAAGAGAGTTCTTGAATATTCTTTATGATAATTTTTCTGATTCTGATATCTTTACAGAAGACGATTCGGTTTTTTCGTTACCGGAGGGAGAATCTCTTCTAAATCTAATTCAAAAAGATATTTATAATCTTGAAAGTTCTAAGCATAAAGTCAAACCTGATGATTCGGTTCTTGTTCATGCCTGTCATTCGCCTTTGAGAGAAGTTGAAGTTCTGTATGATTATATACTTGATGCATTGTCGAATGATAAAATATCACCTGAAAATATAGTAGTAATGGTTCCGGATATTTCGGGATACGTGCCTTTCATCGAAGCAGTTTTTTCATCACCTGAAAGTGAAAGAATGAGAATTCCTTATTCGATTGCCGACAGGAAAGCTTCATCGGAAAGCGCGTTTATTAATTCGTTTGCAGATTCTCTTAAGTTTGCACAAAACAGATATGCTTTATCGGCATTTGCCGCAATTTTTAAATCAGATCCTGTAAAAAGAAAATTTAATATGAAAGGTGAAGATGCGGATCTTGCTCTTAAATGGCTTTATGAGGCAGGAACGAGATGGGGGCTTAATTCAGATCAGAGGAGGAAGGATTACGGACTCGATTTTTCTGAATACTCATGGACTGATTCGTTACAGCGTATAATTACCGGTATCGGATACGGTGAAACAACAGATGTTGTCGGAAAGTATATTCCTTATCCTGAAATAGAAGGCAGTTCAATCGAAGTTTTTGCATCAGCTTTAAAGCTGTTCAGACTGCTTACAAAACTTACTTCATCATTTTCTGAAACAAAAAGCATTGCGAAATGGAATGATGTGATGATAGAATTCATGCAGAACGCATTTGATATTGATGAATATTATACTGATTACAGATATATTATTAAGGTTATGAAGCAGATTGAGGAAGCTGCTTCAACAGCCGGAAATGATCTGCAAACAGGTTTTGACATTTATTATTATGAGCTTATGAGACAGATTGATTTTGATACTTCGCAGAGAGGATTTATTTCGGGCGGAATAACTTTTTGTCAGCTTCTCCCTTTGCGTTCAGTACCATTTGATTTTGTCGCAATACTCGGTCTTAATACCGGAGAATTTCCGCGCAGTGCGAATAATCTCGGTTTTGATATCATGTATTATAGGCGGAAGAAAGGCGACCGCTCGGTAAAAAATGACGACAGGGATTTATTTCTTGAGAGTATTTTATCGGCGAGAAAAAAACTGCATCTGTCATATACGGGACGCGACAGTAAGACTAATGAAGAAAAACCTGCTTCAAGCGTTCTTTCCGAATTTATTAATTATATCCGTGATTATTACTACGGCGATGATTATAAAGAAATATTGATCAGAGAACATGCTTTAAAGGGATTTTCTGAAAAATACTTTGACGGAAAAGATAAAAGATTTTTTTCATATTTTTCCGGAAGAATTGTAATGCCGATAACGCATACAAATCGTCATGAAACGCCTCCAATTAATCAAGAGCTTTTGTCGATAACTCCTGAAATGTTTTCTCTTTTTTTCTGCAATCCGATAAGTTATTATTTTGAAAAGAAATGCGGAATAGAAATTAAACCATTAAATGATTTTGATAATGATTCAGAACCTCTTTTGCTTACAAGAGGAGTAAAAAAGGAAAATGCCAGAAAAATAGAATTTTATTTGCGAAACGGCTATGATATTGAAACCATAAAAAATATTTTAATGAATTCAATGATGCTGCCTTCCGGAAATTTTGCTGAAAGTGCATTTGAAACATTTGTTGAAGAATATGATAATATATTCAACTACAGAAAAAATGTGTTAAGTTCGATGGAGTCAAAACAGATGGATATTCTGTTTGACAAGGATTCTCTTGTTATAAACGGGAATACCCGAATGTATTCGGATGGAAAAAATATGAATTCAGTATTTTTTGTTTATACGGGCGGTTCACAGTTTTATGAAACAAAAGCTAAAGTGTTTCATGTTATGCTTTCAGCAATTTATGATAATGTTAAAACAATAATTGTCGGAAAAGACAATAATAAAGAAATAGAAAATATGGGCAAACCTGAAGCTGAGCAGTTAATCAAAGAATTGTCAAAAGTGTATATTGATTATCTTTCTAATCCGTTTGATATTGATATTAAATGTGCGATGAATGCATGGACTTCAGATTTTGATAAGTTTGAATTTGATTATCTTACGAAAATAAATAAAAAATCAGGTGATGATTTTAAAATTAGTGAAATAAATTATGAAGATTATTCCGATTTGGCTGAGTATCATTTAATGCCTGATATCGAAAGAATATATAAATTCGTTTCTCCTTTATGGTCTGTTTCTATTACAAAAGAAAAAACAGGAAAGCAAAAATGAAACAATTCGCTTTTGATAAAATTGATCTTGACGGCATTTCACTAATTGAAGCAGGGGCAGGTACCGGAAAAACATATTCTATTACAAACATCTATATACGGCTTTTACTCGAAAAAAATTATGACTCAGGTGAAATAGCCGTTGTGACATTTACCGTTGCCGCTGCCGATGAACTTCGGGAAAGAATT
>Ga0255343_1002213_pt1 | contig 23474 bp, 15 predicted proteins | sample wastewater_treat_4_FD_192413 | JGI IMG/M metagenome (GOLD analysis project Ga0255343, IMG submission 192413) | Wastewater microbial communities from Lulu Island WWTP, Vancouver, Canada - plant16 | ecosystem: Engineered > WWTP > Wastewater > Unclassified | place: Canada: Vancouver, British... | reverse complement strand
TAGAATCTAATGTTTGAATTGCAGTATTTAATTTTTCTCTTGGAAACTGTACTATTTGGAAAGCTGTTTTAGGTCAAATGCCACTAATTTTGAACAAGTCCTCAAATGTACTTTTTTGCTCTACTGTGTCAAAAGCGAAGTAGTTTATAGTTTTTTTATTGTCATCTAGATAGGGATATAGAAAAAAATCTCATTTTTTTTTGGTTCAAAAATATGAAACTTCTATTCAAAAAGTTGAATTTTGAATAAAAGTTTGTTTTCAATATTTTTTTATTTCTCAATTGATTATGTGTAACATTGTAGGAATATGTGTGTAAAGTGTGTAAAGTTTGTATTCCCTACCACCCGCCCCGTAGTCCTACAAAGCTTACAAGACGAGTAGAACGGGGTTTCGTAAGGATTTCAATTAGAATCCCTCCCTCGGGGGAGGATGTGGTGTCCCGAATTTATGAGGGACTAGGTGGGGGTTTTACCCCCAACTACCCCGCCCCGTAGTCCTACGGGGCGGGGCGCAGCACTAGAACAGCTTCCCCCAAGGGAAGAATTTTTTCATTCTTAAAGTTTTCAACTTTACAATAGCTAATTTTTATATTTTTTCAAGTATTTTTGTGTTGATATATGGGTAAAAATTTGTATAAAGTCTTGTAGATTAATTAAAAAACATTCTAATATTTCTATTAGAATGCTTTTGTAAACTTAACAACTGTTGCTAGAGCTCCATCACACAGTTTATATTATATATAAAAAAATGTATTTGTCAAATATTTTGTTTTATTATTAATAATCGGCTACTGTATGTCAAAAATTAAACAACAATTACGAGAAAAACTTGAAGATGATATTACAGAATTAACAAAACCATTACAATTACTGTTAAATAAATGATTTACCTCTTGAACTGTAAATGAAGAGGATATTATTTCCGAGATTGATGACATGGATATGAGTTCTAAATTATTGGAGAAATTTTATGAATTAGCAGAAAAATTAAGTATAAAAGTTTTGACTATCGAAGAAATCTTGGAAAAGGAGGCACAAGCCTTGGTAGAAAAAAGTAAGTTAGGAAAGATAGAATTGTATGAAACTACACATAGAACTAACGACAAACAATTTAAAGATTTTATAAAACTATATTTCAACGATATATCCAAAATCCCCCTACTAACTTGAGAAGAAGAAAGAGACATAGCTAGAAAAATTAAAAAATGAGATGAAGAAGCAAAAAAAGTATTGATAGAATCCAATTTAAGATTAGTTATTAGTATTGCTAAAAAATATTTTGGTAGTAGATTGAGTTTTTCTGATCTAATACAGGAGGGGAATATTTGATTGATAAAGGCTATTGAAAAATTTGATCCTGATAAAGAATTTAAATTTAGCACTTATGCTACTTGGTGGATAAAACAAAGTATTACAAAAGCTATTGCTGATATGACAAAAAATGTAAGAATACCTGTTCATCTAATAGATGAAATAAACAGCTACAATAAAACATATCAATTGTTATTTCAAAAATTTGGTAGGGAACCAACTAGTAAAGAAATTTGAAAAGAACTGGATTTTCCTATGAAAAAAATTAAAAAGTTAGAGGAAGTTATATTCTGAAATGTATCATTGGATAGAGAAATAGGAGATGAATGAAGGGACACTTTGGCTGATATTATAGAAGATGGCAACACACTCAGACCTGATCAATTTGCAGAAAAAAATGCATTAAGACATAATTTGGATACGATTCTTTCTATGCTGGATGATAGAGAGTCAAAAATTATTAAAATGAGATATGGAATAGATTGACCAAGATATACCCTAGAACAAGTATGAGAGGAATTTGATGTGACTAGAGAAAGAGTAAGACAAATAGAACAAAAAGTTATCCAAAAACTAAAAGACCATGAATGATTGCTGAAAATACTGGGAATTGAAGATGATATTGCCAAAATAGAAGAAATGGAAAAAATGTGAAAAAGGAAGAAATGAAAAAGGGTCAAAAAAATAGAAGAAGATGAGGAGGAAGAAATAGATTATTCTTATCAAGAATATTTGTCCGACTTTGATGACGATGATGATATTTAGACCAAATAAGGATAATAATCACAAAACATATCAATTTACAACTTTATATATGATTAAAAAATATTTTTTAGATTTTAATTTATGTGTTGATGGTAGACAATAAACAATATGACGCTTCAAATATTAAAGTTTTGGAGTGATTAGAGCCTGTTAGACAAAGACCTGGTATGTATATCGGTTCTACTGATGTAGTATGATTGCATCATATGATACAAGAAATTGTGGATAATGCTGTAGATGAAGCTTTGGCATGATTTTGTACACATATAACTACTATATTACATGCAGACAATTCTGTTACCGTTTACGATAATGGTAGATGAATCCCTGTAGATAAACATCCAAAAACTGGTAAATCTGCCCTAGAAACGGTTTTTACGATGTTACATGCTGGTTGAAAATTTGATAAATCAGTTTATAAAATATCTGGAGGTTTGCATGGAGTTGGAGCTTCTGTTGTAAATGCATTATCGGAGCGACTGGAAGTAGAAGTACACAAAGATGGGAAAATCCATAAAATAAGGTTTGAAAGATGAATACCAGTATGAGAAATGGAAATTATTTGAGAAACCGACAAAACTTGAACTATTGTAAAATTTCTTCCTGATAAAAAAATATTTGATACGATAGAGTTTAGTGGAAGTACAGAAGTTGCAAGGATGAAACAATCTGCTTACCTTACTCCTGGAGTAACTTTTACAATTATCAATGAAAAAGAATCTGTTAGACAAAGATTTTATTTTGAATGAGGTATAAAAACTTGGTTAAATAATTTAGTATGAGAACAAACAAGATTTTCCTCAGCTCATTATATAAATCAAGAATGAATAGATTGTCTTGCAGAAATAGCGTTTCAATTTGTAAATACCTCTAATGATCACACTTTGTCTTTTGTTAATAATATTCCTACGAAAGATGGAGGTAGCCATGTTTTGTGATTTAGATCTGCTCTTTTGCAGGCAATCAATGAAGTATGAAAAGAAAAAGATAAGATTGATAAAAAAATAGGAGAGTTTCAATACAGTGATGTAACTGATGGGCTTTATGCTATCGTAAATGTGAAAATTCCAGAACCTCAATTTGAAGGTCAAACTAAATGAAGACTTGGAAATGCTTATGTAAGAGTAGAAGTAGAAAAAATCATGTATGAGTATTTGATAAATACATTTAGAACAAATGAAGAGGAGTTTGACAAAATTTTTGATAAAATAAATTTGGCCGCTAGAGCTAGATTGGCGGCTAAGTTTGCAAAAGAAACAGTATTAAGAAAGAATATATTAGTATGAGGTGTTTTGCCTGGGAAATTAGCAGATTGTGCCAAAAAATGAAAAGAATGAACTGAATTATATATAGTGGAGTGAGATTCAGCATGAGGAAGTGCAAAACAAGGTCGTGATAGCTATTTCCAAGCTATTCTGCCACTGAGAGGTAAAATATTAAATACAGAACAAGCTAGCATACAAAAAACAATGGCCAATGCTGAGGTTAAAAATCTGATTACAGCAATTTGAGCCTGAATAAAAGAAAGTTTTGATGAAGAAAATTTAAGATATGAAAAAGTAATAATAATGACTGATGCCGATGTAGATTGAGCCCATATTAGGACTTTATTGTTAACATTTTTCTTTAGATTTATGAGGCCGTTGATAGAAAATGGTCACTTGTATGCGGCTTGTCCTCCTATTTATAAATTTAAACAATGAAAAGAAGAAAAATACATTTATAAGGAAGAAGAAACTCCGGAGGATCATTGATTTGAATCTGATAAAACAGAAATCCAGAGATATAAAGGTCTTTGAGAAATGAATTCAGAACAACTTTGGAGTACTACAATGGATCCAAACAATAGAAGATTAAATCAAATTACTGTAGAAGATGCGGAAGAAGCGGATAGATTATTTAGAATTTTGATGTGAGAAGATGTTATGGCTAGAAAACACTTTATACTAACCCATGCAAAAACAGTAAAAGAAATAGACATATAATGAAGTTGGAAAACCTACCCCCCGTTCCTGTAAGTTCCCCTTAGAACTACGGGGCTACGGAATAGGATTACGGAAAGGAGTTCGTAAAGTATTAATAACTTTATAAACTTTTTAACTTGCAACTTTATAAACCCCGCCACGCCCCGCCACGCCCCGCAGTATTGCGGGGCGGGGCTACATGGCGGGGCAGGCTTGTAACTTGCAACTTGTAACTTTTAACTAATTAGTATATCTTTTAAGAGTTTTAGAGCTAAATTTTGGTCTAGAAAATAGGGAGAAGTAGCTATTGTCACTACTCTACTCTTTTTTATTAATTTTTTTGTAATATCTATAGTTTTTTGATAATTTTCTATACTCATATCTGGATGCCAAAAATCTAGATCTATATCAAGAATCACTCAATTTTCAAAATCAAAAACTCATAAATCTAATGTCGTTAAAGTATACTCAGTATTCACTTGCTTAACAGTAGGAATTAATCAAGTATCCAATGCATGACGAAGAAAATTTCCAACATTTACTCATTCTGGTCAAACTGGTTTCATATCTGTATGTTGGTCAATATGTATCACGGGTAATCATTTTTCTCGAAATTCTAAAACACGGTCGTGATTATCTACAACAACAATATTTGGTTTGATTTTTACTATATATTCCAATCAAGTACATTGATGCAAAATTCATTTTTCATCTACTTCCTCAAAAACAATATGAGATCATAGTCTCACATCATCAATAGTTCACTCTTTGATTGGGGTTGGATATTGTTTTGGCATTAAAATTCAAAAATTTATAAAATCAGAATATAGAAATGATTACTCCCGTTATTATAATGAAAATGTTCTTTTGCTATAACAACGGGCGGTTGATAAGCGCCCCTACATCGTTTCATCATTTCATCATTCACCCCGCTAGGCGGGCAAGACATAAGTAGTAGAAACAAAAACACTGTCTCCCTTTTTCAAAGGGAGTTGCTCTAGTGTAGTAGGATTTAAGATTCTCTCCACCTTTGCAGGCGCGACCCCGTAGGACCAAGGGTGCGGGGTAGAGGGATTTATGAACAGCATGTCATTTCGACTAAGCGAACGAAGTGAGCACACGAAAACAAGGAATCCTTCCCTCGGGGGAAGTTGTTCTATCATAGTTGGGGGTTGGGGTTGTCAGGAATTACTGGAAAGAAAAACCCCCACCTACCCCGCAGTACTGCGGGGAGAACATCCTCCCCCTAGGGAGGAATTTTTTCTTTTATCAATTTATCATTTTATCATTTTAACATTTTATCGCGAACACCGTGAGCATTCATCATTTTATCGTGAACAAAGTTAACCCCGCTAAACTACGTAGTTACTACGTGGTGGAGCTGGGGCGAGCTTATTTCCTAAATATGTACAATATCTACTCAAATATTTTGAAGGTTTTCTACAATATTATCGTATCATCTCAGAATAATGTTTTCGTTCATGATATTTGTTGTTCATTTAGCCATAATTCAAGCTAGTACCATAGCTCATCATCATCTAAGATCTGTAGAAGTCACATATCATCATTTTAATTTAACTGGTCAAATAACTATCGCTTGATGAGGGTTTAATATTTCTACTTTTGCTCATAAATTTTCTAGTTCGCTTAAATAACCAAATCTTCATTCAAAAAGAGTTTCAAATATCTTGGACACTCAATTGGCCTGTGTAAGCAATGTACCAAATATTGATTGTAGGTCAGTAGGGAATCCTGGATAAATCCTAGTTTCCAATTTAATAGCTTTATAGTTTTTTTTATTAAATGAATTTACTCTGATAGTATGTTTATCTATTATTTTAAAATCTATTCAAATTCTGTTTGCTATGCTATACATAGAAGATAAATCATCCACATCCACATTTTTGATAGTAATTTCACTATCATCTGCTCATGCTCAAATAGCGAAATATGTTCATGCTGCGATATAATCTGGGATAATAGTGAATTCATGGTTTTTGATTTGGATTTTGGATGGTTTAACTACAATACTATGATCTACATTTAATGTGATATTTGCCCCAGCATTGTTCAAAAATTTGATAAGATTTCTAACATGTGGCTCAATCGCTACTTGGTAAATATTGATATCATAATCGAAATTATCAGCAAAAGCTAAGTATGTAAGTAAGGTTTCTATTGCTGTCACAGAAAACTCCTGCATCACAATGTTTTTCTTTGGTTTTGTAAAAATCTCATAAGTTTTGAAATCGCCATTAGTAATTTTGATACCAGCTTGTACCAGTCAATCATCAAATGTGTCCAAAGGTCTTTTTCAAATATTACATCCGCCACTTCCAATAAATTTTACTTTTTTGTATCTACATAATCCGTATGGAATAAGTAAAATTGATGCTCTAACCTTGGTAGCTTTTTCCATAGTTAAATCGAAAAAATCTGTTGATTTAGATTTAGCTTCTTCAAAGATTTCTTCTAATACTTGAACATCTACAATTCATGGTTTGTTTGTTAGTTTTACCTTATTATCCAAAAGATAATTTGCAGAGATGATTGGTAATGATGCATTTTTGCTAGCTCAAATGGTCACTTCTCATCTAAGTCCACTAGAGTATTTTACTTGAAACATAGGAATTGATTAAAAGATAAAAACCTATAAAGTCTGGAAAGTATTTATTACTTTACAAACTTGCTACTCAACACATCCGAGTATAATGAATAGGTTTTTGTTTTCAAATAAAAAACACACAAGTATTTTTGTGTGTTAACTATTATTTATAGACATTTATTATACTATACAACATTCTGTTCTCCTAAATCCCACGCTTCTAATTGTCATTCAAGATAGGCATCAGCTGTTGGCTCAACATACTCTGAAATTTTTTCTTGAATAATTGGATTATTTATATTCTTAAGAGAGCCTCCCTTTTTCGTTAATTCTTTATTAGCTTTTTCAAGTAAATTTAAATCAATTCTTAGGTGACTATCTCATCATATAGACATAAATTCAAAGTAAGTTTGATAATTTGTTTTTCTATTATTTTCAAACCTGCTTTTTCACTTGTTCATCTTCCTAAAATTAAATAACCTATTGAAAACTGGACAATCAGTCCTATTACTTTTCATAGGATCTTTAGCTTTTTCCACTAAATTACTAAACTCATCTATAGCTTGTCTAAATCTTTGTAAACCGTTCGGAGTTTTTTGAGCTTCTATAGTATTGTTAATTATAGATAAAAGTTTATGTTGATTAGGATTATTAGATTTCTCAATTTTTATATCTCTTTGCCTAAAATCTAAATTAGGATCGTAATTCGCTCAAGTAAGTCGGTTTTGGAATATATGATCTAATATTTCTTGTTCTGCTACATACTCCTCCATATGTTTTCAGACAATAAATTTATTTATATTCTCATTTTTGAAACTACTATCCATTGTTCTATCAAGAGATTTATCAATCTGTTCTTCAATATCTTTTTCTCTATCATTCTTTTTCAATATTCCTGAAAAATCTATTTGTCATCACTTATCAACTAAACTATCGTATGTCGGTAGTGTAAAAGCTAATTTTTCTCTTTTTCAATGATTTGCTCAAACAAATAAATTTCATTCTCCATCTTCCGCTAGAAAATCGTCCATCTCTACTGTTCAATCATCCATATTATAATAAATTCATATATTTTTTCATTTAATGCTTCATCTAATATACAATTTATTCTTTTCATCAACAGTAATATCATCGTTTATATTTAATTTTATATCCTTTATGAAATTTTCTTGATTGATACTATTGATATCAAAATATGTCGTCAATCCCCTAAAACAACCTATCATCGCCCTTTCATGGATTTTTCTTAATATATCTTTTTTCTTTTCTTCTTCATATTGTGCAATATATTCTTTAATTGCAGTAAGAAGAGTATCATCTGAATTTTTTAGTGTTCAATCATCATTAATAAAATCTTTATATTTATCAAAAAGATCTTTATTTCTAAGAAAAACTTCTTTGAATTTTTTAACTGCATACTTAGGTAACCTTGATAAATCTTTTTCATTGTCCAAACTTAGACTGACTTTTCCACTACTTGAGTTTTCTAATCTTTTAGCTACAAACCCTTTTGTTCTTTTATTCTCTAAAATAGCATCAGAATTAGCAATATTTTCCAAAGATGTTGGACGAACTACCAATTTTTTTTCAACAGTTTTAGGTCTTTCTGAATTTATGGGAATAGCAATCGCGATTTCTATGCCTAAACTAACTGTCAAACCCTTAAATCATTCTAAAAATCATTTTTCACTTTCATTCAATTCTTCTCACCTAGTTTGCTTCTCTTGGATCTTATTGAATGCAAATAAATATTGTGAAAATTGTTCGGCATCTACTTTACCATCTAGTTTGTTTTTTAACTCAGCATCTAGCTTTGCTCTTCACTTTAAGTCTGGAGATAATCAATTATATAATTTTTCAAGTCATTCAAACAAATTTTTAATTTCTCTTAAGTTTTCTTCATTGCTATCTTCTTGTCCTTGATTAGCTTCTTCTTGTCCTTGATTAGCTTCTTCTTGTCCTTGATTAGCTTCTTCTTGTCCTTGACTGTTATCATTTGTTATTGAATTTTTTATATTTTCCAAGTATGTGGCTATATCATTTTCTATATAATAATATATAAATTGTTCACTAAAAACATTATTTTCCTCTTTCCATAATTGTTTCAAAATCTCCATTCATATTTCATTCACATTATCCCTTGAAAAAATTTTAAATCTAGTTTCTTTAGATAAGTCATCTATCATGCTATTGAACTGTTTTTTATCTACAACTTTCCAAATTTCTTGTCGAATATCAGAAACCTCTGTAGCATCGATCATATCTACATTATTATGCCCTTCTATCTCATTAGATTTTTCTAGACAAGATTTTTCATATCTATCATTATCAAACTCTATCATTTGAAACATTATATTATATTGTAAAATATAATTCACAATCTAATTATAATTAAAAAAAAATATTTGTCAAAAAAACAAATATTTTTTTTTAGTATTCTCTCTACAATTTATTTTTCTTGATTTTCTTCAAAAACTTTTTTCATATTTTCTAAAGTTTGCTTTAATGACTTCAATTGTTCTCATTCTTTTTTCAATTGTTCTCATTCTTTTTTCAATTGTTCTCATTCTTTTTTCAATTGTTCTCATTCTTTTTTCAATTGTTCTAATTTCTCTGTTGATTGTGCTAATTCTATAGATGTGTTTACACTCCTTATGGATTGTGTATGTATACTTTTATAAGATTTCTTATTGTTGAGCTTGGAAAATTCTTTTTGTCATAATTGTGTATTTTGGTTGGGATCAAGCAATAATATAATAAACATTTTTTTCTCTTCTTCCGTAAAAACTGGATTAAAAAACTTTAATATTTGTCTTTCATAAATAGGTCGAACATCGCTTTGTATAACACTATTTCGTAACATCTCAAAATCTTTTTTCTCTTCATCATTCAGAATATCTCATCCCATAAAAAACTGTTTTACAGCCGATACATCTGGTGAACTTCTATCTAAATCAAAATTTGCACTAATTGCACTAGCTGTATTATCAGTTACCCTCGCCAATTCTTCTGTTTTATCAATATTCTTATCGTTCAATGTCTGAGCTATTGCTTCCTTGACCTGACCAAGTAGACCTAGTGTAACTATTGTAGAAATTATAAGTCCTTGTCTTAGTTTGTTGTTCATTCTTTTTTTGAAGAATTAAAATTTTTTAGTTTATTCTTTCTTTTGATTTTCAAAAGTTTTTTCTACCTTGTTTAAAGATTCAATTTTTTCGTCTAATTTTTCTTTATCTTGTTCCAATTTTTCTCCTTCTATCTTTAGATAATTTTTAAAAACCTCTTCCACATCCATTAAAGTCCGCTTTAATCCTCTCAGTTCTTCTTCATCTTGTTTCAATTTTTCTCCTTCAGCCTTCAATTTTTCTCCTTCAGCCTTCAATTTTTCTCCTTCAGCCTTCAATTCAATTATCTCAGCTTTTAATTGTTCCCCTTCAGCTTTTAATTGTTCCCCTTCAGCTTTTAATTGTTCCCCTTCAGCTTTTAATTGTTCCCCTTCTTTTATTGATTGTTTTAACCTTGCTTCTGATTGTGCTAAGTTAATTTCTGATGTTATTTGTCTTAACATTTGAGAAAATATATATTGATATATTTTTTTTTGGTTAACTTTTTCATGTTCTGTTTTTCACCGTGCTGTTTCTTGTGCTTGGTCCATTAAAGCACCAATAAACATTTTCGCTTCTTCATTTGTATATGTTCAATTTAATGCTCTCTGCATTTGTCTTTCATAAAATATTCGTGCATCATTTTTGGATATTTTATCTCGTAATTTGATAAAATCTTTTTTTTCATCATTTGTTAAAATATCTCATTCCATAAAAAACTGTTTTACAGCTGATACATCTGGTGAACTTCTATCTAAATCAAAATTTGCACTAATTGCACTAGCTGTATTATCAGTTACCCTCGCCAATTCTTCTGTTTTATCAATATTCTTATCGTTCAATGTCTGAGCTATTGCTTCCTTGACCTGACCAAGTAGACCTAGTGTAACTATTGTAGAAATTATAAGTCCTTGTCTTAATTTGTTGTTCATTCTTTTTTTGGATTAAAGAATAAAAACCTTTCATCATCTAGATGATACTCATTTCCTTTTAAAGGTCAAATCAATTTTAACTTCTACCATTTTTTGAAACTTGGACAAGTTTGTTTAACATTTATATGCGCAAAACCTTTATGTTGGATTCAGTCCATTATCGCTTTTTTCAATCAAGGCAAATCTCTATCATTAGCAGAAATATTTAATTTACAACCGGCAGACTCTGTTAATTTCAATGGATCAAATGGAGATATAGTATTTCAATCTGGAGTAGATTTTGTTTTTATATTTTTTGGTGTTGTCGGAGAAGCTTGACCTGTAGTCAAAGCATAATTTTCATTATCAGCAACTATATGCACAATATTGATATCCTTTCTAGCAGAATGAAGCAGATGCCCAAGTCCAATTCAATAAGTATCTCAATCTCATGAAACTGAAATGACAGTCAAATCAGGGTTGGCTAGCTTGACTCCAGTAGCAAAAGGAATCCCTCTTCCGTGAAGAGTTTCCGCTCAATATCAATCCACATACTGACTCATTTTCCCACTACATCAAATTCATGTAACTACTACAGTTTTGTGTTTTGGTATTTTTAATTCCGCTAAAGCTTGTTTGATCGCAAGATGGATAATGAAATTACCACATCATGGACATCGTTGGAATTTTATAAGTCCTGTTCTCATTTTATTATATTTATATATGATAAAATTTTTTTCATCTTTTGTTCTCTCTCTTTAAGATATAGAATAAACAATCCAATTCTGTCCTCCTTCTTTAGAAGGAGGGGGACCCCGCAATTCTGCGGGGGTGGAGGATGTAAACAAATCCCTCTACCCCGCACCGTAGCCCCGCAGTATTGCGGGGCGGGACGGGGAGAACAACTCCCTTTACGAAAGGGAGACAATTAGTGTTATCCTTCTTCAGAACAGTTCCCCTCGTTAGAAGGAAGACAATTAGTTAACAAAAGCTCATTTTCTCTTTCTTTTAATCTTGTATTCAAATCTATAATAACTGAATCTAATTGGTAATAAATATTATCATTTCTATACCTTAAAATCTTAATTCATAATTTATTCAAATACTGTGTTCTAATTTCATCTTGTTCTCATTTTCGATCATGACTTTTATCATCTATTTCTATTCACAACTTAAGTTTTGCACAATAAAAGTCTAAAATATAATTACCAATAGGCTTTTGCCTTAAAAACCTATATCCAGTCTGATCTTTTTTTAAAACTAAATTCCATATTTTTCCTTCTGCTTCTGTCATAAAACATTGTTTTCTATTTTGCTTAGCATATTTTTTATTTTTAGGATTGTAATATAGTATCATTTTCAATTTTTAAATAAATTTCTCTAATCTTTTTTCTTTTCTGTTTCAAATCTCTCTAATATTGTTCTTCTTCAGAACAATTCCTTTCGCGGAAGGGAGACAACAAATACTGTCCTCCTTCTTTAGCCCCGCAATTCTGCCCAGCTGTTTAAGCGGGCGAGCGGGGTGGAGGATGTAAATAAATCCCACTACCCCGATAAATCGGGGAGAGCAACTCCCTTTACGAAAGGGAGACAATAAGTATTGTCCTCCTTCTTCAGAACAATTCCTTTATTACAAAAGGGAGGCAACAATTTCTGTTAAATCAACTCTATTTTGAATCTATCTAGTCCGTTATTTCCTCATAAAAGAAAGGGTAAAGTCAATTCTTTCTTATATGAGAAATCTTTCACTGCCAAGAATCATCTAGTAAATTGCATTCGCGCATCACAACTTGTTGCATTTGTCCCAAATAATTCATCTCTACAAAAACGAGTTTTTCTATATTATCTTTTTTTTCTTGGAAGAATTTTTTCAATCTTTTATCAAATGGCTGGAATGATTTTATGACAATAAGTCACCAGTCCGCTTTGTTTTGAATTGCATACTCTATTGAATAACGATTCATACCTCGTGTTACATAAAACTTTTTTGCATTTGGATTGATTATTTCATATCCATAAAAAGATTCATTAAATTCTTTTTGAACGAATGTTTGTAATTTTTTCATTCTCTTTTCCATCTGCTGTCATTTGATAACTGGATCTTCATTTGTTTCTCATGATTCTGTATGTTCATATGATGTTGCAATAAATGTTGTATTTTCTTGACCTGGAACAGCATAAGGAGAAATACCAGTATCAGTAAGCTTATATCTCAAATACTCATCGTTTTGTTTGGATTCTGCGATTATTCCACGATCTATCGGCTCAGCTTGCAAGTCTGTAGCAATAGATTTATATGACTCAGAAAGTTGTTTATCCAACAAAAATATAACAGGATGCTGATAAATATCAGACCAATTTAGCGCTTTTCATATATCTGTATATAATTCCTCAAATTTCGATGGTGCATAAACTATTGGTTGAGTATCTCCAAATGAAGCATTCATTGCATAAAACAAATCTCCTTGTGCTGTAAAAGTTGGAGTTCCTGTACTTGGACCATCTCTTTGTGAAAGAACATAGACTCATCATATTTCTGCTTGATTTGAGAATGAAATACCCTCTGACATCAAAGCAAATCATCATCCAGAAGTTCAGCACATAGCTCTCTTACCAGCAAACTTTGCTCACAACATAGACATACCAACCGCGATTTCATCTTCTCATTGAAAAAATGTTACTTTTTCTGGATATTTAACGATAATATCAATAATACTTGATGCAGGAGTCATTGGATATGCAGAATAAAATTCCAATCAACTATCTATCGCTCATTTTGCAATCAATTCATTTCCAAACATAAACAATTTTTGAGGTCAAATATTTTTAGAAAAATCTAAATCTATTTCGAAATTAAGTTGAACAGTATCAAAATACTCATATCAAGCTAACAATTCTTCCTTATTTTCATCTAAAACCGCTTGTGAAAAAGTTTTTTCTAAAAGAATAATCCCCTCTTCTTTTGAAATTCACAAAGCTTTTAACGAAGTTCAAAAGGCAAAAATATTTTTGTGTTTTTTTGCGAAAGTTTTTATATTTAGAATATTTTTTAGAGCATAGATTTTTTCGTTTTTTGTAATTGCATAATCATCAAAAGCAAAAAATAAGTCTATTGTTTTGGAGATATAAGGTGTATCTTTATCAGTGATATATAAAAAAAAGCAGTTGTTACCACCTTTAATAATTGAAACATATTCCTTATCAGCAAGAATATTAAAGCCCTTTTGGGAAAGTAGCTCTCAAAGCAATAATCCAGCTGTATTTACTCAAGATCCAGCTGGTCACGAAAATCATATAGATATATTCATAGTAGTTTTTACAAAAAACAAAAATATTACGCTTTTAGGTTTAAGAAATTAGTACGAAAAAGCAAGAAAAGAAAATATATTGAATGGCAAAATGAGGCATAATTAAAAAAAACGGGTGGCTAAAATGATAGGAAACAGTAGAAGTTAATTACTTTATCTACTGTTTTTTTATAAATGTATTATAAAATTTGTAAAAAATGTTGATCAAATAGGATCAAAAAAGATTGATTTAAAAGAGGAAAACAAAGGTATAAGGACCAGAAAAGCTTACAAAAGTTTAAAAAATAATTTATTATATTTATATACATTTGAAAAATATGAATGAGAAATAGATATTCCTAAAATAACAAATTCCCTAGAATCGGTATTTTCACATATGAAACAAAAAGTATGATTACATAGATGATTAAAAAAACATAGAAAACTTAAGTTAATAGATGAATTTCTTTCAAAATAGCCACCCAAAATCTTTAATTATGCCCAAAATGATGTGATGTAAAAATATATTTCTTACAAAAACAGTGTTTTTTAAAAAAAATATATCATAATTATTTATTACAAATTTAACTACTTCTTGGTGCAGGAGCTCCCATAAGTAAATCTTTTCCATCTCCTGTTTTTGGGAAAGGAATAACTTCACGAATCGTATCATGTCATTGGAGGATCATCAGAATTCTATCTAATCCTAAAGCCAATCATCCATGAGGTGGAAATCAGAATTTGAAAGCTTCTAGCATATGTCCTACACTTTTTTGAGTCTCTTCTGGGGTATAGCCCATAATTTTATATGTTTGTTGTAAGAACTCTGGTAAGTGAGCTCTGATAGATCAGCCTCATATCTCATTTCAGTTCATTACAATGTCGTATTGTTGCGCTAAAATATCTTGGATATTTTTCCCTTCCATAAAATCTTTTAAACACTCTATTTTTGGCATAGAAAAAGGATTATGAGTAAATTTTCGTTTTCCTTCATCTGTCTTTTCAAACATTGGAAAGTTTCTTACTCGTAAAAGTGAAATGTCATCTTCCTTGTATAATTTGTAATCTTTAGCTATTTTTTGTCTGGTTTGTGAAAGGATTTGATGAGCTGTTGATTCTTGGTCTGCTACGAATAGTAAAGTATCTCATTCTTTTGCTCCAGTTTTTTCAATAATTTTTGCAACAAGTTCTTTTCCAAGTTTTTCTTCTACAAAATTAGCTTCTCATCATACATGAAAGTTTGCTAAACCTCATCATCCAAGTTGTTGGGTAAATTCTTTGAGAGTAAGATCAAGATATTTTTTACTAAACATTTTCTTTCATCATTCTACAAGCATAGCTTTTACAATTCATCATTTTGCAACAACATTTGCAAAAACATCAAATCCACAATCCTTGACCATATCCGTAAGTGTATACATTTTGAGTCAGTATCTCAAATCTGGTTTATCAGTGCTATAATGCTCCATAATATAATTATAATCATAGTGAGGAATAGTTTTAGTAATAAGTTTTTTATGAGGATAGTTTTCTTTTATAATTCACAATACAAGCTCAGTAATCAAAGAAATAATATCTTCTTCTTGGATATAAGCCATCTCCATATCTACTTGTGTAAATTCTGGCTGTCTATCTCATTTTGGATCTTCATCACGAAAACATCTCGCAATTTGATAGTACTTATCTACTCCAGATCACATAAGTAATTGTTTAAGTTGTTGAGGTGCTTGAGGTAAGGTATAAAAACTAGAAGGATGCAATCTACTAGGAATATAAAACTCTCTAGATCCTTCATCACTTGGTTTTCCCAAGATAGGAGTATCAACATGTAGAAATCATCTTTGATCAAAAAAACTCCTGATATACTGAGTAACTTCATGTCTTTTGATAACATTTTCCAGAATACGAGGATTTCTGAGATCCAAATACCTATAGGTCATCCTTAGGTTTTCGTTTACTTTATGAGATTGTGGAACTTCAAAAGGAGTATTCTGAGAGCCTGAAAGCAATTCTATTTTATCTGCTTTTAGCTCAATGATTCCTAACCTCAAACGCTCATTGATATCATCTGGAGATCTTTTGATAAGTGTTCATTCTACCTTAATTACGCTTTCATCCGCCCAACGAGTGATTTCATCTAAATTGATGTCAGATTTTTTATCAATTTGAATTTGCAAAATTTCTCCTTCACAGCGAAGATCTATAAAAACCAGATCTCCATGATCACGAATAGATTGAATCCATCAAGAAGTAGTAATTTTCTGATTTTCTAAACTATTGGATATTTCTGATAGTGAATGAGTTCTGTAGGGTTTCAAAAAAGTATCAAAATTGTATTCGTAATTCTTTTCTGCAGTAGTCCTCACTCCTCTCTTTCTCTCTCTACTTTCAGTTTGATCTGCATTAGTTCAAAGACTTTCTATAAATTCCAAAATAAGTGAACGAGAAAAATATTGTGGCAAAATATTTTTTTGTATCATTTGTCCAATAATAGAACCAACTGATTTATTAGGATTTTTAGCCACCACTTTACGAATAGCCTCTTTAAGATCATCAGTTAAGTGAGTTTTTTCATCAATAAACTGCTCAAAATCAAAATCAGGATCCTTACTTAGATAATCAAGAACAATTTTCAAAAGTGTTTGATCAAAATATTTGTTTTGAGAAAAGAGAGCAAAAACCTTTTTAATTATGGACAAAGAAACTGTATTATCGTATCGAACAGATTGAGGCAGATTGATTAAAAGTTTTGCTGTATCATAGAGTCCTTTATCATCAGATAATGCATAAAGAGCAATAATTTTATCAAGATCTGCTGAGAAAAAAACTGCCTCTTGATAGCTTAATCCAGAATCCATCAGCTGTTTTTCTACCTGATAAGGTAAAAATTCAAAATCTATTTTTTCAGAAACAATGTCTGTAATATCTCTTTCTGGAATATTCGGCTCTGGAATATAATTATAATCTGCTTCAGTTTCTTTTTCTCTCATTACCTCCAAAGCTAGTTTATCTTCTCTCCATCACTTTGTTTGCTGTTGTTTTTGCGGAGCTTTGGTGTTTTTCCGAATATTTAACTGCTCTTCTACTTCCAACTGTAATGCTTGTAAAGCGAACTTGAAAGAGTTTAGGTTTTTAATTTCTGTTCTTGGGTTAAGGTCGTTTGTCCCAGCTTTTCTAAGTGATAAACTCACATCTGATTTGAAATGTCCTTTCTCCATATCAGCATCTGAAACTCAAGTATATCTAGCAATTTTTTGAAGTTGTTCCATATATAAGATAGCATCTTCAATAGAATGAATTGAAGGTGTGGTTACTACTTCAAAAAGTGGTTTTCCAGATCTATTAAAATCAAGATCAATTTTTCAATTTTTTAAATAAGTTAATTTAGCTGGATCTTCTTCTATATGAAAATGATCAATATCCACTTTTCATTCAGTTCAATCAGGTCTAATAAAAGGAACAACTCCTCACTGGGAAATTGGATCACGGTATTGAGTGATTTGGTATCATTTTGGTAAATCTGGATAAGAATAATGTTTTCTATCAAATGATAAGGTGTTTGCAAGTTTTCATCACAAAGCATTTGATAAAAAGGTGGCACTTTTGACAACATCTAAATTTACCTGAGGCGAAGAAGTATCCTTTCCTGTACAAGTAGGACAAATATTTGTGTTAGGTGCTGACTCGGTATCATTTAGACAAGAACAAAATAGTTTAGTTTTTGTATCAGTAACGGTAACATGCGTTTCAAGTCATATAACAAGCTCCAATCAGAGTTCTTGTAGTTGTTTATTTATATTTAATTTCATGATAATTTATTTATAAATTAAATTAACTTATTTTAATGCCCACTTATTTGGAATATTCTCAAGCAAAATCTGTTTTAAAAATTTGTTTAGTATATTCAAGAGCTTCTTCATTAGAAACAAATTTGCCTTCAGTTATTTTTTTATTTTTGTCTCAAAGAGCCAACATTAATTTAATTACAACTGTTGAATGAGATAAGTTTCCAGCAGATATTGCCAAACCATTATCAAGTAGGTTTCTTGCTCCTTCATAATTATGTAACAATTTTCCATTAGGAACTTGGGTCTCTAAAATTACCAGAATTCAACTATCTTTTAATTTTTTCAATTTCTCATAGAATTTCTTGTCCTGTGGAACATTTCCATCTCAATATCACTTAATTATTAATCATTCTATCCCTCTATCTATATATGAGTCAAAATTATCATAGTTATATCCAGGGAATAGTGTTATTATATCTATGTTAGAATTAAGTGTATCTAACAATTCTCTTGCTAACTCTTTAGGATAATGGTCATTATTCCTTAATAATTGATTTTCTGTGTCTACATTTTCTTTAATCACATACCTATTTCACTGAAAGACATACTCTTTACCATTAGATACATTTTCATGACCATCTGGATTTGTAATAATTGTATATTGGGGTGGAGAACTTATTGAGTCAAATGCGTTAACTCATACAGAATCTTGCTTAGATGCATTGATTCATTTTATACACTTATCTCCAAAAACCACTGAAACTCCAGGTTTTTTTTCCCCACTTAGCACAAGAGATTTAAAAAGATTTGGAATTGCATCTGAATTTTTTGATCCAACTGGAATCATAGATCCAGTTAAAATAATATTTTTTTCAAAGTTAGGAAATGCCAATGATAAATAACTTGCCGTATATTCCATAGTATCTGTACCATGTACAATTATATAATCTGATATAGAATTTTTATTTTTTTCTTCTGAGGTTTCTATAAAGTTCTTCAATTTATATAGATGATCTAAAGATAAATCTGAACTATCTATCTTATAAATTTCAGTTTCCTCAATATTAAATATTTTTTTGAGTTCATCCATAGTAGCTGTAAGCACTGCTGGTAATTTTTCATCAATATTTCAAATAGCCCTACTACCATCTTCTGATTCGGTTGAAAGAAAAGTTCATCAAGTGTAAACAATTTGAATTTTTTTATCATCTTGTGTAAAATTTTGCATACCATCTAATTTATTCATTCTGTTGTTGAGGAAGAAAATAAAAATCACAAAAACAATATACAGATATACTCAATTATGTCAAGAGTAAGTTGTATTTTTTTATATTTCTCTTTATAGTAAATAAAGTTTGTATTTTTAAATTAAATATCTATATAAAGATGAAAGGTATTTTTATTATTTTTTAATATTTAAAATATGAAAGATTGTATATTTTGTAAAATTATAAAAAAGGAGGTTCCTGCGTATATTGTATATGAAAATGAATTTGTTTTGGCTATTTTAGCAAAAGATATGGAAGTTTATGGCCACACCCTAGTTATACCTAAACAACATTACAAAGATATATTTGATATTGAAACACATGTTCTAAAAAAAATAATTTCTGTTGTTAAAAAACTATCTATTCAATATAAAAAAAATATTTCAGCGACGGGAATAAATATTTTTAATGCTAGTGGAACAGACGCTCAACAATCTGTTTTTCATTTTCATATTCATATATTACCTAGGTTTTCAAACGATGGACTTGATACTCGACCAACTAACCATACCCAACAAAAATATGATAAGAGTTTAATGTTAAAAAAAATTTGTGGACAAAATGTATAAATTTCTACAATTAAGTTTATTTTTAAAAAATGAATAGAATTAAATTACTTTTTTTGTGGACAAAAAATATAATTAGCTTAAATTCACTAAAAAAGCATTATTCTAAATAGTCTAATATAATATCTGCATATTTAACATATCAGTATTCTTGTTGTTCAAACGATTTCAATATGTTTTCCAATTCCTGAAAATTTATATTTAATTTTTCTTGATTATATTTTATTCAAGAAAGATACCTCTTAAAAATTCTTCATTTTGTATCATGTCTTCTTGGTATTATTCCCATATGACACATTACGAAAGAAACGATTATAGAATCTTGTAATTTTCTATGATTAACAGAGTTTCATTGGATAAAATTAGATAAAAGAGAAGTGTCTAATATATGATCCAATCAATAGATTTCTTTCATAATAGAACTATTCCCATATCATGATTCAATTCCATATTTCTTTTCTGAGTTTTCAATTACTATATAATTACCAACATCATTAAATGATCATGTCTTTTCATCCTTCAGTACAATATTAAAATTTCTTCATATAATATCTTCTAATCAATATTTATGATTATAGTATTGTAGTGGTTTAGTATCTACAAACAAAGGAATTTTATTTCAAACTACATCTAACAAATGTAATAAATCGACATCTCTAGAACTAATGTTGATTGCTATATTAGACAATGGAATTTTTAGAATATCAAGAAAAAAATCTATAGTATCTTTTAATAAATTTTCTCTATCTGCATAATTAGACATGGTCGAAAAGCCAGTAAAGGTTGATCACCACTTAATAGGATTTTCATCCTTTAAACGTTTAGCATTGTGTGTTCTAAAGGATGGTTGTTGCATACATATTCACTTATTGGGTATAGTTCAACTTACTAAATACGGTTTTAAAACACTAGTCGGTGCACCAATAAACAAAACACTCTCATCTATTCAGGAATTAATAGAAACTGGTTTTTCTAATGCATATCAACGTGATACAAAAAAATCACAAAATTCATTTGCGATAGAATCACAAATTTCTTTTTTTTTAAATGGATCCAATTTTTCTTTACCATAAGAATTTAATTTGAAAAGATTTCAAATATCTTCTTGTGGGTATACACCATCTGATCAAATATGTTCATGAAACATATCTCATGGCTTATTAAACATAAATATATTAATTATAAATTAAAGTTCTCATATAATACATGTATAGATACCATCTATATTAAATAATATAAAATGTCAATAACATTTGATATATTGACATGAATATTATTTATTTTATATAAAAAGTCAATAGCTTGTTACTATTTTAGAATTAATAAAGAGTTGTTTTAAGTAATTCTACATTGAAATAGGCTTCACTAACTCTTTTTTCTTATTTTTTTGAAAAATATTTAACTTTTTACCAGTATTTGAAAAAATCTTTTCTACTAACATATTGTATAATCTAAAATCTTAACAACTAAACTTAAATCCCAATTTAATTCTTTCAAGCCAATGAATTTCTGGCAATGGAAGTCCATACTTTTGTAGGAATTCTAACTCCATTGGTACAATTCTATAGACATTTCACTTTTCATCTTGAATTACTTTTTTAAGGATATCTTTATTAATTTCCCATTTTCACTCTGAATTATATCATTGAAATTGATCGAGATCTTTAGACTTAACAATTTGAGATCACTCAGGAATATCAACTTTAATTACATCATCTCTCCAAAGATATCATTCTTTACTTACTTCTTCTTTAGTAAAAGTATCATCAATAAGATATGCTGCGGTATCGTTGAAGTAAAATGGATTTAGCCATCATGGGAAATAATCTCCCAAGATATTATCAGACTCCATTTGTTGGAATATTTTATTTGCTAATTCAAACCATTCTTCTTTGGTATATTGTTTATTAAGAATACAGAAAGACTTGTTTTTAAGTCAAATACATCATAAACAATAACTACAATTTTCGATATTAGAACAATAATATAGATGAGATGAGGTAATAATCCGGTCAGAATTGTATATATAGTCACCTCATCAGGCATCTATACAATGATAAGCATAATCCATGTTGGGTGCTCAACTGACAAAAGTATTATATACTTCTTTATTTCAATTTGCTGATCATGTTAAAATCAGATTACGTCATTCATGAATATTATAATTGAAATATCAATTTTCTATATTTTCACACTTTACATTAAAAGATCATTTAATATTTTTTGATTCAATATTATTTCAATCAGAAGATAATTGTATAAATTTAGTATAAAACTTTTTTTTATCTCTTAATATTTCTTCTTTTTTTTGTAAATACTCTTGTTTGCTATATCCTATATTATTGATATGATAGCTTTGATTTTGTAATCAATTGCAATTAATGCATTCATAACAACCAAGCATATTAGTGCAAAACCGTAAATTATGTGAATCAGTAATAAACTTTGAATAAAAGATATTATATGAATTAATTATTCATATAGAAGTAAAAACATTATTACATCAATTCCATACCATAACTGAATTATATACATTAGTACATTTTTCCTTAACTTCAAAGCTATAAAGTACATTTTCGCAGTCGCTGAAAGCCCCTATACTTAAATAACAATTCTTAGTCCCGTATCATCAAGAATCTATATATTCTGAATTTTCATACGGTAAAAATTTTCTTAATCTAAGGGTGGGAATTTTTGTAAAAATATCCTGATAATTTAAGAAGAAATTTTTACTAAAATCATATTCTTTTCAATATTTTTCAAAATCAACTCTTTCTTTTTCATAATCATTACCAGAAACTAGAGGACCTGTCCTTCATACATCTGGGTATAATGTAATAAAATCATCCCTTTTATAAAAAACAAAAGATTTCCATGAAGTTAAATATTTCAGAAAATCCTTTCGTGATCTGTTTTTTATAACTTCTCTCATTTTTTCTTCTCGAATTTTTATATCTTGCATAGCTGTGGAATAAAAAATTAAAAATATAAATCTTCATCTATATAATCAATACTTATAAATTTTACGTTTTTCATCATAGGGATTTGCTGTGTAAATGCAAGCTTCTAAAGAGGCTAAGTTTATAAATTCCTTAAGAACTTCTTGAACAACAATCTAAAAAAGTACTAAAAATTAACTTGACCTTTTTTATGAAATGTATATAATTCATTTGCTCGTAACAAACTAGGGAGTAGTGAGCGTCTAAATAAAAATCTTTATAATTGTAAGTTGGTCTGACGCACTATTCCTTTGTTTTGGGACAAGCATATTGCCCAGGATATGGGCTACCCAACATAGAGGTTGGGATTTTGTAGAGAGTTGATTGCTTTTTCAATCGACTTTTTTTCTTATTTTCCTTACCACCCAGTTGCAAAGTGGAAAGTTACAAGTTGATGGCCAATCCCCCTTAGTAAGGGGGATTAAGGGGGATTAAATAATCTTCATTTATCACAAATCCCCCCTACCCCCCTTGCTAAGGGGGCTGTATAGGTGGATTTGGGAAATGACGGGGATAAAATTCCTCCCCTTGGGGAGGATGAATGTCCCGAATTTATGAGGGACTAGGTGGGGGTTTTACCCCCAACTACGATAGAACAACTTCCCCGTTGGGGAAGGATTTCTATTTATTTCCAACAACTTTTCCCACTTGTGGACAAATCCCCCAACCCCCTTGCTTATCTTAAATCATCCCCCAACCCCCCCTTAAGAAAGGGAGCTTGATTGGAGGATTTCTCCGTGCGTTCACTTCGTTCACTTAGTCGAAATGACAGTCTGTGACTTAAATCCCCCCTACTATGAGAAATATATTGAAAAATATATATTTATTGGTTATAATTTATTAGGAAGATCAAGTGGAATAGAGAATTTATGATCCCCCTAAATCTATAAAGATTTAAAGGAAGTC
>Ga0255343_1002212_pt1 | contig 23477 bp, 17 predicted proteins | sample wastewater_treat_4_FD_192413 | JGI IMG/M metagenome (GOLD analysis project Ga0255343, IMG submission 192413) | Wastewater microbial communities from Lulu Island WWTP, Vancouver, Canada - plant16 | ecosystem: Engineered > WWTP > Wastewater > Unclassified | place: Canada: Vancouver, British... | reverse complement strand
GCACACGTACTACAATGCCCGGCACAAAGGGAAGCGAGACCGTCAGGTGGAGCAAATCCCCAAAAACCGGGCCCAGTTCAGATTGTCGTCTGCAACTCGACGGCATGAAGTTGGAATCGCTAGTAATGGCGCATCAGCTACGGCGCCGTGAATACGTTCCCAGGCCTTGTACACACCGCCCGTCACATCATGAAAGCCGGCTGTACCCGAAGTCACCGCGTTAACCGCAAGGAAGCAGGTGCCGAAGGTATGGATGGTGATTGGGATGAAGTCGTAACAAGGTAGCCGTAGGGGAACCTGCGGCTGGATCACCTCCTTTCTAAGGAGAAGCATGGAGGCGGGGTAAAAACCGCCCTCCTAGGTCGGTCAACCCTTCGGGGTTGATTGGGTTCGGCTTATCGCACAATTCAGTTTTCCAATGAGCAGATGCTCTTTGGCAAGTGGTCGAGATTCGAACCCCGCCCCAGTGCGGAATGCGGAGTGCGGAATGCGGAGTGGGTGTGATTGAGCACTCCCTATTCGACACTCCGCACTCAAAGGGGCTGTAGCTCAGTTGGTAGAGCGGTAGCTTTGCAAGCTATAGGTCGGGAGTTCGAGTCTCCTCAGCTCCACCAACCCCTATGGGCGTGTAGCTCAGTTGGTTAGAGCATGCGCTTGATAAGCGCAGGGTCACTGGTTCAACTCCAGTCACGCCCACCATCCTGAAGCGCTCGGCGCGGCTGGAGACCACTTGCATAATGAATTTGCCGACCTGAATCGTCCGGGGTTGCATCTCCGGGCGCTAACAAGCCGGCGGTGTTCTTTGACAACTGCACATAGGTAGATAACTAGGGCAAATTACAGTTCGCTGAGTTCTTGTTGTTCCCTGTCGAGGGGAGCAGCGAGGTAACTTTGTGATCAAGCTACTAAGGGCTTATGGTGAATGCCTTGGTGCCAAGAGGCGATGAAGGACGTAGTAAGTTGCGATAAGCCACGGGGAGCCGCAAGCAGGCTTTGATCCGTGGATCTCCGAATGGGAAAACCCACTCCGGGTAATACCGGAGTATCGTCCGGATGAATTCATAGTCCGGCGAGGCGAGACGGGGTGAAGTGAAACATCTCAGTAACCCCAGGAAAAGAAAACGAAGCGATTCCGTCAGTAGTGGCGAGCGAAAGCGGAACAGCCTAAACCGGGAGGACTTGTCTTCCCGGGGTTGAGGGACCTTAATGTGGGAGGTAGAGAGCGAGCTTAACCATCTGGAAAGATGGGCCATAGACCGTGACAGCCGGGTAAGCGAAGTTCGAAGCCCCCTAGAGGTATCCCAAGTAATGCGGTGCACGTGAAACTCTGCATGAATCTGTCCGGACCACCGGATAAGGCTAAATACTCCTTGGCAACCGATAGTGAACTAGTACCGCGAGGGAAAGGTGAAAAGAACCGCTGCTAGCGGAGTGAAATAGTACCTGAAACCATATGCCTACAATGTGTAGGAGCCGGCTCCATTCCGGAGCCGGGCCGGACTGAAAAGTCCGGTCCAGACTCCAGAATGGAGCCGGTGACTGCTTGCCTTTTGCATAATGAGTCTGCGAGTTATTGTCCGTGGCCAGCCTAAGCCGTTTTGCGGTGGAGGCGAAGGGAAACCGAGTGCCAACAGCGCGACCAAGTCGCGGGCAATAGACCCGAAGCGGAGGTGATCTACTCTTGAGCAGGTTGAAGCCTGGGTAACACCAGGTGAAGGACCGAACTCGTGGATGTTGAAAAATCCTGAGATGACTTGAGAGTAGGAGCGAAAGACTAATCAAACCCCGTGATAGCTGGTTCTCTCCGAAATCGCTTGAGGGCGAGTGTTGTGGAAGTACTCCATGGAGGTAGAGCACTGAATGGCTTAGGGACCCCACCAGGTTACCAAAACCAATCAAACTCCGAATGCCATGGATCTCAGTATCACAGCAGTTAGGCAGTGGGCGATAAGGTTCATTGCCGAGAGGATAACAGTCCAGACCATCAGCTAAGGTGCCAAAATGTGATTAAGTGGAAAGGATGTGACGTTGCTTAAACAGTGAGGATGTTGGCTTAGAGGCAGCCATCATTTAAACAGTGCGTAACAGCTGACTCATCGAGCGATGTCGCGCCGAAAATGATTGGCGATTAAATCACATACCGAAGCTATGGATTCGCAGGATTTTCGAATCTTGCGAGTGGTAGGAGAGCGTAATCAGCGCTGCGAAGCCGGACGATAACGGACGGTGGAGCGCTGATTAGTGAGAATGCAGACACGAGTAGCGATAAACCAGGTGAGAATCCTGGTCGCCGTAAACCCAAGGTTTCCTGGGCCAGGTTCGTCCTCCCAGGGTTAGCCGGGAGCTAACGCGAGGCCGTAAGGCGTAGCGGATGCACAGCAGGTTAAATATTCCTGCGCCGGGTAAGAATTAGCTATGCGATGACGCAACGGAACACATCGGCTAGGCAATCGAATGCTGAGCTTAGGCTTCGGCCGAAGCGCACCGGTGGAGAAGTTGCCGAGAAAAGTTGCATAGTATGTCTTATTCGCCCGTACCGTAAACCGACACAGGTGGGTGAGTGTAAGCGCACTCAGGCGCGCGAGAGAAACCTCTCTAAGGAACTCGGCACATTAGCCCCGTAACTTCGGGAGAAGGGGTGCCCAATAAGGTTGCAGCAATGTGGCCTTGGCGGGTCTCAGTAAATTGCGTTTAGCGACTGTTTAACAAAAGCACAGCACTCTGCAAAGTCGTGAAGACGACGTATAGGGTGTGACACGTGACCAATGCTGAAAGATTAAGAGATCTTGTTAGCCGCAAGGCGAAGCTCGGTCTTTAAGTCCCAGTGAATGTCGGCCGTAACTATAACGGTCCTAAGGTAGCGAAATTCCTTGTCGGGTAAGTTCCGACCTGCACGAATCGTGTAACGACTGAACGACTGTCTCGGAGAGGATCTCGGCGAAACTGTAACGGCGGTGAAGATGCCGCCTGCCCGCAGTAGGACGGTAAGACCCTATGCACCTTTACTGTAAGCTCGTATTGTGTCTTGATTAATCATGCGTAGCGTAGGTGGGAGACTTTGAAAGGGGAGCCTCGGTTCCCGTGGAGTCGCAATGTGAAACACCACTCTTGGCTAATTAGGATTCTAACTTCACTCTGTCATCCAGATGAGGGACAGTGCGTGCGGGTCAGTTTGACTGGGGCGGTTTCCTCCGAAAGAGTAACGGAGGAGCGCTAAGCTTGGCTCAGCATGGTTGGCAACTATGCGTCGAGCGTATGGGTAGAAGCCAGGTTAACTGTGAGACCTACAAGTCGAGCAGGTGCGAAAGCAGGCCCAAATGATCCGACGGTTTAATGTGGAATTGCCGTCGCTCAACGGACAAAAGGTACGCTAGGGATAACAGGCTGATCGAGTCCAAGAGTTCATATCGACGACTCGGTTTGGCACCTCGATGTCGACTCGTCGCATCCTGGGGCTGGAGAAGGTCCCAAGGGTCCGGCTGTTCGCCGGTTAAAGCGGCACGCGAGTTGGGTTCAGAACGTCGTGAGACAGTTCGGTCCTTATCCACTGTGGGCGCAGGAAACTTGAGGGGTTCAAATCTTAGTACGAGAGGACCAGATTTGACGCACTTCTGGTGTGGCAATTGTCGCGTCAGCGGCAGCGTTGCGTAGCCATGTGCGGAAGAGATAAGCGCTGAATGCATCTAAGTGCCAAGCTCATCCCAAGATAATGTTTCCCGAACCGCAAGGTTCCTAAAGACCCCCGGCAGACTACCGGGTTGATAGGTTAGGCGTGTAAGCGGAGTGATCCGTTCAGCGGACTAATACTAATCGGTCGTGCGGCTTGATCGCTTCTTTCCCTTCCTCGAAGGGCAAGAGCGATTTTAACTCGCGAATTGTAATCCGGTTGTTCGCCTGTGTGCAGTTTTCAGAGAAACCGCCAGGGTTGGCGATGTTCCTTGAGATTTCTTGGTGGCCTTGAAGCTGTGGTCCGACCCGTTCCCATTCCGAACACGGCCGTCAAACGCAGTCTTGCCGATGGTAGTGGTTTTATAGATTCCGCGAGAGTAGGTCGCCGCCAGGTCTTTTATGAAAGCCGAACTCCGAAAAAGAGGGTTCGGCTTTTTTCTTAGAGATTGTTTCAATGCGCGCCCGCCACGTCCGTTCCAATTCTGCCGAAGCACGAGCCTGTCTCCAGTTAGTTTTGGGCGCGGCCAGCCGAGTCTGGCAGCTTTGCTCCGCGTGGGGCGCCTGATACCTGGAACTCGGAATTGGTATTGCCTTTGACGGCTAACGAGACTTAATTAAACGCGTATGAAGCGAAAACTCATTCTTTTCCTGAGCCAGTGCTGCCTGGTCGTCTCCCTAGGGATGCCGTCGTTGTTGCGCGGCGAAACTAAAATCCCTGACGCCTGCAAGACCGGCGGATTTGCCATTGGCTGTCAGGCCTATACCTTCAATCGGTTTACGGTCTTTGAAGCTATCGAAAAGACGGCTCAGGGCGGCGGCAAGGTTATCGAGTTCTACCCCGGCCAACGGCTTAGCCCGGAGGAACCCGGCGTCAAGTGGGACCACCACGCTTCTCCCGAAACGATTCAAAAGGTCAAAGACAAGCTCGCCGCAGCCAGAGTCACAGCAGTCAACTACGGCGTGGTCAGCATTCCCCGCGACGAAGCGGAGGCCCGCAAGATTTTTACGTTCGCCAAAGCGCTGGGGCTGTATGCCATCACCACCGAATCTGTTGAGGCGATTGATACCATCGAGAAGCTGGTTCGGGAATATGATCTCAAGGTGGGTTTTCATAACCATCCGAAGCGCGCCAATGATCCAGGATATCGCATGTGGGATCCGAACTACGTTTTATCGGTCGTCAAAGACCGGGATGCCCGTATTGGAGCCTGTGCCGACAGCGGCCATTGGGTTCGCTCCCACCTCAAACCGGTGGAGTGCCTGCGCATCCTCAAGGGACGGATTGTCAGCAGCCACCTCAAAGATTTGAATGAGATGGGTCCCGGTGCGCATGATGTGCCGTTTGGCACTGGGGTTTCCGATATTCCGGCACTTTTGCATGAGTTGAAGGTGCAAGGTTTTGCCGGCAACGTCGCTATCGAATACGAATACCACTGGGAAAATTCGACTCCGGAAGTGGGCCAGTGCATCGGCTTCGTCCGTGGCTATGGCACGGCGCAAAAGTGGTGAACCGTATTCGTGAGGCCCTCCCCGTTTCTCAGAATTGAGATTGGCACAAGTACTGCGGCATAGGAGTTGCGTTCTTTACCAGGCCCAGCGCAGAATTTACCCTGCCCTGTTCGTGATCAACGACTTAGAACTCGAACTGTAAGTTGAACGATTAAACGGACGCGTAGCCGAGGTGTGGCCGGCATGCCTTCAATGGACGTCGAAAACAGCCCGCTTGTCCCACTGTTGCAATTAGGTTCCGCAGGAAGGTCGCACACGGCAACGGCGGGGTTTTTTTAAAGCTGCGGACTTGACGTTCTGCCCGTGGAAATCTACGCTCGGGCGGGTTGGTGGCCGTAGCTCAGCCTGGTTAGAGCCCCAGATTGTGGATCTGGCTGTCGCGGGTTCAAATCCCGTCGGCCACCCCACCTTTCCGCTCCCAATAGTCACGAAACTGCTGTCCCAACCTCGTACAGAGTCGCTTCGTCCAAGTGGAGAGTCTCGGTTTCCGGCGCCACTTTTATCCGGTTACCGGGCCCGGATTTGAAATAGGCCCCAATAACTCAGGAAACCGCGCCCGAATTTGCTGACGCTGCCGCTGATTCCGATTGCTGACCCGTTGCAGCCCGTTCCGGGAACTCTGTTGACGCTTCCTGCCGGGGGTTCCGGGCGCGTTTGTTGCGAGGAAGAGGACTAATCACAGCGTTGAGATCGCGGTCTCCGAGCATCTTCGGCGGCGAATCCGCCTGCCCCCACGGGGCGACTTCCTTGACGAAGCGGTTCACGACCTCAAACCCAAATTCCGTGTGCGCTTTCTGACGACCACGAAAGCGCAGTTTGATCCGCACCTTCATGTCCTCGCATAGAAAATCCACAGCCCTGTTCAGCTTGGTTTCGAAATCATGCGGATCAATCGTCGGCGAGAGCTGAATCTCCTTCATTTTGCTCGCCGCTTGCCGCCCGGCGGAGTCTTTGTTTCGCTTGGCCTCCTCGTACATGAACCTGCCATAATCCACGATTCGGCACACGGAAGGCGTGGCATTGGGCGCAATCTCCACCAAGTCGAGTCCCTTGCTCATCGCAATGCGCAAGGCTTCATTGAGGGTCATCACTCCAAGCTGCTGCCGGTTTTCGTCCAACACGCGCACCTCACGCGCGCGGATCTTGCCATTACGGCGGTGGAGGGGTTCTCGGGAGTAACGCGAGCGAAAGGGATAGGGGCGACTCAATTAGCCCTCCCCGACTGAAGTTCATTCATGCGGTGATAATCTGCCAAACTAGCTGCTACTGATTAATGGTTAATGACTGCACAGTTATTTTCACATAGCACTGCCTGAAGGCAAGCATAATGTGGCACAAACCTGCAGGCCGAGTTGACCCACAAGACAGGTTTTGCGCCACCCGCACTTACCATCGTAAAGATAGCAATGCCCATTGCGAGCAGAAGAATTGAACAACGGGCCTGAAACGTGAGTTTCAGGCCCGTAAATTGGTTGCGGGGGCTGGATTTGAACCAGCGACCTTCAGGTTATGAGCCTCAACGGCTACTGCTAAATACGCCATATTTCTTGGGTATTTCTCACTTTTTAGCTTGCTGTGTGGTATGAATTGTGGTTTTCTATGTCTAACCGCTGTTCAGGGCGTGTCACTTGGTGCGCATTGTGCCATCCCGCCCGTCCAGCGCAATAGAAAGGCCAAATATGCCACTCGAACTCAGACGCCAACGCGACGGCCGCCTGCGCAAGACCTGGTACGGTCGCTACGAAGTCAACGGCAAGCTGCTCCGCCCGAACCTCGGCATTAAGATCGCCGGCAAGGCGCCTGCATCCCTCTCGCTCCGCGACGAAGGCGACACCGCCTTCGAGCGCTCCCGTGGCCTGGCCCAGGCCAAGCTCGACGGCATCATCGCCGAGGCCCGGTCCAAGGCCAGTGCAACCCGCATGGTCGAGAAGTACTACGAAGCCAAAACCGGCGAGCAGTTGAAGTCCGTCAAACTCACCGACCTGCCCGCGGAGTGGGCCAAGATCCCGCGCAAGCGAAACCCCAGCGCCGGCTACGCCACCCAGTGCGAGTCCGTGCTCAAACGCTTTACGGGATTCATCGCGGCCGAGCATCCGAAGGTCGCCTCAATCGACGAAGTCACCCGCCCTGTGGCCCGCGCTTTTTTGGAGGCCGAGGCCGAGCGCCAGGTCACCGCCAAGACCTGGAACGACACCCTCAAACTCCTGCGCGCCACATTCAAACACCTACTCCCCTTCGGCGCCTTCAACCCGTTCGCCGACGTGCCGACGCGCGACACCGAAACAATATTCCGGAAACCCTTCACGCCCGAAGAACTGAAGGCCATCATGGACTCCGCAAAGGCCGACGAGTTTATCCGCCCGATAATCGTCACTGGCATCTGCACCGCCATGCGGCGCGGCGACTGCTGCCTGCTTCACTGGAGGGACGTTGACCTCAGCCGCCGGTTCATCACCGTAAAGACGAACAAGACCGGCCAGACCGTCGATATCCCAATCTTCCCGCCCCTCTACGACGAACTGGCTGATCTGGTAGGGCAGGGCAAAGATTACGTCTTTCCCTCTCAGGCCGCCATGTATCTTGAGAACCCCGACGGTATCACTTGGCGCGTGAAGAAAGTCCTCGCCCTCGCCCTCCGGGAAGCCCAGCCCAAACCCGCCGGTCTCCCTGAACTCCCCCTGGCGGAAGCAAAACGCCTCGGGCACGATTACATCGCTTCCTTGCCAGACTCGCCAAAGAGGCACCACATGAAAACCGTTTTCGACCTCTACATGGAGAAGACCAAAACCAAAGCGCTGCTCGCTGCCGCGGCCGTCAGCAAGGGCACCGTCTCCGGCTACCTGAATGAAATCGAAGCGCACGTTAAGTGCCGCATCGTTCGCGGCCGGCCCCAGGGCGGCAGCCTTACGGCCGCTATCAAAACCGACACCAGCCTTCTCCGCACCGAGCGCCAGGACGGTGGCCGTAATGCCAGTGTCCGCGATTTCCACAGCTTTCGGGTTACCTGGGTAACGCTCGCCCTGACCGCTGGTGTGCCCTTGGAGTTGGTCCAAAAGGTCACCGGCCACAAGACAACCGAGATCGTCCTGAAACACTACTTCCAGCCCGGTCGCGAAGCCTTCCGCCAGGCGCTGAACGCCGCCATGCCCGGCCTCCTGACCAACGGTAAGACCAAAACCCCGGCTGAGCAGGCCGCCGAAATCGCCGCCAAATCCACCGCCAAAACCGCTCTCCAGGACATTCAGGCAATAAAGAAACTGCTGGCGGCTGAAGTGAAACCTGTCGCGGTGAGAGAGCCCAAGAAACTGACGCCAGGCGCCCGCTGAGCAATGTTGGCCAGGGGAGCCCCAGCTTCACCCGACCGGTCGCCGCTTCAGGTGCCGATTGAGACAAAGCGGCTCCACTCGCCCATTCGGAAAAACGAAGTGCAACTTTGCATAATCGAACGTGGCATCAGTCGCATGCACCACGGTATGGTGGTTAGGGCAAAGCAGAGCGAGATTCTCTGCGGTATCCGGCCCTCCTCGGGAGCGATACCATATATGGTGCGACTCAGCGGAGTCCACCGCGTAAACAGTCGGACTGTCAAACCCGCAGAGCTGGCAACGCCCGCCGTATAAGCGGTTCAGTTCGTCAACAAGCTGCCGGTTCCGAGGTGCTGACCGCAGGAGTTCCGCTTTCGTTGCTACAGAGTAGGCCAATGACTTGTCTTCCAGAATCAGCGGCAGCTGCGATGGCTCGCGGGCCAGAGCCTTCTCCAGCGCAACTTCATCTGCCACAGCCAAGGCTCGCCGCTCCTGCGGTAGCTGGGCCGCGAAAGAGGCCAGGAGCTTGGACCCTTCCGGCTTCAGTCCCCTGATCGTTTGGACAGCCTGAGCCATGGTGGCGCGCGTGCAATCCTTCAGACTTCCAGAGTCCATCGCCAGCAAGCGAAACAACTCATATACGTCGTGCTCCGGCGCCAGAGTAGCTTGGTAATACTGCGATTGCGCCCGGTCTCCCCACACACGGTATGACCCGTAGCGATATCCGGGAGCATTGATCGTTTTCGAACGCACCACCAACCGCGCCAGGAGGCGGTATTCAGACAACCCAGACTTCCCCGCCAGCCGCGTGAACAGCCAGAGGGTCTCTCCAATCTCAATTGCCGTGTGGAGGCGAGGTTGTCGGGAGTTGAAATGGAAACCGGCGCCGCCCTCGATGTCGCGACGGTAATTATCGATTCGCCAGTAGGCCAGCAGGTCCATAACAAGCCGCAGTCCTAATACCACGCACCGACAGCCCAGCCAATGCAAAACGGGCACGGCCTCACTCTCACGAAAAATTTCTGCGTTGACCCCGTGGTGCATTTTGGTTAAAATTGGTGACACTCGGTGACACGCTATGCGCACAAAAAACAAACGCTTTTCCGTTTCGTTATCAGTGCCGGAGTATAAGAAACTCCAGCGCATCGCCGCGGCCCATCGCCCCCGATTGTCCATGCAGTACATCGTTCACTGGGCACTGCAGGGCGTGCTCGACAGGGCGGAGGACCCGCAACTACTATTGGACCTCGGAAACCCGCTCAGCCGCCGAAAGCCATGAGCACGCATACATGCGAGCGTATCCATCTGCCCGAGTCGGTGGTCCACGCCGTGCTGGACCAGGACAAGGTGGATGAGGCCCCACACAGCCTCTACAAATATCCCGCGCGCTTTACCCCCTCGTTTCCTCGCGAGGTCATCAAAGCCTTTTCCCGCAAGGGCGACCTTGTGCTGGACCCATTTTGCGGCGGTGGCACCACACTGGTCGAAGCCATAAGCACACAACGGCGCGCTGCCGGAATGGACGTCAGTTCCCTGGCGACCTTCATCGCCCGCGCCAAGACAACACCAATCTCAGTCCACGACAAGAACGCCTTCGACGCTTGGCTTGAGCAACTCGACGCCCATGGCCACGCAGCCACTCACCACGGCGATGCCTTCTCGCCAGAGGAGCGCGAACACTACGAAAGAAACGTTCCCCCCGAGGTCCGCGATTTCTTCACCTGGGCCGTAGAGCGGATCGCTCTGCTCCCCAAACGGCGCCAGCAGAACTTCGCCCGCCTGATTCTACTGTCCATTGGTCAATGGGCGCTCGATTGCAAAACCCACACCCCGGATAGGGCTGCGCTCCGGTCGGAGCTTGCTGCCCGTCTTCGCACTGCGACGCAGTCACACTTCACATTTCTCTCGGCCGCGGCCACGGCAAACGGCTTGCCCCGTCATCGGCTCGGTTCCCTTCGCCGCATCGTAAACCGAGACGCTGATGGAAGTGACGAAGAGGGCCGCATCCCACGCTCGTGGCTCCCGGCCAAACTGGTGGTAACATCGCCACCGTACCCAGGCGTTCATGTCGTTTATCACCGTTGGCAAATCAACGGTCGCAAGGAAACACCTGCCCCCTTCTGGCTGGCCAATCAGCGCGACGGTGCAGGCGCCTCGTTTTATATGCTCGGCGGCCGGCATGAGTCGGGGCTCCAGACCTACTTCGCCCGCCTTCAGGGTGTTTTCACATCGGTCCGGCAACTACTCGCCCCGGAAGCCCTCATTTTCCAACTGGTCGCTTTCTCAGAGCCCGACTGGCAACTGCCCAGCTTCCTGCGCGCCATGGACCAGGCCGGGCTCGAAGAAGTCCTCGTTGATTTAAAGGCGGAATACGTTGTCTCCGGTAGGCTCTGGCGCCATGTCCCGGGCCGAAAATGGTACGCCATCAAGCTCGGGAAGATCCCCGCCAGCAAAGAGGTCCTTCTCATCCACCGGCCAAAGCCCGGCCTGGTGCCCCTCACGGCGTAGTTTTCCAGTCCAGCCCGTCCAAATCCGCACAACCATTGCGGATCGCCTCCCCTTTCAGCCGCCCGGTACCCCATACTTTCGGGCCGCCCACGATTTTTTTCTCCTCTTGCTACGGCATCAACAACCTCGATTTTTGGCCTATTCCTACAGTTTAGGGCTGACTTGTAATACAAAAGAAGCTAACTTGTAAAAAAGATGTTGCCTTCTTTGGAAATAAAGATTACTCTGAGCGCGTTATGTTAATCTACGTTCGTTTATCTGAAAATTTGAAGGCGCGAGTGGACGAACTTATTTCGCACGGCAACTACTCCGATTTTAATGCCGTCGTGACGGTCGCCTTGGAGAATCTCTTATTGGCAGAACAGGAAGCCACGGCGACTCCCCGGAGTCCGTTGCCAAAGCGCCGTGCTAGTTCACCAGCAGCACCAGTCCTGGTCGAACAGGAGGCCACCACCCCGGAACCGCCACGCATTCCGGCCAAGGTATCTTTCAAGCACCATGCACCAGCCAGTCCCCCGTGCCCCAAACCCCCGCCGGTCCCAGCCAAAATCCTGGCCGACTTGCCCCACGACCTCTTCCTCCCCGGTCAACGCGTCCCTGTCGAACGCTGGGTCTTCGGCCAGCAGAACCGCGTTCTGCCAGCCAAAGTCAACGCGCGCTTCTTTGTCGCGCTCGTCGCCGAGCGCCAGGGCGAGGTCGAGCTGTTCGAAGCCGCAACGGAAATCAGCAAGCGCGCCGCCGCGGTATATACATTCCTCACCGAAATCGACCAACGGTTCGGTCACGGCAAGGATGAGCTGCTCAGCACAGGTTTCCCCGAGCCGGACTCGGAAAAGGCAATCACCCGCTACGCCAATCACTTCGCCGCCTACGAGAGCACGCAAGGGAATCTCACCGGTATGCTGATCCAGTGGAAGTTCGCCGGCGTTCGCCGGGTGAAGAACAAGACCATGCTGCTGCCAACCCAGCCCTGCCTCGACTTCGCCAACATGCCCAACCCGCTCCTTGACTCCCAGCCTGCCCAAAAGCCACTGGAGAAGCTGAGTGCCGACGAAACCGCGTGGGCTATCCGGCACATCGCCCAAAGCGTCCCTGTAGAGGCCTCGGCGTTTACCACGATTCTGACCGGCATGCGCACCGGCGCTAACACGCCCGATGCACTGGACGCCTATGTGCGAGAGAACGCCAAGGAAAAGACCGATGTCTCGCCAGCTTTCATCAGCACACAGCGCAGCGGCACGGTCTCGCGCATGGCAGACCTGAACCTGGTCAAACGCCAGCGTGACGGGACCAAAGTCACTTACGAAATTACGGACCTCGGCGCCCAATGGTTGGACACACAGGCCCAGAGCACACAGCAACCCTAACCAACACCACCAATTCAGGTATGAGTAACAAGAACGAAGCAAACACTACCAAGAAACAAACACCCCGATCCCCCAGTGAAGAGCTGTTCTACGCGCTACTCCACTGCGAGACCGAGGAAGAACTAACGAACACCCTCCAGAAACGAGGGATGCTGCAAAACGAAGCCGACTGGCTGCCCCTCGGCGAGATGGAAAATAACTGGAGCGCCGCCGGCAACCAGCAAAGCGCGGCCGGCGCCGCCCTGGTCGAAAAAATGGTCAACGGAATTGATTCCGTTCTGATATACGAATGCCTCAAGCGCGGCATAGACCCGACCTCCAGCGCTGCACCGCAGTCCATGGCCGACGCTGCCAAACAGTTTTTCAAAATCCCGAACGGCCGCCTTGAGAACATCCCGGCTCCCGACCGCACCGCGTTAGCAAAGCGGGTGCAACTCATTGCGGTCGGCAGCAAGGAAGTGCCCAACTACCTCATCGTTGACGACGGCGAAGGCCAAGCGCCGGTGGACTTTCCCGATACCTTTCTTTCCATTGCCCGCTCCAACAAACTCCACATTCACTTTGTTCAGGGCAAATACAACGCGGGCGGCACCGGCGCCCTCCGGTTCTGCGGCCAGCAGAATTACCAGCTAATTGTCTCGCGCCGCGCGCCGGGACTGAGCGCCAAGAAACAAGACCCCACCAACACCCACTGGGGATTCACCTTGGTTCGGCGGTTGCGGCCAACAGACACCAGCTCCAGGAAAAGCTCCATGTACGTTTACTACGCGCCGGCTGGCCGTGTTCCCTCCTTCCCCGCCGACGCGGTCACAGTGCTGGCCGGCGAGGGAGCAGTCAACAAACCGCCGACGCCCTACACTCAGCCCCTAAAGAGCGGCTCATGCATCAAGCTTTACGCTTACCAATGGAATGCCAGCGGCATCGCCACACGTGACCCCCGGTATCAGCTCAACAAGTACCTTCACAACCTGGTACTCCCCATCCGTGTCACCGAGACCCGCCAGGGCTACCGCGCCAATTATTATAGCACCACCGTGTCCGGTGGTTCCATCGACGAGAACATTGACCTCGACCTCGGCCCGGCGAGCGGCTCGATTGCACTGCCACGCGGCATCGGCACCATCCCCGTTGAGTTGAAGGTGTTCAAGGACAAGAAGCCCGATGGCAGCGACATCGACACCCGCCATCTTCCTAAGGGAGTGCTGTTCACCGTAAACGGCCAGGTACACGGCAGCCTGCCGGCCACCTTCGTTGCCCGCAAACTGAACTACACCTTCCTGGAGGATTACCTGCTCCTGGTTGTTGACGCCACCGAAATGCCCACCGACTTCCGCGAAGATTTCTTCATGACCTCGCGCGACCGCCTGGTCGAAGCCGAAGACCGGGATTTCGTGGAAAACGAAATCAAGGAGTTCCTGAAGAACCACGAAGGCCTGCGCCTGCTGAACAATGCCAGAAAGGAGGCCGCCATCACCAAGACCGTCGAAGCGGATCAGCCGCTCGACCTGCTCCAGGAGCTTATCAACGACGACCCCACCCTGGCCTCGCTGTTCGGCGTGGGGGACCGGCTAAAGACCCCCTATGGCAAGGCCAAAGAAGCGCCGCCCTACGTCGGCAAACGCTTTCCGACCTACTTCCGCCTTAAGAAAGAAAACCTGGTTAAGGATTGTCCCATCAACCGCACTTGCCGGGTGGAGTTTGAAACTGACGCTGTTGACGACTATTTCTCCCGCGGCGACGAGCCCGGCCAGTTCTCCGTCGTCCCGCCCAGTTTCAACCAGGGCTACAGGCTCTACCACGGTAGCTGCTCCGCCAAGTTCTGCCCGCCAGTCAATTGCGAAGTCGGCGACCTTATAGACGTCCAGGTCCAGGTCACCGACCCGAGCCGCGAGACAAACCCGTTCACCTGCAAATTCAAGCTGCGCATCACCCCGAAAGAGCTCACGCCCGAGAACCCGCCGGAGCGCGAGCGTAAGCCCAAAGAACCGGAAGGCGGTGGTATCAGTCTCCCGAAGCTCTACGAAATCATGAAACCGGAATGGCCGGCCAACAAGTTCGACGAACACTCCGGCCTGCGCTTCACGGGCGGCCAGAACGGCGACCCGCTGGAGGCCTTCGTAAACATGGAGAACATATTCCTCACCAACGAGCTGGCCCGCGCCAAGGATGAGTCCGAGCGCAAATTGCTCCGCCATTATTACAAAAACGGCCTCGCCCTCGTCACCCTGGGGATGCTCCAGGAGGCCAAGCGTCGCAAACCCCAAGCCGAAAACGGCGACGGCCCCGCTAAGCCTGAAGCAGAGCAGCTCGGCGAGGACCTCGACACCATCTTTCGGTTATCGGGTGGCGTAGCCGCAGTTATCATCCCGGTGGTCCGCAGCCTGGCCGCCACAGCGGCCAAAATCGTCTCCTAACGCAGGCAACACAAGGGACCCCGAGAATGACCACCGTAAACATCCGCCGTTACTCAGACCCCGACGCCCTCAAAGAAATCGCGCCGACACACCTGTTGGCGTTGATGGAGGACCACCGCCCCTATCTAACCACGAGGGGGATCACCCTGCCGCCAACCGGCCGCGAGGCCGAACTCGACTACGACCACCTGGCGTCCATGTTCCTTTGCCCGGATGACATTCCGCCCGAGCTGGTCGAGAAGTTCCACCTGGTCAAACAGATGTCCGGCCATGACGCCATGGACCATATCATCGAGACCGTCAAAGCCCGCCAGTTGGAGTTTACGTTCCAGCCCGGCTCCTCGCCCACCGACATCGCGGCCCAGCTCCTGACCAAGGCCCCGGCCCTCTTCCAGGAACTCCACGCCGAGAAGTCGGTCGAACGCTACCGGTCGTTCACCTTTTACGTTGGCCGTGATGCCAAGCGGTCATTCAAGCCCCCCAAGGACCTCAGCGCCCTGGAGAAGGAACTCAACGATTGGTATGAGCAACACCAGCGCGGGCGCACGGCCAAAATCTTCCTTCGCCAGAAAGACCATGAGTACTGGTTCTACATCCGCCACGCCGAGCCCATAAAGCGCGAAGGCTGCGTTGACATCAAAGACAATCACTCCGGCAGCATGATCTACCGCCCCGAGCGCCACGACCTGGTCGTGTACGACTCCAAGGCCGGCGAAATGCGAGTCCATGCCGATTGCCGGCACGAACCCGAGCTGTTCAGACTCCTGTTCGGAAAACACCTGTTCGGCAACCTCGACCACTTCCCGGCCAGCCGCGAAAAATGGACCCTCGACCCCCTGCGCGCCGGCCGCAAGTCCATCGCCTGCGGTGGTATCCCTCGCCTCCTCGGCGTGACGCTGAAAGAAATCGAGTTCGCTGACCCTGGCGCCCACTGGTCCCGCGACCGCATCCGCGCCGAAGACGTTTTTTCAGTATTCGAGGCCCGCAAGTTCACACTCCCGGAGACCTCTGAAATTCGCCTGGCCAAGTTCTCCATCCAGTTCAGCGACGCCAAACGCCCGCGCATGGTCACCATCCGCCCCTCGAACTACGCCCTTTTTGGCCGTGACGACGACGCAGTCGTCCTCCAGCCCTGGCTGGAGCGGCAGGGATTCATTGCCCGCAACGGCGAGTCCAATGAAGAACGGCTTGTGGCATAGCCTCGACGCACTCAAAACACCAGCCGCCGTGCTGGCCGAGTGGCAGAGCCTCATGGGGGCGGACTTCCCCCATGCCCAGCCGTTCCTCGATCCGACCAGCCGCCACGCCGGCACCTACCCGTGCACCCACCAGCCACCATGCCGCTGCTGGCACGAACTCCGGCCCATTGACCACGATACCATGGCGGCCCGCTGCACCTGCCGCCTCGGCAACTGCCCCCCAATTCGCCTCGCCACCGAGCAGGTCGCCATTCACGAACTCAGCACCGACAGGCTGGGCACGGCGCTCCGGGAGGCCCTCCGGCTCGACGAGCCGCCGCCAGGCCAGCTCCACACCGCGCCCGGTGCCCACGCCGTTGGCACCCACGGCAAAGACCAATTTCCTGCCATACTTATTATAGGTGCGGATGAGCCCGCCCTTCTCACCCAGGTTGCCGGCCTGGTCGCGACCATGCCGACGCCATTTCTCCTGCTCACGCCCACCGGGCGCCATGTCTCGCAGAACATAGACTTCGCCCTCCGCCGGCACCGCTCGGCCCACCTCGCGCTATCTCAGTTCCTTCAGCCCGCCCCGAAAGGGACGCTGGTGGGGACAAAGGACCCCAAGCCGTGCTTCGCGCGGCTCGGTCGTGATCCCGCGTCCACACCCGGCCACCGGCCGCCCAACTACACGATTCGCCGGGAGGGCAAACTCTGGAGTCTGGTAATCAGCGGCGCCCCCGCAACCATCCCGGACACCAAAGGCATCCGCTACGTTGCCTACCTGCTCAGGCACCCGGACGACGGCCCGCTCCACGCCATTGACCTTGTTGCCAAGGTCACCCTTGCAGAATCGCCCAACTCCGCCTCCGAACCCGCCCACGGTGGCGCCCAGCTCCAGACCCCAGTTCAAGCCCCGGGCCGCACCCAGGACCGCAGCCACAGCTTGGACGACGCAGTCCTCGCCCAACGCATCCGCGCCAAGGAGCAGGAATGGGAAGCTGTGCTCGATGACCCCGACGCCACCGAGCCGGAAAAGGCCGAAGCGGAGCGCTACCTGGCCGAACTCCACGAATTTCAGAAGACGCACTCAACCCGCAGCCAAGGCAACGCCGAAAAACTGGTCCGCTCCGTCCGTGCAGCTATCACCCGCCTTCAGGAACAACTCTCCAAGGCAACCGACGACCACGGCCATCCGCACCAGGCGCTACGCGCTTTTTCCGAACACATCGCCAAATATATAATCACCCCTTCAGCCCGGTACTCCAAAAACGTCCGCTCCACCGCCCGCACCGGCCTCGCCGGCCGCTTCACCTACGAGCCGCCACCCTCCTGCGTATGGAACCCCTAGCTCGCACCCCAGCTTTTGCTGGTGCAACTGATGCTGACAACGGGCACAATGCCGCTGCTTTACCCGCGTTGGATTCAAACAGATGAGGAGCGTCAGCAACCTGCTGCTCGACCCACTCATCCAAAGTCATTGCCGCGCTGCCATCCTTGCCCACGCGCACGGTCTGTCCATCGGCCTCAAAAGCGGTCGGCACACCACCCACCAGGCGGAACACGTTTCGAGCGCGGGCGGTGATGTCAGGAATCGCACTGGCACGCAGCCCGCGCTTCGTCGCAGCGCCCACCACGCCCTGATCAATCTGAATGGTCACCAGCCGCGAGTTGAGCGCGTCCCGCTCCGACGCCAGCGCCGAAACCTGCTTTTGCAACTCACCACGCACGGAAGCAACGCGCGCCTCAACGACCTTCTCGGTCTCACCAGCTTTGAGCTGCTGCGCTTCCTCAAGCCGGCGCTTCTCATCAGCCACGCGCCGCACTTCGTCAGGGTCAATGCCCTCAAAACGCTTCTTCTGCTCGGCGAGCTGGTTGCTCAGGGTGATGTTGTTGGTGCGGAACTCATCCAACTTGGACTTGTCCACCGCGCCATCCACGTCCAGCACCCAGGAACCATCACGCTCGACGTAGAGGCCCTGCTGCTCCGCAGGGATTTCATCCTTCGATTTGAACTTGTATTTCAGTGCCATAACTCAGTTCTGCCCGCCGGCGGCTTGCGCCGGCGCTACACTCTTCGCCGCAGCGGCAGGCGGCTTAGCCGTCTCGATCAGGCTGGCCTCCTCCGTGTTGGTCCTGCCCTCCGGCAGGACCTCACCACGACGGAACAAATCAAACATGGTGTCCTGGCTGATCGCGCCAGCCTGCCAGGCTGCGACAATCGCCTGCACATCCTGGCTCGCCAGACCCTTGGCACTGAAATCAGTGTTGAGCTGCACCAACACTTGCTCGCCCCTCACGTCATCAGGCAGTTCCTCAGTCGAGTTCCACCAATAAACCCACCGCAGGACCTGCGTCAGCGACTCGCTCACGATCAAGGCCACATTGCCGAGGATGCTGTATTCACCAGCCTGGCGGAGCTCGATCGCGGTCGCGGTCTCGCCGACTTTCTTCATGTCCTCCAGCATCCGCGAACCCAGGATGGCCATCAGCCGCTCGTCGCGGTCCATGGCGCGCTCAAAGGTCGTCAACCCCTGGCCGGTGAACTCAAGAAATCCAGCGGTCGCACCAGGTGTCTCGCTCACCCACGCCGTGCTCGACCCAATGCGCAGCGAGGCGCCCTTGTCGAAGCCGCTCACCCAGGCAGTCGGCAGCGCGGTGAAATGAAGACCATGCTTGAAATCAGCATTCAGACGGTAATGGTCGAGGTTTACCGCGATGATGTCCTCCAACGGCCCGCGTTCAATCTCCGGCCGCGTATGCCGCGGCCCATGAAACACAAACGGAATCAGCGGCAGCGGCTTGCCCAGCCGCAACGGAATCCTGCTCTCCACCATCTGCCACTCAACCTTGGCGCCCCTGCGCTGGACCTTCTTGGGCTGCCAAACCTCGACGTGACACTCGTAGGGACGCCGCCCGGCAGCGTCGCCGCCATCACCCGGCACCAGCTTCAAGACTCGCACCTGGTCCACGAGCTGGAGGGCAAATTCGTCATCATCAGGACCAAGCTTCGGAAGCGCCTGCTCTTTCAGGACGATCAGGGTCGGCACGTTGCGACCATTCACCCGCTCCACGCGCCAGTTGATGATCTGCTCAGCGCGATAGAACACCACATAGGCTCGCTGCTCGACTTGGTCCTCCCAATCCACCAACGTGCCGGCGCGACCCAGACCGATCACGTCACCCACCACCACCTTGGCGTAGCCAGTCAGCGTGGTGCCCAGCATGTCCGCGTCGTTTTGGAACACCCCAAGCGCCCGGCCAACACCAGCACCATCAGCGGGCAGCTTTACAAACGGCGGGCGACGAAACATCAGTCCGATGTAGGCTTCAGAAGTGCGCGCGCTCGCATTGAAATACGAAGCGCGCTTTACATACGCATCGAACTCCTGATCCGTCTGCGCATCCAGCCGCGGCAGATACTTCTCCCCGCCAGCTTTCACCGCATCCTCACCCGCAAGCACATCCCGCGCCCGCGCCCACTCCGTGGCCGCGGCGTCGTAATCAGGATGTGTAGAGTTCACCGGCACGACTCGACGCTACCACGACTTTTTTCGCGCCAGGCCGCACTCAGAAGCCCGACCTACATTAGCGGGCACCGAGAGGACTTTGAGATACCTGGACGGGCAAAAAAAAGTTCAGAAACCGATTGACGGATTCCAGGCACACGACCGCCGCAGGCCCCTCCGCCCGCAGTGCTGACGCAATGCGGGCTCCGGGGACCTGCGGCTCGCGCTGGGCGATTCGAACCACGCCGACCGCAGCCATCGCGCCAGCCCCGCAAAGACAAAGTTAGAGATGTGTTAATGGATGCGGGGCTGTCACGCTGGCTGCTCGCCCTGGGCAATTCGGACGTCACCGAGCGAGCCAACGTCCCTCCGCTTCGCGACCACGAACGCCAGTCGCGATTCCAAGCTGGCGCGTAGTCCAACGTCCCCCCGCTTCGCGCCGTCGATACGCCTCAACCAAGTCGAACGTCCGCGAGCACCCGGCGCGCCAGGCTAACGCCTGTCACGCCGGCTGCTTCGCTCGTCCGTACTCCAACATCCCCCCGCTTCGCGCCATCGAATGCGCATCCAGATTCCAACCTCGTTGGCCGCCGAACGTGCTCCCGCTTCGCGCATTCATGCTGGCACACCCGCGCCGCCTGGCCGCCTGCCCGGCGCAGGCGGAAAGCAGCAGGCGGCGCAGGTGGCCAGCGCCCTCCAATGCGCACCAAGCCAGTGGCATTCGAACATCATGCGCGTGCGCCCAGACCGCTTCGTTCGGGCGGCGGCCGGCAGGGAGCGCGCCAGCCCCGCAAAGACAGATCAGTGATGTGGTAATGGATGCGGGGCTGTCACGCTCCCTGCTTCTCGTCCGCCGCCCTGCCACTTCGCTCCGGACAAAGACAAATATGGTGAATGGACTCCTTCGGGCTGTCGATGCGTGTTGGCCTTCCAACATCACGCCGCCAGCCAACTGCCACTGCATTTTTTTTATTTCTTTCAAAGAAAAGGTGATGAAAGAAATAAAAAAAATACAGTGGCAGGTTCGGTGGTATTGGTTCCTGTTGGTTGGCGGTCGGTGGGAGCGGTTTCAGGGTCGCGTTGCCGGGTTCTATTTCCAGCGCGTTACGTTGCCGGTGCGGTTCTGGGTTGCGTGCGGTTCTCCTGAGCAGTTCCGTCCTCGTCTCCCGTGGTGGCAGCCGTTCGTCTGGCGTTGGCTCGTCATCAGCGGTGCGTTCGGTCCCATTCATCCGCTCAGTCACCATCCGTTGCGTCGTCCGTCCCGCCGCCGGGGCGCGACGCCCAATGCCGACCAGGCGAGCACACAAACACCAGATGCGACGAGGACCAGCTCTCACTGGACCTCGACGCCCAACAGACAATTCTGGCTCGCTCCGCTCGACGTAACCATCAGTTCGCGCTCCACTTCGTTCCGCGCTCAAACGCCACGAACCACAAACCACCTCCAACGTCTCCTTCCGCGTCCTGGCTTTTGCATTCAGTTCGTGAGTCCTGGCCGCTCCGGCGCTTGCGGCCCTTCGGGTGCGCACCATCGGCTAACGCCTCGGTGCGCAGGCTCCGCTAACACCCCCCTCCCCCCTGTTTTAGCGCTTCGCGACAGTATTGACTTTGCGCTAACGCGCGGGGGGCGGGGGGCACGCTGCGCCCCGCTCTGCGCGCCTACGCGCCCCCCTCCCCCAATTTTCGCGGCCAACGCCAACAGCAATATCAGCTCGCTGCGCTCGAAGAAGGGCAATGATGGAACGCTCCGCTGTCGCTTCGCTACGGCGCGCTGTCGCGCGCCTGACAACGCGCCGCTTCGCGCCGCGCTGCACCAGGCCAATCGAGTCCGCCGCCTCCGACGCCTGGCGGGCCAAAAGCAAACACCCGCCAGCGTCGCAGCCGGCGGAACAACGTCGGCTCTCGCGATACGCGAACGCCGAGTCTTCGAAGGTGCGCCGGGCAAGCGTCCTGCTTTTCACTCGGCCGTCGCTCGCAAGCTCGCTAGGCCGTGCGTAGCACCGTGAAAAACAGGACCCTTGCTCCGGCTACAGGGGGGCCTGACTCGCCGGCTTTTCACTTCGCTCCGCTCCATTCCGCTCCACTCGGCCCCGCGCCCAGGCGCTCCCCCACCGCGCCGCCAACGACGAAGAGCGGCACTGCCCCCAAGCGCCGGTCGCGATGCCTCCTTCCGACTCCACTGCGCTACACTTCGTGAAAACCGCCGAGACAGGCGACGAACCCAGGGCTCCGTGAGAGCGCACAGTTTTTAACGCTCCACTGACGCTTCTCGTTCCTGCGAGGCTGTGGCTCCGCTAAACTGTGCGCACTCACTCCGCCCCAAAAAGTCAGCCTCACCTCTGGCCCTCCGTGCTCCGCGCTTGGCCTTACGGCTCGCCCCGTTCCCCTGAGAGCCACGGCCAGGCTCTACGCACTCCGGTCCAGAAGTGAGGGCAACGCGGCCCCGCGCCCCACGACACGACGCCAAGGCCGCCAGACTGCGAGCTTTCGGCACCGGCCGGACCGGCTCGGCCTCTCCGCTCCGCTTCGTGCCGAAACATCGCAGACTGGCGGCCAAGGTGGCCGGCACGCTAGTGCCCCCGTCCGCCGCAAAAGCCGGCGGACCGGCGCAGGACCCAGGCACAGAACCCGGAGGCAGACACCGCGCGCGCAAATCACACTTCGCTCCGTTCGGGACTGTCATGAAGGATGCTTTCCGGTTCCAGACACAAGAGCTGTTATGTGCAGTGCCGCCCCGTTGCCGTTTCCCGCTGGCGCGGGAACCCTCGGCACACGGGTCCCCGCCGCCTCATCGCAAGCCCTCCTGCCGCAGGCGCAACCCAGTCGGGCCTTCGGCGGCCCGGTGCACTGAACATAACAGCGTCTTGTGTCCAGAGACCTCTCCGCGCCTGTCACGCTCACTGCTTGCGGCCGGCTGCCCTGACCCTGCGCCCCCGCCGGCCACGCAGTGCGCGCGCCAGTCGCTCCGGCATCCTTCACGCCAGCCCCTCTCTCCGCTGACCTGAAAGACAAAGTCAGGCGCGCGCGGTAAGACGGAGACACAGAGCCGCCGCCCGGGTCGTTGCGGCCGGCCACAAAACGGGCGGCTCGGTCAGGTGGCCGTCCGTTTTGGGTGCGCTCAGTTGCCGCGCAGGCTTCCCCGTCACCCAACCAGAAAAGTCAGTTGGTCTTCAGATGTTTTTTCCGCTTGTGCTCCCTCTGCTGCACGGAGGTCCAGTCTCTCGCCCTCACCCGCCCGCTTCAAGCGCAGGGGGCCCAGAGCGTGGTGCCCTCTGAAGATCACTCCCACGCGCCGCCCTGCTGAGCGGGCTTCAAAGAGGGTGAAGGGCGAGAGACCGGACTGAGCAGCAGAGCACAAAAAAAACATCATGAAAACCAAATCAAATAAAAAATCGGAATCAGGGCTCCCGAGCCGTCCTGAGCAGTTGAGCGGAAACACTCAGACCACTGCGCAGCCTCCGGCTGCCCCGGCTGCGCCGGTCACGGCACCAGAGCAGGCCAAGCCTGCCCGCATACTCCCGTATGTGAACTACGAGGAGCGGCAGAAGAGCCGCTCCCTCCCCTCCGCCGACGTGCTCGCGCACCTGCGCCGGTGGTACCCCCAGGTTTACGAACTCGCCGAGATTGTCGGCAAGTGGGTTTGGGTCACCTTCCCCGAGCAGCCCGCCGAGAATGTCCGCGCCGGTCTCTCTCAAATTGGCTTCCACTGGAACAATGCCCGCAAGTGCTGGCAGCACCCGTGCGGCCAGTTCGCCACCGAAGGCAGCGGAGCCGACCCCCGCCAGAAATACGGCAGCCACTTCGCCGCCGACCTCAAAGCCGCCTGATTCACCCAGGGCGCAGCCCCCTCGCGGGCTGCGCCCGCTTCCCCATACATCACATGAACAACACCGAAAGCACCGACGCCCCGAAGTGGGATGTCATCTACACCTACACCCGCTCGCAGGCCATCGCCGACGGCTTCCAAGTGGACGTGTCGAAAGTCGCCGCCGAAGCGGGAATCCGCTTCCCGGTTTTC
>Ga0255343_1002201_pt1 | contig 23536 bp, 16 predicted proteins | sample wastewater_treat_4_FD_192413 | JGI IMG/M metagenome (GOLD analysis project Ga0255343, IMG submission 192413) | Wastewater microbial communities from Lulu Island WWTP, Vancouver, Canada - plant16 | ecosystem: Engineered > WWTP > Wastewater > Unclassified | place: Canada: Vancouver, British... | reverse complement strand
CCGGCCAATAAACAAGAATAAATAAGAACACAAGTATGGACTTTTCATTTTCTAATCAATTAAATAATAATGTCATGAGAGAGATCGAACAACTCATCGAGATATCCCGGTTTTATGGTAAAGACAAGCGTTTTGTTATTGCAGGCGGAGGCAACACCTCTTATAAAGACGACCGGCAAATTTGGGTGAAAGCCTCCGGCTTTGCCCTGGCTACCATCGATCGGGATGGTTTTGCCGTACTCGATCGCGAAAAACTGCGGCTCCTCTCCGAAAAGTCCTACAGCGACGATACCGACCTGCGCGAGGCCGAAGTCAAAAGCGACCTCGAAGCTGCCTGTATTACCAAAAACCGGCGCCCGTCGGTAGAAACTTCCATGCACAATGCCATCAACTACGCTTTCGTGGTGCATTTGCATCCCACGGCCGTCAACGGGCTGATGTGTTCCCGGCAAGCTGAAAGCAAGCTCAGGGAGCTGTTTGGCGATGAACATCTCTACATTCCCTATACCGATCCCGGCTATGTCTTGTTCAAAAAAGTCGAAGAAGCCATTGCTGCCTTCCGGGCAAAGCGGGGCAAAGAACCCTCGGTGATCTGGTTGCAGAACCACGGTATCTTTGTGGCAGCCGACGACATTGAAGAAATTCGCCGTACCTACGATCATATCCTGGCTGTGCTGGACAAAGATGTAAAAACGGCCGCTCACGGGGCTGCTGCCGGCTCCAAGGCCCTGCAGGCCTATCTTCAGCCGGAAGAACGTCCTGTTCCGGGCAGAGTGATCGAAATTCTGCCTGCGCTCCGTATGTTGGTTTCCGAAACAGATGAGCAAAAACGTCTTCAGCTAAAAACACTCAAAATCCGCAACAACAAGCTGATAGAGTACTATTGTGAGAAAAAAGAGCATTATATATACATCAGCCGTCCCTTCACGCCCGACGGCATAGTGTATTGCAAATCCAACCAGTTATATATAGATAAGGCCAAAACCGAAGATATACTGGATGATGCGAAAAAAATCCTGCCTTTTTTCAGGCAACATTTCGGCTATCAACCCAAGGTGATTGCCCTCCGGGGTTTGGGTATCGTGGCCGTAGGCGACAACGCAGCCCAATGCGATACCATCCTCGATGTTTTTGAGGACTGCATCAAGATTGCCGCCGTCTCCGAAGCCTTTGGAGGCCCGCATCCCATGACTCAGGAACAAATCGATTTTATCGATCACTGGGAAGTCGAAAACTATCGCCGCAGCATCGCCGCCGGCGCCCTGACCGGCAGAGCCCAAAACAAAACTATAGTGGTTACCGGAGCTGCCCAGGGCTTTGGCCAGGGTATTGCCGATGAACTCCTGAAGGAAGGGGCCAATATTGTGGTGGCCGACCTCAACAGCGAAACCGGTCTGGTCACCGTGGATGAATTCAACCAAAAAGCCCGCAGCAACAGGGCTGTGTTTGTGCAGACCGATGTCAGCAAGGTCGCCAGTATCGAGCAGCTTGTGTACCAAAGCATTTGTTGTTTCGGTGGCATTGACTGTTTTATCAGCAATGCGGGTATCCTCCGGGCAGGCGGTCTGGAAGAAATGAGCCCCGAGAACTTCGATTTAGTGACAAAAATCAACTACAACGCCTATTTTTATTGCACTAAGGTGGTAAGTCGCGTAATGAAATTGCAAACCGCTTACGGCTCCCCCGATTATTACGCCGACATCATCCAGATTAATTCCAAATCGGGACTGAGAGGCAGCAGAGCCAATTTTGCCTATGCCGGCGGTAAATTCGGAGGTATAGGCCTCACACAGTCTTTTGCCCTGGAACTGGCTCCCTTCCGCATCAAGGTCAACTCCATCTGTCCCGGAAATTATTACGAAGGTCCGCTCTGGAGCAATCCCGAAAACGGCCTCTTTGTGCAATACCTCAAGGCAGGTAAAGTACCGGGCGCCAAAACCATTCGGGATGTCGAGGATTACTACCTGGCTCAGGTGCCCATGCGTAAAGGTTGTTCACCCTTGGATGTCAGCAAGGGAGTGCTGTATCTGATGGATCAATGCGGCGAAACGGGTCAGGCGCTTCCCATTACGGGCGGCCAGGTAATGTTGAATTGATGCAGTGGCTTGAGTATGTGCCGAATGCCGGAAAGTCTGTTTTTTTGCGACATGTGAGCCCGCCTTTTCTGTATAAAAATTAAGGAAATTGAACAATCTGCGGGCGGTATTTCACTCAAAATATGAAATAGATTGACTACCTTTGCGGCTTTCAAAACTGAACAGGAAAAAGGTATGTCCAAAAAGGTAAGCGATAGCCGGCTTCCCGACAGGATTTTCGAGTCCAGTTGGGAGGTTTGCAACAAAGTAGGAGGTATCCACACCGTCTTGTCGACGCATGCAAAACAACTCAAAGTCCTTTACGGGGAAGCGATTTGCTACATAGGCCCCGATTTGCAAAACGAAGTGCAAAAGGCCGAGTTCAACGAAACTTCCACTCCTTTGGACGAATGGAGCGCTTATGCCCGTCGGCACGATAAATTGTCCATACGCTGTGGGCGCTGGAACATTCCCGGTGAACCCCTGGTGATTTTAGTAGATTTTAAAAAATACTATGCCTATAAAAACCATATTTACTCCCAGTTTTGGGAATGGTTTGGCGTTGATTCCATTCAGGCTTACGGCGATTACGACGAATCCTGCATGTTTGCTTACGCCTGCGGCGAAGTCATCCGAAGCTGGGAGCGTTACCACTTGGAACAAGATCCTGCAGTAGTAGCCCATTTCCATGAATGGACCACCGGGCTGGGTTTGCTCTACGTCAAAAAACACCTGCCCTGTGTGGCCACCGTATTTACTACCCATGCCACTTCCATAGGCCGTTCCATTAGTGGCAACGGGAAAAAACTCTATAAGTACATAGAGGGCTATCAGGGCGATCAGATGGCCCGGGAGCTCAATATGGTCGCCAAACATTCGGTCGAAAAAACGGCAGCCTTTCAGGCCGATTGCTTTACCACCGTCAGCGACATCACAGCCGCCGAATGTGCTCAACTAATCGGCAAAGCCCCCGATCTGGTCACCCCCAACGGCTTTGAAGACGATTTTGTGCCCCGGGGAGCCGTGGCCATTGCCAAACGCAAAGCTGCCCGCCGGCTTTTACTCGAGGTGGCCGAAAGCATACTGGGCTACAGTCTCCATAAAAACGTGTTGATGATAGCTACCAGCGGACGTTACGAGTTTCGCAACAAGGGGCTGGACGTCTTTATCGAAAGCTTGCACCGGCTGCGTCACGACCGGAGCCTCGACCGGCAGATTCTGGCTTATATCCTGGTGCCCGGCGATGTAAGCGCTGCCCGTCAGGAAGTGCTCCAAAGGTTGGAGGCGCTCAGAAAGAGCAAAACAACTTCGTCTTCGGCCAAACAGCAATCAGATTTGGGAAATTCCCCGGAGGCAGAGTCAGCTCAACCCGGCCCTATTTATCATCCCTACAACACGCACTGGCTCAACCACATTGAGCAGGATAAAGTGCTCAACACCATTAAACATCTGGGCTTTACCAATGGTCCGGACGAGAAAGTCAAAATTATCTTTGTGCCCTGCTACCTGCACGGACACGACGGCATATTCAACAAATCCTATTACGATATTCTACAGGCTTTCGACCTGACGGCATTTTTGTCGTATTACGAACCTTGGGGTTATACCCCGCTCGAAAGCCTGGCCTTTTCGGTGCCCACGCTCACCACTTCGCTGTCGGGTTTCGGCCGTTGGCTTCAGAAACTGGGCTACAAAGACACGGACATCAGGCAGGGTGCGGCCGTTATTCCCCGCAACGACAGTAATTACGAAGAAGTCGTTCAGCAAACGGCCGGAGTATTTGCCGATTTTGCCTCCCTGCACAGCGAAGAGCGCAAAGAAGTGCGAAAAAAAGCCGGACGTCTGTCTAAACAGGCGTTGTGGTCGAACTTTATAAAGTATTACCAACAAGCATACGACCTGGCTTTGTCCAAGGTCAAGAAGTACAATAAACAGAAAAAAACAAGTAAATAATATGAAAACAAAGCATTGCAGTAATCAGCCCCAATGGTCCAGTGTGACCGTACAATCCAACATGCCTGCCGGACTCGGGAAAATACAGGAATTGGTCCGTAATCTTTGGTGGAGCTGGAACGACGAAATCATCAGATTATTTAGAGAAATAGACAGACCCCTCTGGGTGCAGGTTTCGGGCAATCCCGTCGCTTTTTTGGAAAGCCTTTCTTATACCCAACTGAAACAAATAGCCGAAGACAAGGCAATCATGCAGCGCTTAGACAGCATTTACGCAAAATTCCGCGAGTACATGGATGTCCCTGTCAACAAAGAGGCTCCTTCGGTGGCTTATTTCAGCATGGAATACGGTTTGACCGACGTGCTCAAGATCTATTCGGGCGGCCTGGGCGTATTGGCCGGCGATTACCTGAAAGAAGCTTCCGACTGCAATATTCCCATGACAGCCGTGGGTTTTCTCTATCGCAACGGTTATTTTACTCAGGGACTTTCGATGGAAGGTCAGCAAATTGCCATCTATGAACCTCAAAACTTCAATACACTGCCCATAGAACAAGTCAAAGACGAACAAGGCAATCCCTTGGTGCTGAAAGTGGACTTCCCGGGCTATATAGTGAATTGCTATATCTGGAAAGCAGCCGTGGGCAGAGTGGATCTCTACCTGATAGATACCGACCATCCGGGCAACAGCGAGTTTGAGCGTCAAATTACTGCCCAACTCTACGGCGGCGACTGGGAAAATCGCTTGAAACAGGAATATCTGCTGGGCATTGGCGGCATACAGTTGCTCAATATCCTAGGTATCAAAAAACAGGTATATCATTGCAACGAAGGCCACGCCGCCCTGATCAACGCTCAACGTATGGTCGACCTGATTGCTCAGGAAGGACTTAACTTTAGCGAAGCCCTCGAAGTAGTACGCGCCTCTTCGCTCTACACGGTACATACCCCGGTTCCCGCCGGTCACGATAAATTCGACGAAGACCTCATGTTCAAATACATGAGCAGCTTTCCCCAAAAATTGGGCATCAGTTGGGCCAGATTTATGGATATGGGCCGCGAAAACGAAGGCGATACCAACGAAAAATTCAGCATGAGCGTTTTTGCCTGCAACTGCTGTCAGGAGGTCAATGGCGTGAGCATGCTCCACGGCAAGGTGTCCCAAAAAATGTTCAGCAATATCTGGAAAGGTTATTTCCCCGACGAGTTACATGTAAGTTATGTTACCAACGGCGTTCATATGCCCACCTGGACCGCCAGCGAATGGCGCAGTCTCTACGAAAAAACTTTCGGTCCCCAATGGATGGGCGATCAGTCCAATATTGAACTCTGGAGCAAAATCTACGAAGTCAGCGACGAAGAGATTTGGAAAACCCGTCAGCAACTCAAGCTTAAATTGATTGAGTACATACGCAACAAATACAGAGACAGTTGGTTCAAAAACCAGGGCGATCCCTCGCGCATCATGGCCATATTGGAAAAAATTAATCCCAATACCCTGATGATAGGTTTCGGTCGCCGTTTTGCCACCTACAAACGTGCCCATTTGTTGTTTACCGACCTGGAACGTTTGTCCCGCATAGTGAACAATCCCCTTTATCCCGTGCAATTTGTCTTTACCGGCAAGGCCCACCCGGCCGACGGAGGCGGACAGGGACTGATTAAGCGCATCGTGGAAATTTCGCGCATGCCCGAATTCCAGGGCAAGATCATCTTCCTCGAGAATTACGATATGGCCTTGGCCAAACGCCTGATTTCGGGTGTGGACATTTGGCTCAATACCCCGACCCGTCCCTTGGAAGCTTCGGGAACCTCGGGCCAAAAAGCCGAAATGAACGGCGTGCTCAATTTCTCGGTGCTCGACGGGTGGTGGCTCGAAGGTTATGTAGAAAAAGCCGGCTGGGCTCTGACCGAAAAACGTACCTACGAAAGCCAGGAGTTCCAGGATCAGCTCGATGCAGCCACCATTTATTCCATGCTCGAAAACGAGATTATTCCCTTGTTCTTCGCAAAAAACAGCAAGGGTTATTCGCCCGAGTGGGTGCAATACATCAAGAATTCCATTGCTCAAATCGCTCCGCGTTTCACCACCAAGCGTATGCTCGACGATTACATCGATCGCTTCTACAGCAAATTGGTTAAACGTTCGGCGTTGATCACCGCCAATTCCTATGCCAAGGCCCGTGAAATCAGCCGCTGGAAACAGGAAGTAGCCGATAAATGGGAGCAGATCAAGGTGCTGAAGGTAGATTTTCCCGATGCCATGTTGCATCAGCCCAAAGTGGGCAGCGAATACAACATTGGCGTGAGCATCGACTCGGCCGGTCTCAAAGACAGCATCGGTGTAGAGTTGGTGATTTTGCACACCAACCTCGACGGCAGTTCTCAAAATTATTCATCTGAACTGGAACTGAAAAATATAGACGAAAAAGGCCATCTGCGTTTTGAAATCAACTATCGTTTGAAAAAAGCCGGTGCTTTCAATTATTCCTTCAGAATGTTTCCCAAGCACCCCGATATGCCGCATCGTATGGACTTTTGTTATGTCCGCTGGTTCTAATTAGCGTCAAATTTGTGAATAATGTTGATTCGGCTTTATGAAGACAATCCCAACCCAAGGGTCGTGCAAAAAATAGCCAATGCTTTGCGCGAAGGGGGATTAATCATTTATCCCACCGATACGGTCTATGCCATCGGTTGCGACATTTTTCATGCCAGGGCCGTCGAGCAGATTTGCCGGCTCAAAGACAAATGCATAGGCAAAGCCAATTTGTCGTTTATTTGCCACGACCTGAGCCATATCAGTGAATTTGCCAGGCTGGATAACGCTACCTTTAAACTAATGAAAAAGAATCTGCCCGGCCCCTTTACTTTTATTTTGAACGGGAGCAGTGCCTTGCCCAAATTATTTAAGCAACGCAAGACAGTGGGCATTCGCATCCCCGACAACGCCATTGTACGAGCAATTGTCGAGGAATTGGGCAATCCGCTGATGACAACCAGTTTGATGCAAACCGATAACCAGGTGGAGTATACCACCGATCCCGAACTGATCAACGAGCGTTTCGGACACCTGGTCGATATAGTCATCGACGGAGGCCCCGGAGGCATAGTCCAGTCGACGGTGGTCGATTGCACCGGCGATGAGCCCTTGGTGGTTCGCCAGGGGCTGGGGGAGCTTAAGTAATGTCTTATAAAACCGGATAACCCATCTCTTAATCTGAGAACTGTAAACAGAAATTATTCCGGGATTCAGTTCACAAACGTGATAAAAAAGCAACGAGGCTGTCCCAAGTAGACAGCCTCGTTGCTTTGGTAGAGGCCCTTTGCCGAAAGCGTTTTGGAGCGCTTCGCGAACGGGCCCTGTTATGTGGGCCGATTTGCGGCTTTAAGCTTTGGGTTCTTCGGTTGCAGCTGTTGCAGCTTCATCGGTTTCCCCGGCGTTTTCCTTCTTGGAAGCGGCTTTTTTAGCGGCCGGTTTTTTAGCTTCGGCCTTTTCGACTACTTCTTCTTCGGTAGCTTCGCCGGTCTTGGCTTTAGCTTTGGTTTTTGGAGTAGCTTCGGCTTTTTCGGCTTTGGCTTTTTCATTCTCGGCTTCGGCGGCCTTTTCGGCTTTAGCTTTAGGTTCGGCGGCTTTTTTAGCTTTGGGTTCTTCGGCTTCTGCTTCTTCGGCTACTTCTTCGGTAGTTTTTTCAGCTTTGGACTCTGCTTTGGCTTTGGACTCTGCTTTGGCCTTCGGAGCGGCTTCGGCTTTTTCTGCCTTGGCCTCGTCAGTCTTAGTTTTTTTGGCCGGCTTTTCAGCTTTGGGTTCTTCGGCTTTTTCGGTTACTTCGTCTTTATCAGCTTCCTTGGCTTTAGCTTTTGGAGTAGCTTCTGTCTTTTCAGCCTTAGCTTCAGGCTCGGCTACTTCTTCTGCTTTGGGCTCCTCTTTGGCTTCGGCAGCTTTGGCTTTTTCTGCTTTCTTGGCTTTTTCGGCCAGGGCAGCCAGAGCCTTAGCATCCATTTCTTCTTTCAGAGCAGCCAGGGCATCGATGTCGCCCAGGGTGGTTTTTTCAACCTTCTGCGAAACAGCTTCTATTTGCTGAGCTTCGGCTTTCTTTTCGGCGCCGGCCTTTTTACTGGCGGCACGAGCTTCGGCTTTAGCTTCGTCTTCGTGGATGCGACTGTGCGAAAGAATGATACGCTTAGCGTTTTTGTTGAACTCAATCACCTTGAAGGCCAGCTTTTCGTCCACTTGTGCCTGAGTGCCGTCCTCTTTAATAAGGTGTTTGGGGGTGGCAAAACCTTCCACGCCGTAAGGCAGGGAAACAACAGCACCCTTTTCCATCATTTCTATAATGATGCCTTCGTGTACGCTGTCCACCATGAATACGCTTTCGAATACTTCCCAGGGATTTTCTTCAAGTTGCTTGTGGCCCAGGCTCAGACGACGATTTTCTTTGTCGATTTCGAGTACTACTACTTCGATGTTGGCACCGATCTGAGTGAATTCAGCGGGATGTTTGATCTTTTTGGTCCAGCTCAGGTCGCTGATGTGGATAAGTCCGTCCACACCTTCTTCGATTTCTACGAATACGCCGAAGTTGGTAAAGTTGCGTACACGTGCTGTGTGCTGGCTGCCAACAGCGTATTTGTTTTCGATATCCAGCCAGGGATCGGGTTTGAGTTGTTTGATACCCAGCGACATTTTGCGTTCTTCGCGGCTCAGGGTCAGGATGACGGCTTCCACTTCGTCGCCGACGGACATAAAGTCCTGAGCACTACGCAAATGCTGCGACCAGCTCATTTCCGATACGTGGATAAGGCCTTCTACTCCCGGAGCAATTTCTACGAAACTTCCGTAATCGGCCATCACTACTACTTTGCCGGTTACTTTGTCGCCAATCTTGAGATCGGGATCGAGCGAATCCCAGGGATGAGGAGTAAGTTGCTTCATTCCCAGGGCAATACGTCTCTTGTCTTCGTCAAAGTCCATAATCACAACGTTGACTTTCTGATCGGGTTCCACTACTTCGCGGGGATCGCTCACGCGGCCCCAGCTCAGGTCGGTAATGTGGATCAGGCCGTCTACGCCGCCCAGGTCGATAAATACACCGTACGAAGTGATATTCTTGACGGTTCCTTCGAGTACCTGGCCTTTTTCGAGCTTGGAGATAATTTCTTTTTTCTGTTGTTCCAGTTCGGCTTCGATAAGAGCCTTGTGGGAAACAACCACGTTCTTGAATTCCTGGTTGATTTTGATAACCTTGAATTCCATTGTTTTACCTACGAATACGTCATAGTCGCGAATGGGTTTAACGTCAATTTGCGATCCGGGCAGGAAAGCTTCGATACCAAACACATCGACAATCATACCGCCCTTGGTGCGGCATTTTATGTAACCCTTCACAATTTCGTCGTTTTCGAGCGCTGCGTTCACATTGTCCCAACTGCGGGCTGCGCGCGCTTTTTTGTGCGAAAGAACCAATTGGCCTTTTTTGTCCTCTTGCGATTCGATGTACACTTCCACCTCGTCGCCGATTTTGAGGTCGGGGTTGTAGCGGAATTCATTCAGAGAAATGATGCCGTCAGACTTAAATCCGATGTTAACCACCACTTCGCGTTTGTTCATTCCGATCACTTTTCCAATGATCACTTCCTTTTCCTTGACGGTGTTCAGGGTTTTGTCGTAAGCATCGACCAGTTTTTCCCTGACATTGCCATCGCCAATCAGGTCGCCTTTTTCGTAAGCATCCCAGTCAAAATCGGGATCCATTTGGGCGGGCTTGTTGTCTCTTTTGTGAGCGGCTGCTTGTTTGGCAGGGCTTTCAGCAGCGGGAGCAGCGGGGGTTTCGGTGGCGGCTTCTTCAGCGGCCTGGGGTTCGGTGGCAAGTTCTTTGCCGGCGTCTTTCAATTCTTCTTCCATTTTTTTTAGAGGTAATTGTTTGTAAATTAGACATTATGTTGATAAATTCCGGCAGTAAAAACACTGCCGGCAAAATAGGGCGCAAATTTACAAAGACTTACTGAATATCCAAAACAAATACTTAAAAAAAGCAGCCTGATATGTGTATAAAAAAATATATCTTTGCCTGAGGATTGCAGAGTGACCCCGGGTGATGAAGAATCAAGGGTGACAAAGAATCAAGTTTATGTCTGAGAACTGCAAGTAGATTAAACAGGCCGGATGAAAGAACTGAAATGCTGTATATTGAACCGCAGACAGAGGCTGGTGGCAACTCAGCACCGGACGACCCGTTTGGTGTCGAAGGGGCGTGGATGGCGCGCAGCATCGCTGTTGCTTGTGTTTGCCTTGCTGATACCGGGAGTGCTGTCGTGTCAGACTATGGCACCTTTTTATTTTGAGCAGCTGATGCCCGCCAGGGTGCAGGAATTGCCGCCCGGGAAAAAACTCTTACTCGTCGACGAGAGTCCGTCCAGAGCCATCGAACCGGTACACAAAGTCTTCCTGAATTTCGAATACCAACGCGATACAGTATTAAACTGCGATTCCGCAGCCACCTACCTGCTGCAAAGCCTGGAGCAGAAGTTGCTGGCGAGTGGCTATCTCAAAGGCGTTGAACGCCCGCGCACCCAATCATCCCGCCTCGACCCCAACACTCTTTACCGCCTGCAGGATTCGCTCGGCTGCGATTATGTGCTCATCCTGAAGCAACACGAGATCAAAAGCTTTATGAACACCGACGGAAGTTTTGTTGGCCATAATGTGCTGACAGCCGGTGTGTGGGAATTGCTCGAGACTCCCTACTTAAACAGCCTTTCGGAGTTTTTGCTGCTCGATACCCTGAGCATGGGTTCCGTTATTTATCGCAAAGACGAACCTTTCTGGTCTTTGCCCGATTTTGAGAAAAACCTGCCCGAGCTGTCCGAAATCCAGGCCCAAAAAGTGTTCCTAAGCCTGGTGCCCGATTGGCGCGAAGCCGAACGCTATTATTACATCGCCGGCAATTACCACATCAAACTGGCCGTCGACCGCATGCGCAACAAGGATTGGGAAGGAGCGGCCCGCTATTGGGAAAAAGCGTACGAGAGCGGAGGCAAAAACAGCCGTTACCGGGCAGCCGTCAACCTGGTGCTCTATCACGAACGTTACGACCGGATAGCCGAAGCCCTGCAATGGATAGAAAAAGCTCAGGCCATTCCCGAAACGATCTTGTTTATGCCCAGCCCTTCGGAAAAAGAAATGCTCTACAATTGGAAATATTTGTTGCGGCAACGCCAAAAAGAGCTTGAAAAGTTTTACGGCCCGGCCGCATCCGACAGCAATTGTCCTTAAGAGAATAATTATTACTTTTACACAAATTTTTACTTGCGACCCGGGTTCCCCATGGATATATTACAACTGATAGGCAGAACAAAGGCTCTTTTTAGCGAAGATTTGGCCGCACACGAGCAGGAATTGTCGGGCATGGTAGCCGCCTCGCGTTTTTTGGTGATAGGAGGAGCAGGTTCCATAGGGCAGGCCGTCAGCAAAGAAATATTCAGGCGCAATCCCCGCAAACTGCATGTGGTTGACCTGAGCGAAAACAACCTGGCCGAACTGGTGCGCGACATCCGCAGTTCCTTCGGTTACATCGGGGGCGATTTCAGGACTTTTGCTCTCGACTGCGGATCTTCGGTGTACGATGCCTTTTGGCAGGCAGACGGCCTCTACGATTATGTGCTCAACCTGTCGGCCCTCAAGCATGTACGCAGCGAAAAAGATCCCTACACCCTGATGCGGATGATCGACGTAAACATTTTCAACACCGTCAAAACCCTGAAGCAGGCCGGAGAAAAGGGAGCGAAAAAATACTTTTGCGTATCCACCGACAAAGCGGCCAATCCGGCCAATATGATGGGCGCCACCAAGCGCATTATGGAAATGTTTCTGATGCAACACAGCCGCGATATCTGCATTTCGACGGCCCGTTTTGCCAACGTGGCTTTTTCGGACGGATCGTTGCTGCAGAGCTTCGAACAACGTTTGCAGAAACGCCAGCCCATTGTGGCTCCCAACGATGTGAAACGCTATTTTGTCACAGCCCGTGAATCGGGCGAATTATGTCTGCTGTCCACCCTGCTGGGCGGGAATCGCGACATCTTTTTTCCCAAACTCAGCCAAGACTTGCACCTGCAAAAATTTTCCGATATTGCCGTACGCTATTTGCAGGCCAGAGGTTACGAGCCCTTTTTGTGCCGTTCCGAACAAGAAGCCCGCGAGTTGATGCACAGCCTGCCCGACGAGGGCCGCTGGCCTTGTTTGTTTACCGCCAGCGATACCACCGGCGAAAAGGAATACGAAGAATTTTATACCGGCAACGAACTACCCGATATGGAGCGATTTCGGAGCCTGGGGATCGTCAGGAACCCTCCGGACTGTGATCCGCAAAAAACAGCCCGCTTTGTCCGCGTCGTCGAGGGAATGAAAGCATCGGGGAGCTGGAGCAAAGAAGAATTGGTCGCGCTGTTTTTTGAAATGATTCCCGATTTTGCCTACATCGAAAAAGGCAAATACCTCGATTCAAAAATGTAATAGGAATCAGCAGAAAATAATTGATTAAAAATAGATAATCAGCTAATTATAAAACCGTAAGACCGGAAAAAACATACAAATAAGTGCAGAATAATTCAGAAAACAAGCTTTTTGCCGAAACGCTGCAGTTTATCAGGCAGGCATTCGGGCAGCCCCGGGGGACGATACCTCTGCATGCACCTGTGTTTGGAGGGAACGAAAAAAAATACCTCGGGGAATGCATCGACTCCACCTATGTGTCGAGTGTGGGCAGGTTTGTCGACCGTTTCGAAGAAGAAATGGCCCGCTTTACCGGAGCGGCCAAAGCGGTGGTTTGCGTCAACGGAACCAATGCGCTGCATCTGGCTCTGCATCTGGCCGGGCTGGAACGCGACGAAGAGGTGATCACTCAGCCACTGACTTTTGTGGCCACCGTCAATGCCATTGCCTATGGCGCTGCCCATCCTGTGTTTGTCGATGTAGACCGCGATACGATGGGGCTTTCGCCGGCAGCTCTGCGAGCCTGGCTCGAACAAAACGTCCGGATTGAACAAGGGCAGGGCAAGGACCCGAAGCCGGGGGCGTACAATGTAAAGACCGGACGGCGCATAGCCGCGGTTGTGCCCATGCACACTTTTGGCCATCCCTGCCGTATAGACGAAACAGCCGATCTTTGCAAACAGTATCACATTGAACTGATCGAAGACGCGGCCGAAAGCCTGGGCAGTTATTACAAGGGGCAGCACACCGGCACCTTCGGCAAAATGGGCGTACTTAGTTTCAACGGCAACAAAATACTCACCACCGGCGGGGGAGGCATGTTGCTTTTTCGGGACGAAGCCCTGGCCAAAAGAGCCAAACACATCAGCACCCAGGCCAAAGTGACACATCCCTGGGCCTTTGTGCACGACGAAATCGGTTACAACTACCGCATGCCCAACATCAATGCGGCTTTGGGGCTGGCCCAGCTGGAACAGCTCGAAACTTTTCTGGCAGCTAAACGCAAACTGGCCGGGGAGTATAAGCAGTTTTTCGAAGGCAAAGCGGGCATCCGTTATGTGGAAGAGCCCCGAGACTGCCGTTCCAACTTCTGGCTCAACGCTGTTTTGCTGGATGGGCCCCGGCAGCGCGATGCTTTTTTGGAATACACAAACCAACGAGGCGTCAGCACCCGCCCGGCCTGGGAACTTATGCACCGCCTGCCTATGTTTAAAAATGCCCAATGCGGCGACCTGAGCAATGCCGAATGGATTGCCGGCCGTCTGGTAAATATCCCAAGCAGCGTACCATATGAATCGTAACAATATTAACAAACAAGACATCCTACTGATTGGGGGCGGGGGGCATTGTCTTTCGTGCATCGATGTCGTTGAGCAGGGCGGTCAATACCGCATTGCCGGCATTGTTGATCTGCCCGAAAAACTTGGCAGTCGTGTGCTGGGCTATCCGGTAGTGGGCAACGACGACGATATAGCCCGTTTGGCAAAAGACTGTCCAAATTTTCTGATCAGCCTTGGACAGATCAGGTCGGCGGCCGGCCGTCAGAGAATTTACGAAAGAGTAAAGCAGGCCGGCGGAAACCTGCCCGTTGTCGTCAGCCCTCATGCCTACGTCAGTTCACGTGCGCAACTAGCCGAGGGCAGCATCGTTATGCATCAGGCATTAGTTAACAGCGGAGCCCGTATAGGCCTCTGCTGTATTATCAACAGCAAAGCCCTGGTCGAACACGAAGCCCGGATCGGAGCCTTTTGCCATATTTCCACTGCTGCCTGTATCAACGGACAGGTTAGCATAGGGGAGCATTGTTTTGTAGGCAGCAATACGGTGGTAGGCAACAACCTGGATATTACAGATCATTGTGTACTGGCTGCCGGCTCTCAGGTATTAAAAAACATTAGCCTGCCGGGAGTTTACCTGGGACAACCCCTTCGAAAAATAGAATAGCGATGAAAACACTGATCATAGCCGAAGCAGGCGTCAATCACAACGGCGATATGGAGCTGGCCAAAGGCCTGATAGAAGCAGCGGCCACTGCCGGTGCCGATATGGTGAAATTTCAAAGCTTCAAGGCAGAAGCAATGGTGAGTAAAACAGCTCCTAAAGCCGATTACCAAAAAACCAACTCCGGGCCCGACGATTCTCAGTACCGGATGCTCAAAAAACTGCAGCTGGATCGCGATCAGCACTTGCAATTGATGGCTCATTGCCGGCTCTGCGGCATTCAGTTTCTTTCGGCTCCCTTCGATCTGGAAAGTATAGAATTGCTGCACAGTCTGGCTGTCCCTTTGTATAAAATTCCTTCGGGCGAAATCACCAATAAGCCCTACTTAAAAGCCATAGCCTCCAAACACCAGCCGGTCATTATGAGCACCGGGATGTCGGAAATCTCCGAAATCGAAGCAGCCTTGGCCGTGTTGTACGAAAACGGTCTGACAAAAGCCGATATCACTCTGTTGCATTGCAACACCCAATACCCCACGCCCATGAAAGAGGTCAACCTGAGGGCTATGATTCAGCTGCGCGAAAAGCTGGGTCTGGCCGTGGGTTATTCCGACCACACCAGGGGTATTGAGGTTCCCATAGCGGCGGTGGCTCTGGGGGCAAGGGTGATCGAAAAACACTTTACGCTCGACCGCGGTTTGCCCGGCCCCGACCATCAGGCATCGCTGGAGCCTCAGGAGTTGAAAGCTATGGTGGTCGCCATACGCAATATCGAAAAAGCCCTGTCGGGTTCAGGCATAAAAGAACCAGGCGCCGGCGAGATCAAAAACAAAGACATTGCCCGCAAAAGTATAGTGGCGGCAAGGGCTATCTGTCGGGGAGAAGTGTTGACGGAACAAAACCTGGGAGTGAAACGTCCGGGCAACGGCATCAGTCCCATGCGCTGGGACGAGGTGCTGGGGCAGCGGGCTGTTCGCGATTTCGAACAAGACGAACTGATAGAACTCTAAATAAAAAGCCATGAGGAAAATTTGCATAGTCACAGGAACCCGGGCCGAATACGGCCTGCTCAGCCCGCTGATCAGGGCCGTTCACGAGGATCCTGAAATGGAACTGCAGTTGCTGGTGACCGGCATGCACCTTTCGCCCGAGTTTGGCAACACCTGGACCCAAATCCGCGACGACGGCTTTCCCATTGCCAAAAAAATCGAGATGCTGCTCTCGTCCGATACGGCGGTGGGCATCAGCAAATCCAATGCCCTGGCCCTGATTTCTTTTGCCGAAGCACTGAATGAACTGCAGCCCGACATTATGATTGTGCTGGGCGACCGCACCGAAACTTTTGCTGCCGTGCAGGCTGCACTGATAGCCGGCGTGCCTACAGGACACATCTCCGGAGGAGAGCTCACCATGGGAGCTTACGACGACGCCATCCGCCACAGCATCACCAAGATGAGCCAGCTGCATTTTACCGCAACCGAAGTCTATCGGCGCCGGGTCATTCAGCTGGGCGAGCAGCCCGCGAGCGTCTTCAACGTCGGCGCCCCCGGCCTGGACAACATCCGCCGCCTGCCCCTGCTGAGCCGCGAAGAGCTGGAGCAGGCTTTGGGCTGCAGGCTGCGCCGCCGCAACCTGCTCATCACCTTCCATCCCGTCACCCTGGAGCAACAAAGCGCTGCCGGGCAATTCGGTGAATTGCTGGCCGCCCTCGACGAGCTGGACGACTGCCTGCTGATTTTTACCAAACCCAATTCCGACAAAGACGGCCGCAGCATCATTGCCCTGACGGACGACTACGTAGCCCGTCGTCCCCAAACGTCCATCGCCTTCGATTCGCTGGGCCAGCTCCGCTATTTGTCTGCAGTCCGGCAGATGGACGCCGTGGTGGGCAACTCCTCGAGCGGCATCGTCGAAGTGCCGGCCCTGCAGGTGCCCACGGTCAACATCGGTGACCGCCAGCGCGGACGCCTCCGCGCCCCCTCCGTCTTCGACTGCGAACCCCGCCGGGCCGACATAAGCCGCGCCCTGCAACAGGCCCTGGCCTACGATCGCCGCAGGCCCCTGCAACATCCTTACGGCGACGGGCATGCCTGCGAAAAGATTTTCGACATACTGAAACACAGCCCGGCCCCCGCGCTCAAGAAAGCATTCTACGACCTCGGCCCGGACTTTGATCCCTTCACCCTGCGCTTCGGCGAAGCAACACCCGACACCGACCGAGGCTGCAGCCGCGAAGCATCAACCGACACAAACAACAAGCAATGAAAGATTTCAGCTCCAACCTGATACAACACAAGGCCGGCCTTATCGAAGCCATGCAAAAGCTGGGCGAAGTCCCCGGCAACCTGACGCTCTTTGTGGTCGACCCCCGGGGACGCCTGCTGGGCACCCTCACCGACGGCGACATCCGCCGGGGCCTGATTGCCGGCCTGAACCTGGAAGATACAGTGGATAAATTTATGTTCAAAAGTTTCCATCACGTGAACAAAGGCTTCAGTCTGCAGGATTTCAAGGCAGCCCGCGACAAAGGCGTACGTCTGCTGCCCCTGCTCAGCGAGCAAGGCTGCATCGAAAAAATCTACGACCTCAAAAAACGACGCAGTATGCTGCCCCTGGAGGCCGTCATCATGGCCGGCGGCCGGGGAGAGCGCCTGCGCCCCCTCACCGACAGCACCCCAAAACCCCTGCTGCCTCTGGGCGACAAACCCATCATCGAGCACAACATCGACCGCCTGATCAGCTTTGGCATCGAAACCATCCATATTTCGCTGGGCTACCTGGGTCAGCAGCTGGTCGATTACCTGGGCGACGGCTCCCAAAAAGGCATACAGATACGTTACATCCGCGAAAATCAGCCCCTGGGCACCGCCGGCGCCCTGTCGCTGGCCGAAAAATTCAGCACCGAATACATCCTGCTGATGAACAGCGATTTGTTTACCGACGCCGATTTCGAAGACCTCTACCTGAGCACCCTGCAACAAAAAGCCTGCCTAGGAGTGGCCAGCGTGCCCTACAGCACCAAAGTGCCCTACGGCATCTTCAGCACCCGCGACCAGCACATCACCGGCCTGACCGAAAAACCTCTTTACACCCATTACGCCAACGCCGGCATCTATGTGCTGCACCAAAAAGTATTGCAATACATTCCCCGGGGCCGGTCCTACAACATGACCGACCTGATCGACCGCCTGCTGGCCGAAAAGCAAAGCCTCATTCACAACCCCTTGGTGGGCTATTGGATAGACATAGGCCAGTATCAGGATTATACCAATGCCCGTGAAATTGTAAAACACCTCAGCCACGACTAAGCACAGCAAATCTATGAAGCTTGACGATACTTTGTTTGTGATACCCGCACGGGGCGGATCCAAAGGCCTGCCCCGCAAAAACATCCTGCCTCTGGGGGGCAAGCCCCTCATCTGCTACAGCATCGATGCCGCCCGGGGCCTGGCCGACGACCGGGATATTTGCCTCAGCACCGAGGATGCCGAAATCAAACAGGTGGCCGAAGACTACGGCCTGACGCTGCCCTTTGTGCGCCCCGCCCGGCTGGCCAGCGACACGGCCGGCAGCCGCGAAGTCCTGCTGCATGCCCTGGAGTTTTATCAGCGCAATTTGGGGCGCTCTTACCACAGAATCTGCCTGCTGCAGCCTACCAGCCCCCTGCGCGGCGCCCGGCACATCGGGGAAGCCCTGCAGCTCTGGCAGGACGATTTGGATATGGTGGTGTCGGTGAGGGAAAGCAAGGCCAATCCCTACTTCAACCTGTTCGAAGAGGAGGGAGGCTACCTGAAAAAGTCCAAGCCCGGCAACTACCTTCGCCGGCAGGACGCGCCCCCGGTGTGGGAATACAACGGCGCCATCTACCTCATCAGGCCGGCCGCGCTGCAAAGCCTGCCCATCGCTCAATTCGGCAGGGTGCGCAAGTATGTAATGAGCGGGGCCGATTCGGTCGATCTCGACACGGAACTCGATTACCGGCTGCTGCAGGAGCTTTTTGCCCAAAGAACAGTCTAAGCTGCCCGTCCGGCGCAACAGCCCCGGCAGCGCGAACAGCTCAAACAGCTCCGTGCGGCAAAATTTTGCTTGTCGTTCGGGAATAATGTTTACTTTTGTCTCCTGATTGTAAAGACAAAATCAATACGATACAGACAAAATCAACACGATACAGACAAATATCAAACTTTACCGAAAAACAGAGACACTAATGGAAGCATTAAGCAGCTTATTCGATAAACATTTACGCAAAGCCCTGGAACAAATCAAAGCCCAATACACCTCGCAGTGTACCGGAGTGATCTATATCCAGCCCAGTCCCGAGATTGCCGAGTTTTCCATCCTGGACGAAGACTTCAAAGCCCTGGAAAAAATTACGGTACACCGTTGGGCCGAAAACCTCGAAAACATCAACAGCCAGGCCGAGATCCAAAACGTGGAGCTACTGATGAAAGACTTGCTGCAGGAAGCCCGCGACGAAGGCTTGTTTAAGCAACTCAATCTCTGCCTGCCCTTCAGGGTGATGCTGCTCAACGAAGAGTTCGAAAACCTGGCCGAACTCTTGCTCATCGATCAGGAAGAAGAGCCCGTCAGCGAAAACCTGCTCGAAGACTTCAACCGCGAACTCAAAGATTTCTACAATAAGCTGATGGCCGATATTTAAAAGAGCGCAAAGCATGGTTGCCGAAAACAAGCAAATAGCCAAAAACACCCTCTACCTGTATGTGAGGATGTTGCTCATAATGCTTGTCAGCCTCTATACTTCAAGGATTACCCTGCAAGTGCTGGGGGTCAGCGACTTTGGTATCAACAATGTGGTGGGCGGCATTGTCACCATGCTGGCCTTTGTTACTACTTCCATTTCTTCGGGCACCAGCCGGTTTTATGCTTTCGAAATAGGCCGTGGCGATCTACACACGTTGAATCAGTATTTCAAGCTTTCAGTCACCCTGTTCTTTTTTGTCGGCCTCGTCGTCCTTCTGCTGGCCGAAACCCTGGGCTTATGGTTTGTCAATACCCAAATGGTGATACCCGCCGAGCGGATCAGAGCCGCCAACTGGGTCTACCAGTGCTCCATTATCTCCTTTATGCTCAATATGTTTCTGGTGCCCTTCCAGTCGATGATTATAGCCTTCGAAAATATGAAAATCTATGCCTTTGCGGGCATAATCGAGGTCATACTAAAACTCCTGGTTATATATTTCTTACTGGTAGTTAATGCCGACAAGCTGATACTCTTTGCCGTTTTGTACTTGAGCATCTCGCTGGTGATCTTTGTGTTATATGTTGTGTATTGCCTACGTAAATACCCCTCGTGTGCTTACTCTTTTTTCTTCGACAAAAGCATGTTCAAAGAATTCAGCTCCTACTCGGGCTGGATTATATTTGGTTCGCTGGCCGGAGTAATACGTGGCCAGGGCATCAACATCGTACTTAACCTGTTTTTCGGCCCTATTGTCAATGCGGCCAGAGGCATCGCTTTTCAGGTGGAGAGAGCCGTATCGCTCTTTGTGCACAATTTTTACACCGCTGTGAGGCCTCAAATAACCAAACGCTATTCGGCCGGCAACTTCAAAGACATGTTCGATCTGGTGTTCAGCTCCTCGCGCTATTGTTATTACCTGGTTTTTGTGTTAGGTATCCCCATACTCATTCAGACCGAATACATCCTGCAGCTCTGGCTGGGCGAGGCACCCGCCATGTCGGTGCTCTTTACCAGGCTGGTGCTGATTGCCGCCGTTGTAGAATCGCTCTCTTACCCCCTGGATACGGCGGTTATGTCCACCGGCAGGATCAAGGCGTATCAGTTTATAACCGGCGGCCTGCTCATATTGAATTTGCCCCTGTCGTATCTGTTGCTCAAGCTGGGTTATCCCCCCGAAAGCACCATGTATGTAGCCATAGCAATGGCTCTGGCAGCGCATATTCCGCGAATGTTGTATGCAAAAAAAGAAGCCGGCCTTTCGCTGTGGGCTTATACCCGCGAAGTCTTATGGTACATTAGTCTGGTAACTGTGGTAGCAGTTTTGCCTTTGCTCTTTTTGTATCGGAAAATTAATTTTGGCGGCTTTGGCCTTTTTGTCGTCTTTAGCCTGCTCTGCGTCCTGTGGTCTTTGCTGGTTATTTATTTTATCGGCATCGGCAAAAGGGAGCGTAAACAGCTGGCAGGTTTTGTTTTGCAAAAAATCAGACAAAAATAAAACCGGCTGCCTTTGTATGACTATTTGTCCGGCCTCCCAAAAGCCTATGAGTAAATTTTTTCAAAAAGATACTTGTCCTGTCGGCAAAAGCTTGTACTTTTGCAGCGGTTTTGCCGAAATAGCTCAGTTGGTAGAGCAACGCATTCGTAATGCGTAGGTCGCCGGTTCGAGTCCGGCCTTCGGCTCAGAAGAATAAGACGAAAGGGGCTCAAAAAGGCTCAGAAAATTGTTTGGTGTTCGGCCTTTTTTAAGGGCGCTCAAGCAAGGGTTTTCATAACCCAAAGTTCATCGATTTCAGGCTCTCCGGAGCTTGCAAACTACAGGCGGAAAGCAGGTTTGAACAGTAGTTTCAGGCCTGCTTTTTTATGTACATACAGCTGCTTCCTGAAATTGTTAACAGGATCGCCTGTTTGTGTTAATAAAAATTGATTGATTTTCCTGTTATTTTTGTGTCTATACAGTAAAATATATTACCTTTGCCGGCGTTTGGTAAGAGGTATGCTTGCTGTGTAAGTGGCTGCTTCAACCCTGAGTTAAAAAACCGACTTGCTGATTTCTGTATTGGAAATAGTCGGCGAAGCTTTGGGTTTTGTTAAGCTTTCTTTAGATTAAAGCCGGATTAGGGGCAATAAACGTCCGGATTCAGGCTTTATACACAGCGGCCCATTTCCGAAATACGTACAAGATTCAGTACATGTCAGGAGAAAACAAATTGCAGTGGTTCGCCGCCAAAACCAGGCCGCATCAGGAGCTGAAGATCAAAAACAAGCTGGACGGGCTGGGTGTGGAGAATTTTCTCCCCATGAAAGAGCAGATTCGGGTTTTGGGCGAAAAAAAACGTAAAGTGATGCGGCCTTTGGTGCCACGGCTGCTGTTTCTGCGCTGTCGCAAAGAGCTGCTTTTCGCCTTGCTCAACGAACATTTTCTGCCCCTCAGTTACGTCCGCAACCTCGAAACCAAACGTCCACTGGTAGTTCCCGACCAACAGATGCGGGATTTTATGTTTTTTGTCGATTTTGCCCAACACTCCATACAGGTGCTCAACGACAAACTGAAGCCCGGCGACCGGGTACGCGTGGTCAAAGGCGATCTGGCCGGCCTCGAAGGCGAACTGATACGCATCAAAGGACACAAAAGGGTGGTGGTACGCCTGCAGGGCCTGTTCTCGGTGGCTGCCGGCACTTATTTGCCCAAGCATTTTCTGGAACTTGTTGACAAAAAAAGTAATTCATAGTTTAACAAGCGTGTATAGTTCAAATCAACCAAAAACTTCCTTGGTTAAACACATTCATCGTATATGAAGAATCTCTTCGAAAAAATACTCAAGCGAATACTATCGTCGCGTTACCTCAGTTATTGGGTGGTGCTGGCTGCCGATTTGATTGTGTCGGTGCTGAGTACCCTGATCAGTTGCCTGCTGGTGCGTCACTACATGAGCGTTAACCTGACGGCGGGCGATATACTGTACATCTGCCTGCTCTCGTTGGTATTCAGCCTGGTGGCCTTTTTGAGCTTCAGTACCTACCGCAACATCATCCGCCATTCCAGCCTGCGCGAAGTGGGCTATCTGGGCCTGGGCGCAGGTTTTAAAATAGTAATGATGCTGGGGGCCCTGTTCTTTTTCTGGGACTTTTTGTTTCAGGAAAAAATCTGGGTGGCTGCCGGCTTCGACTTCCTGATCAGTTTTGTCGGCCTGGTGGCCTTGCGCATAGTGATGATAGCCACCTACGACCTGGCCCTGCAACGCGCCTCGGTGCGGATTCGCAAAAATATTCTTATCTACGGGCTGGGCGACGTGAGCGCATCGCTCGAAGCCAGGCTCAAGTCGGACAAAAAATACTTAGTACGGGGTTTCTGCGTACACAGCGACAAGGTAAAACGCTTTCGCCTGGCCGGCCTGCCGGTGTATTTTCTGCGCAACGAAGGGGAATTTGACGAAGTGTTTCGCAACCGCAACATCCAGGGCATTTTGTTCCCCAATTACAAAAGCGTGCAGGACGAAAAGGAACGCGTCATCCGCTATTGTGAAAAACGAGGCATACAGGTGCTGATTGTGCCTCCGGTGGGTGAATTCAGCGGCAGTACAGGCGGCATGAAATCCGAAGTGCGGCCCATTGAGATCGAAGACCTGCTGGAACGCGAAGAAATCAACATCAACCTCGACGAGGTGATAAACGAGCTCAAAGGCAAAACCGTGCTGGTGACCGGAGCTGCCGGCTCCATAGGCAGCGAACTCTGCCGGCAGGTAGCCACCATGGGCATACAGCGGCTGGTGCTGTTCGATATTGCCGAAACCCCCATGTACCACATTCGCATGGAGCTCGAGGAAAAATTTCCCTACCTTAAACTGATTCCCGTCATAGGCGACGTCAGAGTGGCAGAGAGGGTTAATAAAGTGTTCGAACAGTACGCACCCCAGGTGGTCTTTCACGCCGCTGCCTACAAGCACGTGCCCCTGATGGAAGAAAATCCCTGCGAAGCCGTACTGGTCAATGTCAAAGGAAGCATCAACGTGGCCGAGGCCTCTTTGAAATGCCGCGTCGAAAAAATGATTATGATCTCTACCGACAAGGCCGTGAATCCCACCAACATAATGGGAGCCAGCAAGCGCCTGGCCGAAATCTATATCCAGAGCCTGGGCATGCATATTTCCAAAGGGAATATGGCCGGCCACACCCGCTACATCACCACCCGTTTTGGCAATGTGCTGGGATCGAACGGCTCGGTGGTGCCCCGCTTCCGCGAGCAGATCGAAAAGGGCGGGCCGGTAACGGTGACCCATCCCGAGATTACCCGCTTTTTTATGACCATCCCCGAAGCCTGCCGTCTGGTGCTGGAGGCTGCCACCATGGGCAACGACAGCGAAATCTTTGTCT
>Ga0255343_1002189_pt1 | contig 23640 bp, 23 predicted proteins | sample wastewater_treat_4_FD_192413 | JGI IMG/M metagenome (GOLD analysis project Ga0255343, IMG submission 192413) | Wastewater microbial communities from Lulu Island WWTP, Vancouver, Canada - plant16 | ecosystem: Engineered > WWTP > Wastewater > Unclassified | place: Canada: Vancouver, British... | reverse complement strand
AAATATCGCGTCTGATAACAATGTTAAGAATTCTCAGAGCCATGTCATCGTTGGTTTTGTGATTGTCCTTTAGATAATCCAGAAGAATATTTAGTGATCTCTGATCGGAAAAAAGTGAAAACAAATCAACTGCTTTCATTTTTTCGGATTCGTCGCCGCTCATCAGCAGAACTTCGAGTTCGCTCAGCATGTACGGATAGTTAAGACGGGATAGAGCGATTGTTGCGGCGTCAAAAATTTCAGCATCATGATATTTTTTAATGTAATTGAAAATTTTAACGAGAGAAGACGATGCATCCTCAATGGAAATTCTTCCGATTATTTCACAGAGTCTTATTATTCGGTTTTTCAGGTAGCGTTTTTCAAAATCAATATCCTGAATGCGTGTTACAGAAATTGATTTTGCCTTCTGGTCGGTATCCCAGAGTATATCTATAAGAGCAGAAAGATTTTCTTTTTCTGCTTCAGGTATATATTTAATCTGTTCGGAAATCTCCTCTATCAGGTTTTTCAACAGATACGAGTCATCATTCAGGAAAAAAAGAATTTTTTTCTTTATGTCGGGATTAAATCTGTTGAGAACAAGAGACCGTATTTTCTTGAAATTCTCAGGATAATCTTTTTCCATTATCTCGGGGATCATGAAAGATTTTCTATATGTTTCAAAAAAATTATCAAGCATTACGATGATGAAATTATTGATCTTGTTGCGCATCATGTTTGATGTGCGGTTATTTTTGAGCTTTTCAAAAAACTTTTCGAAGATCTGAATAATAAGTTCACTGTCTCTGTCTGTTACGGAAGAAAGTGAAATTAAATTTCTGAGGAAAACATCCGGTGTTCTGATTTTTTCGACATTGGCGAGAATTACAAAAAGAGTCAGATCTATCAGATCCGGATTATTGGAAGATAAAGCTTTCATCGTATAGATGAGATATTCTCTATGTCCGCAGGATATCATCGACAGAATAAATGCAGTTTTAGTTTGAGCAGAAGAAGCATCAAAAGATGTGGTCATTTTTCCCAGAAGAACCCTAATTTCAAGAAGGACCTTGTCATTTTCATCCGGAAGAACTGTAAATATTTCATTCTCTGCACGGCTTTCATATTTTGCCATTTCCTGCTCGGCTATGACAGCCAGAGCCTTGTATATAGAAGAATTCAATTCATCGTTGTTTTCTTTTAGAAGATTTTCATAAAAAGAGATTTCTCTGATTATAGTAGTTTCTATCGCAGATTTTCTTGCTTCAGTTTCTATTTGCTGATTTTCTGCAATCTGTCTGATGATGTCGGAAGTTTTATCTCCATATGGATCTATATTTCCGAGGACTGAAATCGATTTTGCTACAAAAGAAACTTTGTCAGGAATCGTTCTGTTCGCAGAAATCAGAGAAATGAGAGCAGAAGCTTCTTTTTCTGATCCGAAGGTTTCAATGTGTTCAAGAATATTGAAAATATCCTTATCCGAAAGTTTGGTTTCGGAAAGAAGAGATATGAAAGTTTCGGTTACACGCGGATTGTCAAATGCTTTGAGGTTTTCAATGGCGCTTGAACGGATTACCCCTTTTCTAGGGATGTCGCGGAGAAGAACATTCATGCCGTTTTCCGACTTCATAATTGAAAGAATTTTATGAAAAGCTATTCTTTCATATGGATTGAGAGTGAAGTTTTTGCTGATTTCAAGCTTCATTGCCTGAATAAAATCTTTTTCTATTGCCATACCAGAAACATATAATCAGCCTGCCGAAACTCAAGCAATATTTGAAATAGGAGAAAAAATCTTGGATTTTATTATAGTGATTTATTCAGCAAACAAAAAGACTTGCTTCCTGAAAGTGAAAATATAAGTTCCGGCATAAGAAATAAAATTTAGAGGTCGTGCAATTGGAAACTTTATTGATTAATGAGATTCGTAAAAGAAAACCGCTGATTCATCATATAACAAACTATGTTACGGTTTATGACTGCGCTCAGGCTGTTCTATCGTGCGGAGCATTGCCTGTTATGGCGGATGCTGTCGAGGAATGCGCGGAAATGACAGGTTACGCGGATGCTCTTGTTCTTAATATAGGAACGCTGAATTCACTGCAGATTTCGTCTATGATTGAATCGGGTAAAGCTGCAAACAAAAAAGGAATTCCTGTTGTTCTTGATCCGGTAGGGGCAGGCGCAACTAAATTCAGAAGAGATATGGTTGAAAAACTTTTGAAAGAATTCAGCATTGATGTAATAAAAGGAAATGCCGCGGAAATAGCTCTTGTTGCAGGATCTTCGTCACAGATGAAAGGGGTTGAGTCCGTAGGAAATTATGATGGAATTTCTGAAACTGCGATTCATGCTGCGGAATCTACGGGTTCAGTAATTGTTGTTACCGGAAAGACTGATATTGTAACAAACGGAAAAGATGTTTATGAAATATCAAACGGTCATGAAACGATGGGAAAGATTGTCGGAACGGGATGTATGTCGGCTTCAGTTGTCGCATCACATTGCGCGGTTGAAAAAAATTATGTATTGGCTTCTGCACAGGCTCTTTGTGTTTACGGACTTGCCGGTGAAAAGGCTGCCGGAAAAAGCAATTCTCCGATGATGTTCAAAACTCATTTTATGGATGCATTATACGAAACAATAGAAGAAGATTTAAAGAAATTCAATTATATATCACGAAGGGTATAGATGAAGCCGACGGGTAAAATCCAATTATACATTGGAGACGGAAAGGGAAAGACTACTGCAGCTCTTGGTCTTGCATTTAGAGCCATGGGCTCTGGAAAAAAAACACTGATTCTGCAGTTTATGAAAAACGGATCTTTCAATGAACTTAAAGCTTGTGCAGGCTGTGATGATAAAATAGCAATTGAACAATACGGACTGAAGGAATTTTATCTGCCGGCAAAAAGCAATTATATTGAACATAGAGCTGTTGCTAAAAAGGGAATTGACAGAACATTTTCAGTTATAAATAATAATGAATTTGATCTTCTTGTCCTTGATGAAATAGTGAATGCTCTATTTTTTAATTTAATAACATTTGAAGAAATTGAAAATATTATCCGGAATAAACCTTCAGATATGGATATGGTTTTGACCGGCAGAGAAGCTCCTGAACCGCTGATCGAACTATGTGATCTGGTAACAGAGATGAAAGAAATAAAGCATTATTATTCTGCAGGTGAAGAACCGCGGGAAGGGATTGAATTCTAATAAGACTTGTTTCTTAAAATGGAGGTTTTATGGCAAAATCAAAAGTTTTTTTTACAGACTTGAATACCAAACCGGGCAATAATCTGACGGATAAACTGAAGCATTTGATAGTTTCTGCCGGAGCCGGTGATCTTGATTATAAGGATAAGTTTGCTGCTGTAAAAATTCATTTCGGTGAATGGGGAAATCTTGCATATATCAGACCTAACTATGCACGAGTTGTAGTAGATTTCATTGCCGAGAAAGGGGGAAGGCCTTTTCTGACTGATGCGAATACTCTTTATGTCGGGAAAAGAGCGAATGCTGTTGATCATCTCTGGACAGCACATGCAAACGGTTTTAATTATCTTGCGACTAACTGTAATGTAATTATTGCTGACGGATTAAAAGGAACAGAATACAGAGAAATTGAAATAAATCAAAAACATTGTAAAACCGCAAAGATTGCTAGTGCTATTGCGGATTCCGATATAGTTATATCTCTAAATCATTTTAAGGGACATGAGATGACGGGTTTCGGCGGAGCATTAAAAAATCTCGGAATGGGTTCGGGTTCACGCGGAGGAAAGATGGAAATGCATTCTGCCTCAAAACCCAAAATAGAAAAGGAAAAATGTGTATCCTGCGGTGTTTGCGTAAAGAATTGTTCTCAGAAAGCAATATCTTTTGATTCAGCAAAAAAAGCTTCAATTAATTATGATTTATGTATCGGCTGCGGCCAGTGTGTAGCAGTGTGCATGTTTGATTCTGCTCAGGTAGTTTGGAATGAAGGAGCGGAAAACTGCACGGAAAAAATTTCAGAATATACGCTTGCTGTGTTAAAAGACAAACAGCATTTCCATGTAAATTTTATAATGAATGTTTCTCCGAATTGCGACTGCTGGGGGCATAATGATGTTGCGATAGTCCGTGACATCGGAATAGCTGCTTCAAAAGATCCGGTTGCCCTTGACGTTGCATGTGCCGATATGGTGAATTCTTCTGCAATGGCTTCAGGTTCCGTTTTGGAAACAACAGGATACACTGAAGGGAAGGATAAATTTAATCATATTTATCCTAATACAAACTGGAAGTCCGGAATCAATCATGCAGTGGAAATAGGCATTGGAAATAAGGAATATGAACTTATAAAAATTTAACATTCTTTATTGACACAAAATGACCCCGAGTTAGCATGACCGCGAAATTTTAAACGGAAGAACTAGATATGAAAAAGTTTATTTTATTTATTTGTTTGTCAGTAATTACATTGAACAGTCTGATTGCCCAGACTCCGGAAGAGAATTCCGGAACTGCAGTAGTTACTTCGGATGATTCGCCAAAGGGATATTATAATCCTGAAACCGAATATTTTAATCTGAGCTATAATGCAAGAAGATATGGAAAATATATAATAACAGGGGTAACACCGCCAATAATTCTTCTTTTTGGAATTAAAGCATGGGACTGGGAAAATAACCATGATTTTTATTCAAAGGACGAAGGCTGGTTCGGTCAGGGAACGGATTTCGGCGGAGCGGACAAATGGGGTCATTTTTATGCTCATTATGTTACTCAAAGACTTCTATTTACTCTTTACGACCATTTAGATACTTCTCCCTCAGACCGCTGGGTTTACTCAATCGGAATGACCATGGGTGTCGGATTTCTTATTGAAGTAGGTGATGGTTTCTCCTCTCAGTACGGATTCTGCTTTCAGGATCTTGTAATGGATTATGCCGGTATAGCTGTCGGAGCCCTTTTGGATTATTCGCCGACTATGGATTCTTTTCTTGGTGTTACTGTAAGATATATCCCGACAAAAGCTTTCAGAGATGAAGATAAGGGTTTGAAAAGGACTCTGACTTTTGTAAATGATTACAGCGGATATATATATATGATGAATTTCAAGCTTGCAGGTTTTAAGCATATAGGATATGATATTCCTAATTTTATGAGATACATACAGCTTGATCTTGGATTTTACTCAAGAGATTATACTACTTATGATAGAAAAGCAGGGAATGATAATGATAAACGCCGCGGAATTTACGCAGGGGTGTCGATTAATTTCTCAGAAGTAGTTAAAGACATGTATTCTGATCATTCGAGTGTAGCCTGCAGGCTTTCTCAGGTTCCATTTAAATATTACTCGATTCCATCGGGTCCGGGACATTCATTTGGTTTGCCTAAATAAATTAAATTTTCGCAAGAAGAGATTTGCAGTTTTTATAATGTTGCTTCAAATCTCTTCTTTATCATTTCTTGGGAAAATATCAGCCGAAGAGGAAAAACAGTTTGTGCTGTGGACTTTTGCAGATATTCAGCCGCGTAATGATGATGAAAGAGAAGATTTTGAAATAACTGTTGATGATGTAATCAAAAATAAACTTCAGGTTGATGCTGCTGTGTGCGCAGGGGACATGGTTCAGCTTTCAAGTTCCCAGAACCATGATGATGAATGGAAGTGGTTTTATAGAACGATTGAGCCTCTTAAAATAAAAAACTTTTATGAAATGATCGGTAATCATGATGCCCGCAATATTCCATTGTATTTTAAGTACACGAAAAAGCCGATGCATTATGCCGTTCGTTTCGGTAATCTATTGCTGATTCTTCTTTCTGATGAAAAAAATTCTTCCGGTACGGATATATCGGATAATGCTTTTCTCTGGTGGAAAAAGCTGGTAGAGGAAAATCAGTCGAATATAATTATCACAATAACTCATTCGCATCTGGGCGGAACCGGGTTTGCGTATAATTATCCTAGTTACCGTAATGTGGTAGATTCGGAAAGATTTACTGAAGTTCTGAAAAAACAGCGAGTTGATTACTGGTTATTCGGACACACGCATGTTCCTTCAACTTTAAAAGGAAAGAACCGGAAGATAAATTCTCTCGGAGGCACTCATTTTATAAACATTGCGGCAATCAGAGAGGATTATTTTCTCAGTTTTGCCGAGTCCAAGTTTTTTTATTTTACACCAGGAAGCGACGTTCTTATAATTAAAACAAGAAATCATAGAAAGAATAAGTTTATGAGTTCGATTGAAATAAGAGAGAAAATGAAAACAGCTTTTGTTTATGATGGAAGCGGCCCGGAATTTATTGAATTCCGGGATAATGATAAATAATTTAATTAAGCTTGTCTTCTATTTCTTTTGCCATTTTAGTTATATACGGAAAGTTATTCACTTCATCAACAAGCAGTATAACCGAAAGATTGTCCTTTGATACTGTGAGAACTCTGTCCTGATTATTTCTTGAGAATTCCTCAATCTTCAGAATCTCTTTTTTTGAACTTGTGTCATCCTTAAAAAGAATAATAAAGCAGACGATATCATCATTGTAAGGAGAAGATTCTTTTGCTATAATTGAAATATGAATATCTTTTACAGCTGAAGATTCCGCATCAGGATAAATGTTTTTTGTTAGTTTGTTTATTGCGTTGCGGTCGAAGTTCCATGGGTTTGCAAGAAGAGTTGATTTTGCGAAATTTGGAATCTTTCCGAAAATGAATCCTTCCGGAAGATCGCTTTCGGAGATTTTAATTTTTTCAACAACACCTTTGTCGTATCCCGAGCTTGAATTGAGCGGAAGAATTAGTGCAAATAGAAATAGAAAAATATTTATTATCATAAAAAACTTGTTCTTCATAAAAAGCACCTCAAAAATTTTTTAAAATATCTTTGACAGATTTCATCTCCAATAAGAAAACTATGTCTGTTAGAGCTTATCGGTATTTAGAAAAAAATCTTGATAAAAATAAAAAACGAGACATAATTTTTTTATTGACTTTCGTCGTCAGCAAAGTAGTCTCTCCATTACCCTATAAAAGAGAAGTTGGAGAATCGCTTTTTGCGAGCAGGTCTTTTGTTGCTTTCGTTTGAATATTGAATATACAATGTAGTAGGTTGATAATGCCAGAACTTCGTTCATCACTGAAATTCATTTTAAAACGCGACGGCCGTTTGGCAGAGTTTGATCCGAAGAAGATAGCCGAAGCTGTTTTCAAAGCTGCGAGATCGGTGGGCGGAACAGACAATGAAAAATCAGAAGGTGTTACGCGTTCGGTTGTTGATATTCTTGAAATAATATATAAAGACGGCAGGGTTCCGACTGTCGAGAATATTCAGGATCTTGTAGAAAAAATTCTGATAGAGAAAGGTCACGCGAAGGTAGCTAAAGCGTATATTCTTTACAGAGATCAGCATAGAAAAATCCGTGACAGCAAAACTCTCATGAATGAGGGTCTTGATCTCATTGATAATTATCTGGACCGGAGTGACTGGAGAGTCAAAGAAAACAGCAATATGAGTTATTCCCTGCAGGGATTGAATAATCATCTTGCTTCTGCTCTGACTGCCAAGTATTGGCTCGAAAGAATTTATCCGCCTGAGATAAGAGATATTCACAGTTCATGCGATGTTCATCTTCATGACTTGGGGCTCCTTTCTGCTTATTGCGTAGGCTGGGATTTAAAAGATCTTCTTCTTTCCGGTTTCGGGGGAGTTGTCGGAAAAATTGAATCTAAGGCGCCGAAACATTTTAGAACTGCTCTCGGACAGATTGTGAATTTTTTCTATACACTGCAGGGAGAATCAGCAGGAGCTCAGGCTTTTGCAAATTTTGATACGTTTCTTGCACCTTTTATACGCTATGACAAACTTACCTACAAGGAAGTTAAACAGTCATTACAGGAATTTTTCTTTAACATGAATATTCCTACAAGAGTGGGATTTCAGACTCCTTTCACCAATGTAACTCTTGATTTGATTGTTCCTGAAAATATAAAAGATGATTACGTAGTTGTAGGCGGAAAATATCTTGATACTAAATACGGCGAGTTTCAGGAAGAAATGGATATGTTCAACGCCGCGTTCTGCGAATGTCTTCTCGAAGGTGATTCAAAGAATAGAATTTTTACATTTCCGATTCCGACTTACAATATAGGAAAAAACTTTGACTGGAATAACAAGAAGCTTGATAAGCTTTGGGAAATGACAGCAAAATACGGAATTCCTTATTTTGCCAATTTTGTTAATTCGGACATGAAGCCTGAAGATGCACGTTCTATGTGCTGCAGACTCCGGCTTGATAATCGTGAGCTTCGTTCGCGCGGAGGCGGACTTTTCGGTGCGAATCCGTTAACCGGAAGTATCGGTGTTGTAACAATTAATCTTCCGCGTCTTGCATATCTTACTAAGGATGAAGATAAATTTTTCAAGCGTCTTGCTGAGCTCATGGATTTAGCAAAAGAGTCTCTTGAGATAAAACGAAAGGTTCTTGAGAATTTTACTCTGAGCAATCTGTATCCTTATACAAAACATTATCTTAGAGATATATTCGAAAGAAATAACCAGTTTTGGCTGAATCATTTTTCAACCATAGGGCTTGTCGGAATGAATGAGGCTCTCTGTAATCTTTTCGGAAAGGATATTTCAACAAAAGAAGGAAAAGCTTTTGCTGTAAAAGTTCTTGATTATATGAGAGAAAGAATAATGTCTTATCAGCAGGAAACCGGAAATCTTTATAATCTTGAAGCTACTCCTGCTGAAGGTGTTTCTTACAGATTTGCAAAAAATGATAAGGCTGAATTTCCTGATATAATTACTTCGGGAGATAATGCTCCGTATTATACAAATTCTGTTCATCTGCCTGTAAATCATACAGATGATATTTTTGATATTCTTGACCATCAGGATGCTCTTCAGGTTAAGTTTACCGGAGGAACTGTTGTTCACGCCTTTCTCGGTGAAAACATTCAGGATCCTCAGATGGCAAAGGCTCTTGTGAAGAAGATTGCGGAAAACTATCATCTTCCGTATTTCTCTCTGACTCCAACATTTTCAATTTGTCCTATTCACGGGTATATTCCCGGTGCGCATAAATTCTGTCCTTATGAACACAGCAAGGAAGATTTAGAAAGATTCGGAATTGTTCTGCAGGATGAAAATGCGGAAAAAAAAATAGCATCAATTTAAAAATGAACTATATTTGTCTCAGACCCTTTTAGGGATTGGGTTTCTATTATCAAAAAACGGGGGAAACATGGAAAAGGAAAAAAGAATGCCGGTAGAGGTTTATTCAAGGGTTGTGGGATATTTCAGACCTGTAAATCAATGGAACAGAGGAAAACAGGAAGAATTTTCTGATAGATTGATGTATTATCCCGAGCAAGTCGAAGAAAAAATCTACGCATGAAGATCAGAGGTCTTCAGAAGACATCTCTGATTGATTATCCCGCAAAAATTTCTACGGTAATTTTTTCAAGCGGATGCAATCTGAGATGCGGGTTTTGTCATAATTCCGAGTTGGTTAACAACACGGAAGATAAAAGGGGGATATCCGAAAAGGATATCTTTACTTTTTTGTCTTCACGCAAAGGACTTGTCGATGCAGTTGTTCTTTCAGGCGGAGAGCCTCTTTTTCAGAAAGATGTAATTGAGTTTATTTCTTTGCTCAAAAAATCTGATCTTTTGGTTAAGATTGATACAAACGGATTTTTTCCGGATAAACTTAAGATGGCTCTTGATCTGGGTATAGATTATGTTGCTCTTGATATAAAGACTTCACCTTCAAAATATCCTGTTATTACAGGAGTTAATGCTGATTTTGAAAAAGTTCATGAGTCATTTAATTTAATAAAGAGTTCGGCTGTTGATTATGAACTCAGAATGACATGTGTTGACGGGTTTTGTTCTGATGAAGATCTTTCCGAAATAGAGAAGACTCTCGGCAGGGTTAAAAGATTTTATCTCCAGCAATTTGTTTCTGAGTCTGCACTTGATCCTGTTTTTCGGGATATTATTCCTCTTCCTTTTTCAAGGCTTCTTGAAATCAAAAAGAAAATTTCTGAATTTAGCGATGATACTGTTATTCGAGGAATTTCAGAAGAAATTCCAGCTATTAGAGAAATGGCATCATTATCTGTTAATATCTGATCATTTATCAAAGGAGAGCCGCTTCGGGGCAAAGCTGTACTGAAGAGGTGAACATCATCGGTAAAGACATTTGAAGCGGCTCCCGAGCATAACTTAAATTAAGCTAAAAAACCGGCAAAATAAAAACTTTGGATTATTCTTAATAAGAAGAAATTTTACATTGCGGAAATCTATATTGCGGTTTGATTATATTTAAAGAATAGAGAATTATAAAAATCTATTTGGCCATGTCTCTGATATCTTTTTTTAATTTTTCGTGGTGTTCATTTACGATTGAATCCAGTTTATCGAGAAAATTGTCGCCGTATGAAGTTGATTCCGGGGAATAGAAAAGGGCAGAAGGAGAAACTTTCAATTCTGCGGATAATGCTTCAAGCAGTTCGGCTGAAACGAATTTTTTACCCGTTTCAATATTTCCCAGATGAACAGTACCGACACCGACCCTTTCTGCAAGTTCTTCCTGTGTGAGACTCATTTTTCTTCTGTAGTGCTTGAGATTTTCGCCGAAAATTCGTTTTATATTCATAACATCAGCCGTCATAAGATTAGCAAAAATTGATAAAAGGTAAATATTCCAAAAGTGTATAATAAAGATATAAAGCAGTCTTAAAGTATATATTAATCTTGACAATAAGTTGTTTTAATAGTCTTATAGGATTGTATCAATAAGTATTACAGCCTTAAAGTGTAATTCTCCTGTTTTTCCTCAAAAATAGAATTGAGAAGAATTTTGACAATTAAATCCGCCTTTGAGGCGGATTCTTTTTTTAAAAAGAAATTGACTGCATTCCGTACGGGTTTAAACCACGGTTAACTTAAGCTTAATGTTATTTGAAATTGACCTTCGGAGATGGAGATGAATATTCCGTTTCAATCTGCGAATTGTTTTCCGGTTCATAAAAAGGATATTCCGGTTTATGAAATAGGGCAATTCTGCGGCATTCCTTTTGACCAGTTTAGATTATGCGCTTTTTTTGGTGTGCCTGAAGGTGATTCTGTTAAAATATACACCGTCCTTTCAGACGAAAATTCCGATAAACTTTCTATCATTTCAACAATTCTAAAAAAAGATTCAGAATACAGTTCTTTAACTGTAAAATTTCCTCAGTTTCATTTATTTGAAAGAGAACTTTATGAAAACTATAAGATAAAACCTGTCGGTCATCCGTGGCTGAAGCCGGTTAGAAAAATCAGCGCAAACTACCCATTTTTTAAGTGCAATGGTTCTGAAACGCACGAGGTTGCCGTAGGACCTGTTCATGCAGGAGTAATAGAGCCGGGTCATTTCAGATTTAATTGTGCGGGAGAAAATATTCTTTCGCTTGAAATCATGCATGGATATCAATCACGGGGAGTAGAAAAACTTTTTTTTAACGGTGATATATTTTCAAAAAGATCACTTGCCGAATCCATATGCGGCGACAGTGCAGTTGCAGGAGTAAGCGCTTATGCGGGTTTATTGGAATCTCTCGGTAATTTGAAAATAGAAAAAACCGCGCAAGTGCAAAGAGCTTTGATGCTCGAATTAGAAAGGGCTGCATTTCATATAGGAGACCTAGGAGCAATCGCCGGAGATATAGCTTATATTTCAGGTGCTGATTTTTACGGTGCTGTAAGAACTGTTGTAATAAACACTTCTCAGTCTTTCGGAGGAAACAGATTCGGAAGAGGATTTGTCGGAATAGGATCCAACAGGTTTTCGATTGAAAATCACATTGCCGAAAAGGCTGTAAAAAATCTTAGAAAAGTTAAAGATGATATCGACGCGATTTCTTCGGCATTTTTTTCTGATCCCATTGTTTTATCGAGACTTGAAGATACATGTGTTGTCGATAAAAATGAAATGATCAGACTTAATGTTGTCGGAATGGCCGCAAGATCCTGCGGAATAAAAAGAGATGTAAGAACAGATAATCCATGGGGATATTACAAAGAATTAAAATTTAAAACACATGTTTGTGATAAGAGAGATCTTTTTTCAAGGGCATACTTGCGTTATCTTGAAGCTGTTGAATCTCTTGAAACAGCTATTAATATATTATCAGAAAATGATTTATCTGTTTGCGGAAAGGAAAAACATTTTCCTCTTCAGCCGGACTCTATCTGTGTTTCAATGGTTGAAGCATGGAGAGGAGAGCTTGCTCACATTCTTTTAACTGATTCAAATGGAGCTCCGGAGTTTTATAAAATTAAAGATCCGTCTTTCAATAACTGGAGCGCATTGGAGCTAGCTGTCAGAGATAATGGAATTTCTGATTTTCCAGTATGCAATAAGAGCTTTAATCTGTCGTATTGCGGATTTGATTTGTGAGGATTTATGTTTGATTTTCTTTATGCTAGAAAGCGTCACGGAATTCAATATGTCAGAAGTATAACCGGATCTGTTCTTGATGAAAGATTCAGAGGATTTCCTTTAATAGATGAATCAGCATCAACTGAAGACTTTTTTCATATAGCAAAGAAATGTCCTCTTTCGGCAATTGATTCGGACAAAATGTCGCTTGATTTAGGAAAGTGTAATTTTTGCGGAGAGTGTGCAGATAAAGGAAGCAAGATACAGTTTTCAAACAAGCATAAAACTGGAACTGATTCAAGAGATAAATTAGTAATTCAAAAAGGCGATAAATTTGAATCATTTTTTTCAAGTTCGATTAATGCAAGAAAGGAAATAAAACGCCTTTTCGGCAGGTCTTTAAAGCTTCGTTCAGTTTCGGCCGGAGGATGCAATGCCTGCGAAATGGAACTTAATGCTTGCGGGAATGTCAACTTTGATATGGGTCGTTACGGAATTGAAGTAACTGCTTCTCCCCGTCATGCGGACGGAATAGTAATTACCGGACCGGTTTCACGTAATATGAATTATGCACTTGAAGAGACTCTATCAGCCGTGCCTGAGCCTAAGATTATAATTGCAATGGGAACCTGTGCTGTCAGCGGAGGACTTTTTGCAGAAAGCCCTGACATTGACAGAAGTTTTTTCCAAAAATACAAAGTTGATCTTTATATTCCGGGATGTCCTCCTCATCCTCTTACGTTTATTAATGCGCTAATAAGGTTCATGGGTAAAAAGTATGAATAAGATTTTTTTAGGGGCTGCTCTTTTTTCGGCAGGTGGAATATTGTCTATTATTCTTCCAAAAAAGATTTTAAAACTAGTTTCTTTTCTTTTTATTATTGCCGGATCCTTTATAATACTTTTTTCAGCAATGAATTATCTTCTTTTTTCTTCCGTGACGGAAGAAAGTATTTCAATTATGTTTTCGTTTCCTTTCAAAGAAGTTCTATTTAAGATTGATTCTTTGTCTGCATTTTTTCTTTTGATTCTTTCATGCGGTTTTATTTTTAATTCATATTCTTCATATATAAACTCTGCGAAAAAGAAACATTCGAGCAGATTTGATTTTTTCTTTTTATCTATGTTTTATGCAGCGATGATTTTAGCAGTTACTGTTTCGCACAGCATTGTTTTTATTTCTCTTTGGGAAATAATGACTCTCTCTTCGTTTGCTTTAGTTATGCTTAATCATAGTCAAATTGAAGATTTTCCTTTTAAAATAAACTATCTTGCTGCAATGCATATAGGAATGTTTATTCTTCTGGGAGCTTTTCTATATATTTCTGCTGATACATCTTCTTTTATTTTGTCGGCTCCTCATCATTTTAAAGGAATAATGTTTATTCTTCTTTTTTGCGGTTTTGCTTTTAAGGCTGAATTTGTTCCATTTCATCCATGGGCGCCGCATCTGTATCCTGAAATGCCCGCACATGTTTCTGCTGCTTTTTCTGGATTTATGATGAAGCTTGGTATTTACGGAATTATGAGAACTTTCATTTCTTTCGGTGAAATTCCTTTATGGTGCGGCTATGCTGTCTTGGGAATTTCACTTGCGACCACTTTTTACGGAATAATCTTTGCTTTTGTTCAAAGGGATATTAAGCGTCTTTTAGCTTATTCAAGTATAGAAAACATGGGAATAATAGGAATAGGAATAGGTTCCGGAATAATTTCATTTCATTACGGTTATACAACAGCCGGCATTTTTTCTTTTGCCGGCGCGTTGATACACGCGCTGAATCATTCGATATTTAAGCCGCTTCTTTTTTATTCTGCTGAGGTTGTTGAAAATATTACCGGAACACGTGATGTTGAAAAGCTAGGCGGTGTCATGAAATACGCGCCTGTTGCAGGAACTGCCTTCCTGGTTGCTTCACTTTCAATTTGCGGAATTCCTCTTTTTGCGGGCTTTGCCGGAGAATTTTCAATTTATATCGGTTTGTTAAAAGCCATAGTAAAAAATCCTTCAGCCGGAAATGTTGTTTTTAGTGTTCTTGCGATATCTCTTCTGGCCTTGAGCGGAGCAATAGCTTTGATAACATTTGCGAAAGCTTTCAGTGTTATTTTTCTGGGAGAAAAACGGTCACAGCACAAATTTGAAAAAGAGTCCGCGTTTTCATACTTTCCTCTTATAACTTTATCTTTAATTTCATTTGTAAGCGGAATTTTTCCTCAGTTTCTTGTTAAGCTTGTTTCAAGACCTTTGCTTGATATTTTCGGAATGGAATTTTATGCTTCCTTCGGTTATATTTCGCAACTGTTTGAAAAGCTTTCTTTTGTTTCGATTCTTCTTTCTTCAGCTATACTTGTTTTATGTTTAATAAGATATTTTCTTTCAAAAGGAAGAATCAGAATTTCCGATACATGGGGATGCGGATATGATAAACCTTCAAGCCGTATCCAATATACAGGTTTCGGATTTTCAGAAAATTTTTCATCATCAATCTCAGGTGTTCTTCAGCAGAAAGACAAAAAAGCTTCTGCTTCAGGACTCTTTCCGCGAGAAGCGTTTTTTGCTGCCCGTTTTTTTGATATTTTTGAAAGCAAAATATATTATCCCATGATGAAATACTTCCGTCATGCGCTTTCAGTTTTTTCAAATATTCAGATGGGAAACACTCAGATATATGTTCTATACGGATTATTTTTTGCACTTGCAGCCGTAATCTGGATTATCGCGGGAGCCTGAAATGAAAGATACAATTTTGAAATATGCGGTGTTTGGGATTTACATTATAATTTTTCCTTTCATTTATATCGGATTAATTAATAAACTTAAAAATATCTGGTGCGGAAGAAAAGGGGCACCGGTTTTACAGCCGATTTATGATTTTATCAAATTGCTAAAAAAGAAAGAAGTTATAAGTTCAAAAACAACTTTTGTTTTTTTCTTTGCCCCTGTTGTATCATTTGTTGCGGTTGTTTTTGCTGCTTTGGTTGTTCCCGGACCGTATGGAATATCTATTATCAGCTTTGACGGAGATTACATTTTCTTTGCTTATCTTCTGAGTCTTTCAAAGTTTGTTTCAATAGCCGGAGCGATGGATACAGCAAGCAGTTTCGAAGGTATGGGCGCCGCACGTGAAGCTTCTTTTACTTCATTTGTTGAACCCGCATATATGATGCTCTTGACAACTATAGTATATGCGACGGGGTTTCTTTCATTTCAGCAGATTCTTAGTGTCATACAGGGTTCAACCGGATGGAGCTTTATTACAGGGGCACCGATTATAGTTGCACTTTTCATAATGCTTCTTTCCGAAGGATCAAGGGTTCCTCTTGATGATCCGAAGACACACCTTGAGCTTACAATGATTCATGAAGTGATGGTTCTTGATAATTCAGGACCGTCGCTGGCTATAATAAATTATACTTCCGGTCTCAAGATGTGCGTGATAAGTTCAATCATTGCATCTGTATTAATTCCTCAGGAGACGGTGGGTTACAGGTATATAATCCTGTTTTTAGTAATTATTGCCGGATGTGCTCTTGTTGTAGGTGCAATTGAATCTGTTTTTGCAAGAGTTAAGATGAGTCATGTTCCGCGTTTTGTTTTTACAATGGTTTCAGTTGCTATTTTCGTTATGGCGATTTCCTTCCTAAAAATATTCAGAGGTGTAATATGAGCGCGATAGCCGCTGTTCTAATAGGGGTAAGTCTCCTTTACATTTCAACAACTGCCCGTTTGGAATCTTATATCAAAATGCTGATGCTGCAGGGAATTCTTCTGTTTATGATAGCAGCAGGAAACGCTCATGTTATTTCTTTCTCTTCAATAATAATTGTAGGTGTTGAAACGGTTCTTTTTAAATCGATTCTGATACCAATGTTTCTTCTTAAGACTATAAGAAAGAATCAGATTAAAAGCGATGTTGAATCATATTTTTCCGGTTTCACTTCTCTTTTTATCGTAACGGCAATTTTAACTCTAGGTTTTCTATCTGCTTATCTTTCTGCTTCATCTAATGCAGTCCTTGAACCTCTTTATTTCGGAATTTCTATTTCTGCAATGCTTACAGGATTTTTTATAATCGCTACCAGAAAGAAATTAATAACACATATTATGGGATACATGATTCTTGAAAACGGAATATTTCTGCTTTCTCTTTCTGCTGCAAAAGAAATGCCTTTTATAGTTAACCTCGGTGTATCCATGGATATTTTTATCGGCGTTTTTCTGGCCGGTATTTTTATTAACAGAATCAAAACAAATTTTGATCAGCATGATATTGATGATATTTCAAGATTGAAGGATTGATATGTACGAATTACTTATTTATTTCCCGCTTCTGCTTGCTTTAATGTCGATTGTTCTACGGAATAAAACTTTTTCTGTATACATTCTGCCAGTATGGTCAATAGTTCAGACTGTTATTATTTTCTTTCTTGTTTTCGGCAAATTCAGTTTTCTTTATCACGGAACTGAAAAATATTTTGCAGTTGATAATTTAAGCGGATTATTCCTGATCATTACCGGTTTTCTATTTATAGGAAGTTCTTTCCACAGTATAGATGCGCTTAGAGAAAGAGATAAAAGGGATTCTTCATTTTATACGTTCAATCTTCTTGTTTTTGTGTTTGCGGTTAATGCTCTTCTTATGAGCAGACATCTAGGTCTGATGTGGGTTTTCATTGAAGCAACGACACTTTCAGGCGCGATGCTGATTTATTTTGAGAAGAAGCATTCTTCGATTGAGGCAGCATGGAAATATATTTTTATTTGTTCTATTGGAGTTGCATTTGCTTTTATAGGAATAATTTTCCTTTCTGCCGCATCTACACATTCAGTGAATCTTTTTTTCTCTGAGATGAATAACAATGCACCACTGATGGATAAGACATGGCTGAAATTCGGATATACTTTCGCCTTGATCGGATTCGGAACAAAGATGGGATTGGCTCCTGTTCATTCATGGCTTCCGGATGCTCATTCTGAGGCAGTCTGGCCTGTATCCGCAATGCTTTCAGGTGCTCTTTTAAACGGAGCTTTTCTAGCTATCATGAAACTTACAAGAATTACAGAGCTTGCAGGGATACGGACTTTTTCATCGAAACTTCTTTTAGTTATGGGGGTTCTTTCAGTATTAACGGCAGCTGTTTTTGTTCAAAAAACAAAAAATTATAAAAGATTACTTGCTTACTCTTCTATTGAAAATATGGGCATTCTCTCTCTTTGTCTTTATGCAGGAGGAGGTGCTTTATTCGCTGCTCTTATTCATGCTCTTGGACATTCTTTAATAAAAGCATCGTTGTTTCTTACAAGCGGAAATATTTATAGAAGGTATCACTCCAAAGAAATATTCAATGTGAGCGGATTAATTTCGACTGACAGGTTATCCGCAATAATATGGATAGTTTCATTCTTCTGTATTATAGCTTCACCTCCGGGATTATTGTTTGTCAGCGAAATTCTCCTTTTCAAGGAACTTATGCAAAAAGAATCCTATGGTCTTATTATTCTTCTCTTTGTGCTGCTGGCAGCTGTTGTTTACGGTGCGGCTTTCGGTCTTCTTAAAATATGTGTAGGAGAAGCTCCGTTAGATGTTGATAAGAAGCGCTTTTCATTGAGGAATTATATTCCGCAGATTATATTTGTTTCGATAGTTATTATTTTAGGAATATATATGCCGGCTTCATTCAAGAATTTTATAGAAAGCGCACTTGAAGGGATAATTAAGTAGAAGAATATTTTGAAGATATTTCTTTTAAGTATTTTATAAAACTTTCTCTTACTGATTTCGGGGAAACTATTTCTATGTCCCTTCCCATGCCTAGAAGAATTTTATAAAGCCATTCTTCGTTTTGTGCTTTAAAGGTGATTGTTGAAAAATCGGCAGACTTTTCAATCCGGCTTTGAGGAAAAAATTCAGAGATAAGTGTTTCAAAGGAATTTTTGAAACGGATAGTTATATCCGTATCCGGCTTAATAGAATAATCTGACTGATACTTCTTTTTTTTGCCGGTAAATGTATCTTTTAATACACTTATTTTTTTGATTCTTGATAGACGGAAAATTCTATAATCATTCCTTTCTAGGCAATATGAATAGAGATACCATGAATATGCTTTGAAAACGAGACTGATCGGTTCAACTGTCCTTGATGAACATTTTCCATTATAATCGCTATAGCTGAATGATAATTTCTTTCTGGATAGTATAGCCGAATAAATAGTTCGGAAATCAGAATCAATTCTGCTTTTTGATCCCCACGGATTGATATCGATGATTATTCCGTCATCAAAAAAGTCTGTATTTTTTTTTCCTTCAATCATATTTGCAAATTTATCGGCGGCGCTTCTTATTCTTTCGCTTTGAATCAGGCCGGTCATTCCCTTCAATGCAGAAAGTACTTCAATTATGTCTTCTTCTGTGAAGATGTGACGTTCAAGACGGAAGTTTTCCATTATTCCGAAACCTCCATCATTTCCGGGATATGAAATTATGGGAATGCCGGCCATGTTTATTGAATCGATATCACGATAAATAGTTCTTGTGGTTACTTCGAATCTTGATGCGAGTTCTTTTGCGCTGACTCTGTCTTTATTCAGTAAAATTACAACAATAGATAAAAGACGGTCAAGCTTCATAATAAGCTCAGATCGAATTTTCCATCGGTGAGAACGACTGAAGTTTCTATTTGTCTTTCAGGTACACCCCAGAATTTCTTAAGAAGAAGATTCTTCCTTCTGTCATCAACAAGAGAAAATCCGTTTTTCTGATAGAAACCTATTGCCCAAACCGCATCCTTCCACGTTCCTATGAGCACAGGCTTTTCAGAAGAAGATATCAGATGTTTCAGAAGAAATCCGCCGATGCCCATATTGCGTTTAGATGTCCGGACATACGCGTGGCGGATAAGCTGAACTTCTCCTTTATCCTGAATCCCCATTACACCTATAATCTTATTATCAGAAGTATAGCATGAAAAATCAACTCCGTTAGAAATCTGATCACGAAGTTCTGATTCGCTCATATATGGTTCATGCCATCTGTCTTCCGGAATAATTCCTTTATAGGCGGAAGCTGCATCGTTGATTATTTCGTAAATATCATTGAAATCTTTATCACTGCATCGTCTTATCATATATACCCCATTATCACCAAATGAACGGAATTAACTTTTTTGAATTATTTTTATATAATATCCATTGTTCTTTAAACGTCTGCTCCAAAAGAATTTCCTCATCACGTATTCTCCATAATAAAATAAATAGAATTAAAATAGAGAAAATAAGCGGCAGATAAGTGTTAAGAATGAGAGGTATTCCTGTAAAAGTCAATAGTATTCCTAGGTAACGCGGATGGCGTATTAATGAGTAAGGACCATTTACAATCAGCTTATGATCTTTGATTATTGTCACGTTTACATTAAATTGTTTGCCAAGGATATATGCGGAATAGTTCATTGTGAAAAAGCCGATTAAAAAAATAATGTTTCCGATCAATCCCGGAATAAATGAATTTGACAAAACAAATTGATTGTATTTTTCAAATATAGACGAAGTGATAATAATTGAGACGGGTAAAAACTGAAGTAAGAATAAAGACAACTTATGTGAGCTTATATTTTTTAATCCTTTATCGGAAATACTGCCCTGAAAAGGAACAAAAAACATAGAAAGAATATTTAAAAATAAAACTGATAAGAAATAGAAAACTTTTATTTTATCATCAAATAAATCATTTAGATGCTGATAATTTAAAATAAAACTACTGCCTGTAAAAATGAAAATTGAAATGAAACAGAGAAAAGCCATTCGGCAATATTTTTTCATGGTGGACCTTGCTGAAATATTAATCATCAAAAGAATATTTACGTAATTACTCAACAACAAAAAATCTTTTATTTATTATTTATGGATTACTTTCCGTTTTATTTTGGAATTGACTTTTTCCCATAATGTTTAATAAATAATCTATCATACAAAAAGGAGAGTGCGGAAATATAAACCGCAAATAAACTATGAAGAAAAAAATCGTTTTATTGTGTTCGGCTCTATTGATTTCGGCCGCTTTTCTTGATGCAGCGGTAACAATCAGATACTACAATAAGGATTCAAACACACATGTTATGAAAGTGAAAATTTCCGGATCTTCTAAGACTGTTGAATTCGGCAGCAGCAGAACTTCTACTGTAACTATACAGGGAGGCGATAATACATGCGTAATCGAAACATCATGCGGAAATGTTACAGTAAAAGACGGAGCCAATATTGAAATTAAAAACGGATGTATTAAAGTTAACTGATTTATAAAATCAGATGTTAAATAAAAAAACCGAAGATATCATCTTCGGTTTTTTTATTATGTTGACCTAATTAATTCTGAAAAGAATTAATTGTCTGTTGTGGAGAGTAAAATGAAAAGATTAAGAAAAACGCTGATTATTATCTTCATTGTTTTTTTATTTATGAATGTGATTGCATTTATTCAGTCCTATGGTTTCACCCATTATGAGGGCGAAGAAAAAGATGCTCCTCTTGATATTGCTTCGTTAAGTATGAAAGATAAACTTCAGACACTTGTTTTTGGACTGAAGAAACCGCGGACTAAAAATATTAAGTTTCCTTCTTATGATTATAAAACAATAATTATTGGAAATAATCCTAAAATTGAATGTTGGGAGTTCAATTGTAAGAAGTCTAAAGGAACAGTTATTATTTTTCACGGATACGGCGGAAAGAAATCAAATATGCTTGATCGTGCTGAAGCTTTTGCTTCTGAAGGTTTTTCATTTTTGTTGGTTGATTTTATGGGAGCGGGCGGATCAGAGGGCGATAAAACTACGATTGGTTATGATGAATCGGAACAGGTGAAAAGATGTTATGATTATGTTGCTAAGAAAGAGAAAAACATCATTCTTTTCGGTTTTTCGATGGGTGCAGCTGCAATTATGAAAGCAGTCAGTGATTACTCAATATCGCCTTCCTCTGTGATTCTAGAATGCCCTTTTAGTACACTTTATCGAACTGTATGCAATAGATTTAATCTTCTTGGTGTTCCTCAGTTTCCTATTGCCGGTATGATTGTTTTCTGGGGAGGTGTTCAGCACGGGTTCTGGGGTTTCTACCATAATCCGTCTGATTATGCAATAAATATGAAATCAAAAGTTTTGCTTCTTCATGGAAAACTCGATAACAGGGTTGGTCAGGATGAAATGAAACTTATCTATGATAATATTCCGTCAAAGAAAGTATTATTGGAATATGATGATGCAGAGCATGAAACTATTTTTTTAAGCAGTCCTGCGAGATGGAAGAAGGATGTTCTTTCATTTATCAATTCATGATTTTACCTGAAGCTTTTTGCTTGACTGCAGCTTCATTTTCAGAATAAAAGGAATTATCCGACGGGGTGGCTTTAAGTCTGAGATTATACCCGATGAACCTGCTGCAGGTAATTCTGCCGAAGGGAGACGGTCATTATGATTGTTCAATCATCTCCGCCGGAAATATTTACGGCGGAGATTTTTATGTTAGCATCATTTTCAATCATTCCAATCGGTGAGGGTGAAGAGTTAAAAGAACTTATTGCCAAAGCAGTTTCAATCATCGATAAATCAGGTCTTCCTTACAAACTAGGGGCAATGCAGACTACAATCGAAGGAAAACAGGAAGAAGTTCTTTCTGTGATAATGAAATGCCACAACGAATTATTAAAAGATGCTCCGAGAGTATTAACTCACATTACCATTGATGACAGAAAAGGGGCAGAAGGAAGACTCGAAGGAAAAGTTTCTGATGTAAAAAAAATTCTTGGAGATCATATCAACCATGAATAAAAATCGAATCGGAAAACTTTCTCCTGATAAGATGGAAGCTCTTATAGGAAATTCTCTCGGAAAAAAATCAAGTGATGTTATAATAGGTCCAGGTGCGGGTCTTGATGCAGCAGTTTTAAGACTTGCTGACGGAAGAGTAATGGCGATAGCAGAAGATCCCATATTTCCGGCGCCTGGTCTTCCTCTCGAAACATTTGGATGGTTCACTGTTCATATAGGTGCGAGCGATGTTGCTGTTACCGGAGTTAAGCCTCAATTCATGACATATACTCTTCTTCTTCCTCCATCGTTCTCTGAAGAAGATACTAAAATAATAATCGATTCAATTTCTAAAACAGCTGAAGATCTAGAAATTACAATCGTAGGCGGTCATACAGGTTGGTATGGAGCAGTAACGGTTCCGACTGTCGGAGGTGTCAGTGTCTGGGGATTTGCCGATTCAGATAAATGGATTTCTCCCGGAGGAGCAAGAGACGGAGACAACATTCTGATGACAAAAGGACCTTCAATCGAAGCCTCTTCACTGCTTGCGATATTAAAGAAAGATAAATTGAGAGGAAGGATGTCGGATTTAAATATTGAAAAGCTTATCGGACGTTCTAATGAGATAACTGTCGTCAAAGATGCTCTTCTGGCTTTTGAAACAGGTGAAGTCAATGCGATGCATGATGCAACTGAAGGCGGTGTAATTGGAGGACTCTGGGAAATGTCACGTTCATCCGGCCTTCCGGTATTTGCGGATTTTGACAGTGTGGAAATTCCTGAAGATATAGTATCAATTTCAAAAGAGCTTAATTTTAATCCCTGGGAAGCGATCAGTGAAGGAACTCTTCTCGCTGCGGTAAAGCCGGGTAAAGAGAAGAAAGTCATGGAATTGCTGAAAGATGAAGGAATAGAAAGCTGGATATTGGGAAGATTTGATTCTTCTCTCAAAAAAAATACTATAAAACAAAATAACCATGAGTCTGAACTTATTTGTCCTGAAGAAGATCCTTTCTGGAAACTTTTCTTTGGTGATTAATTAATTGTTTTTATATAGTCATTATCGTTATTGACTGAAAATAGAAAATTCATTTATTTATAAATGAGGAAAGATATGAAGACAAAAACAGCAGCATTATCGTTTATATTTTTTATGATTATAAATCTAAGTTCGTGCGGTGGACTGACAAGAGATGACTTTAAAGACAACACTGAAGAAAGTGTTTCAGAAAAGATATTATCTCTTGCATCACTTGCCCCGAGCGGTCACAATACCCAGCCATGGACAATAAAAATACTATCTGACAATAAATGGATTATCGGATGGGACAAGAATAGAGCACTCCCGGCTGTTGATCCCGGAAACAGAGAGCTTATTATATCTCTTGGCGCTTTTTGTGAGGCGGTAAAAATT